>Ga0265594_1003164_pt1 | contig 11141 bp, 9 predicted proteins | sample saktaG_11_FD_190147 | JGI IMG/M metagenome (GOLD analysis project Ga0265594, IMG submission 190147) | Saline water microbial communities from Sakinaw Lake, British Columbia, Canada - sak_2011_5_24_80m | ecosystem: Environmental > Aquatic > Non-marine Saline and Alkaline > Saline ... | reverse complement strand
TTGAGGCATACGCAACTGGAAACTATACTTTGAAAAATCTCCGAAAGACTATCAACGGCTTGGGGCTTGTCGGTAAGAAAGGCAAAATGCTTTCCGTTTCAAATTTTCAATATTTTTTGCAAAATCCATTTTATTACGGACTTATCCGTTATGGTGGAGAATTTTACGAAGGAAAGCATAAACCGATTATTTCAAAGAAACTTTTTGATGAAGTGCAAGAAGTGATGAAAAGAAAATCTAAACCGCAGAAAGTAGAAACGATGAAATTTTTTCTTTATCGTGGATTTTTCAAATGCGGTGAGTGCGGATTTACCATAACGGCAGATAAGAAAATCAAACCGAGTGGAAAAGAATATATTTATTATTATTGCACCAAGAAAAATCCGCACCACAAATGCGCGCAAAATGTATTTACAAGAGAAGAAAAAATTTCATCTCAAATTGGCGAGGAACTTCAAAAAGTTTCTTTGCCTGATGATTGCGCTGATTGGATGATCAAAGAAATTCAAAAAGAGAAAATCCAATCAAGCAAATCATCAGACTTTTTTGTGCAAAAGACGAAAAAGGAACTTTCAAAACTTGATGAGAAATTGGAAAAATTAATGAACGCTTATTTGGAAAGTGTTTTGAATATCAAAGAGTATCAAAAAGCGAAAAATGTTCTCATCAATCAAAAACAAGTTTTGAAAGACAAATTGAAGTCTTTTGAACAAAAAAGTAATAATCGGTTCGAACTTGCCGACAAATTCATAAAAGACAGTAAACAAGCCAAAATTATCGCTTTCAAAGAAAATCCCGAAAGGATTCGGGATTTTCTAAAAAAGATTGGTTCGAACTTCAAAATCCAAAACCAAAACATTTCTTTTTCGCCACGCAAAGCGTGGCAAATCGTTGCAAAATCAGCCCTTTCCGTCCCGCCCGCAGGCGGGGCGACCGCACCGCAGGTGCGTAAAACTTTCCAAAACGCTGAAATTGTAAATTGGCGGAGAGAGTGGGATTCGAACCCACGGTAGACTTTCATCTACAACAGTTTTCAAGACTGTCGCCTTAAACCACTCGGCCATCTCTCCATTTTTTAGATTAAATGTTTTTTTGTAAAAGCTCTACCTGAACCGGATTTTAAATATTTTTCAAAATTGAATGCTATATTTTTTTCTTTAAAAGCAACATACCAAACTAATTCTATAGGTAAACGATCCGAAGTAGCTTTTACTTGTCTTTTTTTGTGTCGTTCTAATCTCTCTTTTAGATCATTCGTACAGCCTATGTAATATCCGTCTTTACATTTTAGGCTATATACATAATACATATTGGCGGATTTATCACGCCGTAGCGACATGATTTAGTTCACTTATGAATGTTTTTAATTAAAAACATTCTGCTCGCCTTCGCCCTTACGGGCTACGGCGTAGCGAAGGCGGAGAGGGAGGGATTCGAACCCTCGGTCCGATTTTACTCGAACAACACATTAGCAGTGTGCCCCTTTCGACCACTCAGGCACCTCTCCATGGTTATGTTATAACGAGAATATTGTACTAAATTTTTAATTAATAGTCAACCCCTTGCCACCGTAAACCCAATCACACGATTTGTTTGATTATTTTTTAAAACTTTGGCACACTCCTGCAAAGTAGTCCCAGTAGTAAAAACATCATCAATTAATAAAATATTCCCATTAACTTCACCAATTAAATCAAAAGCGTTTTTAACATTTACCAACCTTTCTTCTCTACCAAGCTTGGCTTGCTGTAAGGTATGGCGATTACGAATCAAAATTTCTTGGCATGGTTTATTAATTTCTTGAGCAACTATCTCAGCAATTAGTTTAGCTTGATTGAAGCCACGTTCAACCAACCTCTTTCTATGCAACGGTACTGGCACCACCAAATCAATATTGGAAAATAAAGACAAATTTTTTTGTACAAAAATTTTTATCATCTTTTTCAAAACCACTGACACATCTTCGGCATGACTATATTTCAATGTCTGAATTATTTTACCAATCAAACCATCTTCCTGATAAACAGTAATAGCAAAACTGGAATTTAAAAAAAGATCACGACCACAACCAAAACAATACTCCCCAAAACTAGTTTTTTTATGACAAACAGGACAACAAAACACCCCTGACATATTTATTTTCTCTAAACATTTTTCGCACAACCACGCCCCTTCCTTTTTACAACCCAAACAATACACCGGAAAAATATAATCCTTAATTTTTTCTAATATTTTTTCAAAATTCATGCTTTTAAAAAGGCGAGCTGAGCTCGCCTTTTGTTTAAACTCTCCCCCTATCCCTCCCAAGGCGGGCAGGCAGGGGGAGCACACGACGTAAGTCGGTGAGGGGGTCTGCCAAAGCTATAGAGCTTGTATTATCTGCATAACACCTAAACACGGCTGAATAAATGTCGTCTAATATTTATATAATGTTGTTTAATTGGTAAAACATCCTTTAAGCTTCTCCAGACCCCCACCGTCACTTCGTGTCGGCTCCCCCTGATAGGGGGAGAACGTGTTTGTTCTAATCCCAATAAAATGCATTTACTTTCCAATCACCAACCAACAAAATCAATTCCACCCTACCAGTCTTATATTCTACATTACTCAATCCATTTTCTCTAATGGTTTGTTGTACCTCCAGTACAACTGTGGCTGAATTTTCTGTAATTTTATCAACATTCGCAGTAATAACTCGGGTAGTCAGGCCACTATAATTCTCACTTTCAATTAACTTTTGTTTTTTCACCCACTTCTGCATTGATGGTGTGGTCAAATCAACCACATCTTCAATATGCTGATTACTGTTTTGATTAGAAAAAGTAAAAAATCTTTCAGTAAAAATACGCGAAATTTGTTTGATATAAGTTTCACTAGCATCTTTTTCCACGGCTACCCCAAACTCATTGGTAATTATCGGTCTCGACTCTTTCTGAGAAAATGTATTTTCATTATCCGATATATCAAAAGGAACGTTCGTGTATGATGGTAACGATTCATTATCATTAATATTTCTATTAAATACAAATAGATACAATAAAACAAAAATTAATACCAACGAAACAAAGACACTTACAATTATAAAAATTTTTTTTCTTAGATCTAACATAAGTTTATTTATTTATTTAAAAAATTAAGATCTCTTACCCATTTCTCTATCAAAATCTTTTCTCGCTTTTTCTATTTCCAACAGCTGTGCCGGATCAGAGGTAATTAGTTGATCTTCGGTATAAGAAGCTACTACTTTTATAGCAGCGTGCTTAAGTCCGGCAAAAAATATCCCCTCACCTTCTGAACCTTCTAACAATAAATATTTTTCGCCTTCTGTTAGCATAAAGGTCTTCTGAATAGTTTCAATAGCTGATGGTGATTGACGCAAAAGTAATTGCAAAGCCGAATTATTTACAATGGCTTGACCATACTGAGAGCGTAAAAAATCATTAACATCCTGCGTAATGGTTGTGACACCTAAATAATATTTACGACAACGTTTAACCAGCGCATAAATAAATTTGGCACTATCTTCATGCATCATTAACCACCAAGCTTCATCAATTACCAAGAGTCTCTTTTTTCTTTCGCTCCGAACTATATTCCACACATAATTAACCAAGGTATAAATAGCCATTGGCCTTAATTCATCCTCCAAATCACGAACACTAAATATCACCAACTGATTATTCATATTAACATTTGTTGGTGAATTGAAAAGTCCAGCAAAAGTTCCTTCGGTAAATTTACGTAATTTTAAAACCAAGGTTTCGGCTCCATCCATACCTTCCAAAACTTCTAATAAATCTTGCATGATTGGTGGCTCAACCGTGGCCAAATCAGAAGCTGGTGTAATATCTTTTTTAGCATAAGTTTCAATCAAAGCTCGATCCATGACTGAATCTTCTTGAGCCGTTAAACTACCAAACATAATTCGGATCAAACCTTTGGCAGTAATGACTGCACTCCTAATGATATCTTCAGTAGATATTTCTTGGCCGACCGGTCGAGGTAAATCAAACGGATTTACCTTACTTTCTGATGCCAGAGAAATACTGACATAAGTACCCCCAACCGCCTCAGACAAATGTGCATATTCCATTTCCGGATCAATAATTATTACATCAGTCCCCTGCATCATACTACGCAGTACCTCCAATTTAACAGCATAGGATTTACCAGCACCAGAAGTGGCAAACACCACCATATTGGCATTTTGTAAAGAAAATCTATCAAACAAAATCAAACTATTATTATGTCGGTTAACACCATATAATATGCCGTTATCACTGGTTAACTCAGCCGACATAAAAGGAAAGGAAGCTGCAATCGGTGATGAATTCATGTTAAAGGAAATACTGAGCTCATCAATTCCAATTGGCAAGGTAGAATTAAATCCCTGTTCTGACTGAAACAAAACGTGTTTGGTATAAATTAATTTACCCCCAAAGATGTTTTCCATTTCTTCAGTAGCCCTGTCCAATTCTTCTTTTGATTTAGAATAGAGCGTAATATAAAAGGAAAATTGAAAAAAATGTTCCACCCCTTGGGTAAGATCATCGCGCAATTGTTCAATATCTCGCAAAGCAGTTTCACGCAAGGGGTCTCGTGGTGCTCCTTTTTCAGTATCAGATGAAAGTTGGGCTTGTAGCGCACCAACTTTTTTCTTTAATTGTTTTAAAATAATATTGGCCTGAACTGGATAAAAAAACATGCTAACATCCATTGATATATTCAAATTCAAAATTGATGCGTTCCAACCAACTGAGATATAACGCGGATAAGTAACAACAAAAATTGTCCGCAAAAAAGTATCGCCCAATTGAACAAAATTACTCTCTACCCTAAGAGCCGAGGGAGCAATCAAATCTCGAATAGATACTACCCCCGCTCGATAAACCTTCTCTTCTTCCAAAGTAATCAGCTCCTCTGCAATTTGTTTTTTCTTGACAGCTGTTTCTTCTTGTATCTTTTCTTTAGGTTGTTTTTTTAATCCGATTGGTTTAAATGGCATAATCAAATTAATTTAAACGAAAAACCAAAAATGCTAAAACTCTTCTATTTGTATATCATTAATTGGCTGTAATTGCTCGGCAATAGATATGTCAGGGTTATAACTTGAATAATATAATTCAATTAAAGATTGGGTATCCAACTGCACCACTTCCAAACTCATCCCCTGTAAACCGCCAATCACTTTTCTTACTCTTTGATCCAGCTCTTCTTTTCTCTGTTTAAAACGCTCGTCTTTTAATTTAATGGTTAAAGCTGGTTTTATCACTTCTTTAAAACGTGACCAAAAACTTTTTTTGCGATTAGAAGCCGGGTCATAAGAAGTCACCACGAAAAATTTCTTTGTCATAATCTGGCCGATGTCAACCAGCTCGCTCACAAACGCCCTATAATCTGCAATCTGAGTTCTCAATAATTCATTATTCTGTTCTTTTTCCAATTTAATTAAATTTTCTAAATATGGTTTGATTTGTAAACGTCTAGACTGCACTACAATTTGTAAAGGAAAATCCAGAGAATTCAAAAAACTAACATAGGAAGAAATCAATGCATTTTGTTCATCTTCTGATTTCAAAGCAAAGTTAATACTAGATGTAATCAAAACAGATCTTAGTGTGCCATCTTTCAATATCACAACTCCGTCCCTTATTTCAGAAATTGGTAGATAGGTTTGCGAAGCCGGACGCTTATTATTTTGTTTTTGAGCCTTTTTGCTTTTCATAATGTATACGGATTATGGATAATGCGGATATACAGATACAGGTATAATAATTCTAATGAGGTAAATTTGGATTTAATATTCTTTTTATTACACAACCATTTAATCCAAAATTTACCAACAAACATAATTTTAACCCGCTACTTACTAGATATCTCTGACACTGCATGTAATCATTTCTAGAAAAACTAGGGGTAGCTTTTACTTCAATTATTATTTTATTATCCACAATAAAATCTATTCTATTCCTTCCTTTTTTCTCTCCAACAAAACTTTTATTTAACACTATTTCCCTACCATAATTTAATAATTTGACCTTTAATTTTTCTTCAATCAAATCACAGTATTGTTTTTCGTTTCTAAATTTACCTAATTCATTGTGTACTTCATAAAAAATACCACGCAAAATATATGAAAGAACCTCATGAATTAAAACTATCCTCTCCATAGTATTATTTACTTAAAAAAAATCATCCGCATATTTATCCGTAACATCCGTAAATCCGCATTATCCGTAATCCGTATATATCCTTCTATAATTCATCCTCCGGCCTATAAAACCCTCCGGTATTTACAATCAGAGCCAAATCCCTAATGTGTTCTGGGCGGGCATTTTTAATGGCCTCTTTGGCAACCACCTCTTCCACTTCTTCTTTTCGTAGATAATCCAGCTCCTTGTCAGAGTAATCTTTTCTCCAAATCCTCAAGGCTGGATGTCGCAAGGTCTGAATAATATTTAAAATTACATAATGAAAATCTTGACCATTAACTTTAACAAAAGAAAAGGTCACGGCCAACGAACCAATTACCAAAGCTATTATAACAAATAAAGTGAAATCAGCCAATTTATAAGAAATAAAAATAACCAAACCAGCCCCTAACAAAATTAAAAATTGACGAACCGTTATCGGTCCGAAAATTTTATCCTCTACATCAATAAATTGTGGTACCACAAATTGCTGCATAACTTTGAGCGTTTAAACTATTGTACATTATTCTAACTCTTTTTCTAATTTTACAATTCCACCCACCTCGTCCCAAGTCAAAGTATCGCTACCCAAGGCCAGATCTTTAATTTTTGACTCACTAACCATGGCTTTTTTGAGTAAATTTTGGTACTGTCCATAAAGTGGACTTTCATACCAAGCTTGCATGGCCTGAAAATATAAAACAATTGAATCTTTTTTCAAAACTTTAAATTTCTGTAATAACTTTTTGAAATTATCAGCCGTGCCATCACCCAATCTTCGTAAATCTATCAAAGAAAAATTTTTAATTTCTTCAATCGGACCCGTAGCCTTCCTTTCTTCAATTAACGGTTCGGATTCGTTGGATTTTATAATTAGTTTTGGTTTTATCACATCATGTAAAACTGGTTTCCCAACTGTTTTTTCTCTTGGTAAAAAAATACTGGCTTTGGGGGTTACTTCCTCTGCACGTTTTATAGTTATTTTATCAGCTTCTAACACTGGTGACATTTTTCTCGTTAATTTCTCGTTCGCCAAATGCCAGACTTCTTTTACTATTTTTAACAATTCATCTGCCTCTTCATTTTTTAAACCCAAACCACCAATAGCGGTTGATCTTGAAACATAAATCAAAAATTGAGCATCATCTCTAATTTCTTTTACTCGTGAAGTTATCAAAGACTGCAATCTGGCTCGCAAATTATCTGAAATTGGAAATTTTATTCTTTTCAAAACTTCGGCAAACAAATCATCTTTTTTGTCTGGCAAAACTCCCAAACTACTGTGTTTGTTTAATTCTTCAACTTCATCTTCTAGCGGTGATTTGTTATCATCCTTTGTCCATACTCTGTTAATTTGTGTTTTTTCCGCCCGAGGCGGACCAGCCTTGGGCTGGGTGTTTTTTCCGCCCGAGGCGGACCAGCCTTGGGCTGGGTGTTTTCGTATTTCAGCGTACTCCGCTTCATCAACAAAAATATTTTTAACTGGCGCAGTAGTCGCGAGTTCGTGTTCCCCCTCTTCCATAGGTAAAACCTGAGATGTTGGTAATTCAACCACTGGAGTTTTTTGAACAGGTTCGACTATCGGTGTTCTGGATTTAGGTTTGTTTTCTAGGGTTGTTATCGGGGTTCGGGGTTCTGGTTCGGAATCAGTTATAGGAGTTCGGAATTCGGATTCTGGTTCGGGTTCAATTTTATTTATCCCAATATCTTTTTCTTCATCCACAGGAGTATTTTTTTGTTTCCGATACTCAGCAAACTCAGCCATGGTCATACGAACCTGGGTGCCATCAGATTTTTTCACAAGAATTGTTCCTGACATAATTTTATACTATTAGCCCTTCATTCCAATGAAATTTATCATCCTCTTCATAAAATTCTAATATATTTTCATTTAGCTTAAGGATATTATTTTCTTGGAGAAAGAATTCGAAGTCAGAAAACATTTGGATAACATCATCATTTTCTAAGGTAAAATACTTCGTACAATAATACAAAAACCTACCAAATGGCACCCTATCATCTTTCTGATTAAGATATTCAACAAACTTAAACCACCTATTTGGGACAAAAAACCAAGTAAGTAATTTAGTTACATCTTGGCGCTCTTTTTTCTGACTCTGTTCTATTTCAAAAAAAGGTTTTTCTATTAATTTGCCTTCCTCAACTGCAGAAATAATATATAAAACTTCACGTAACCAAGATATATATTTATCTCGACCACGAACTTGTTTATAAAGATCATCAATATATTCCTGCTGTAGATAACTCTCACTTTTATCATCACTTTTCCGAACTTCATGTGTTTGTGCGATATCTGTCAATAATCTATATTTAATATTTTTTACATCTATCAATACTTCTTCTTTATTTTGTTTTAAACCTTCCAAAATGACACCGTGTTTTATCACAAAATCAACAATACTAGAAGTATCAAATAAAAAACTCTTAAAAATTTCTTCAACAGGTACCCCAACAACAATTGCCTTAAAAAAGGTAAATCTTACTATACTTGTTTTGTCATCATCCGACAAAAATGAAAAAGAAGACCAGACCATTTTCAACATCATGGCATACATTAAAGCATCTTCCCAACCTATTAATTCTCTTTCAACATTTTCGATATCTAAAACCGGTAAAATTATATCATTATATAACAATTCTTTCGCATTTAATCCTACACTGGCATCATTTAGAGTAAATAAAACCCTATTTAAATTATACTGTTCTTTTTTTCCTGATAATATTTCAAACAATTCATTGGGAGGATAAATATTAACACCGTCCACTAAACCCGTAGCCGCTACTAATAACATAATCTGTCTGTGCACTTCTTTTAAAAATACATTCTTATCACCCATTCCTTTTACAAAGTCATCTACCAATTTGACATCTAAAATGGCTAATAATTTTTGACTAATAATTTTATCACTTTCAATCACTACTTCCTCACCCATGCTCAAAAGAAAAGGAACATTATATCTTATATCATCATACTCTTGTCCACTACCGACTATCTTTGACAAATCTAACAAAGCTCCTCTAGTCTGAGACCAAGAATTTGTAAAAAATTTATAAAAATTTTGTACTTCATTCAACATATAATTTGGTTATTAACTTCGCGAGGCATCTGCTTCTTCTTCTGGGGTCATGGGGGGATTCTCTGGCGGAGAATTTCTATCGGGTTTAGTTGATACTTTCCCCTCAATCTCCCTAAAAGATTTCTCCGTCTTTTCAGCAATTTCTTTCATTTCTCTTAAGTGAGCACTGTCTTCACCTTCTAATCCCTGTTCATGTAAATAAATCATTGTTTTTTTAATTATTGCCCTTTGTGCTTCATTAACACTTTCGCCAGACACTTCATCTACGCCTGTAGTAAGACGTTCTTTCAGCCTTTCAAATAAACCTTTTCTATCTGCCTCTACTCCATAATTAGCTAACCTTTCTTCATGTATCTGCCTTTCATAAAAATCTTTACTATTATCTTCTATACTATTTCTTATTTTACCTAAGACACCCTCTCTATGATTAGCTATATATTTCAAAGCTTTTCCAGAAAATTCACTAGTGCCTTCAGAATTTAATTCATCAGTAGTAACCAAACCCATTTTAGCCAAACCTCTTTCTGCTTTCGTCCTATCCTGGTTACTCTCTTTAGCTGTTGCTTGAGCTAATTTATTACCCGCTGCTAACCAAGGCATTAAAACATCAACTAAAACCTGAAAGGCCCCTACTTCCTCATCGCCAAAACCACGAGCTTCTAACAACTCTTTGCTTTCACCCATTTGAAAATATCCTTTTTCATTATAAGTAAAGTCACCATCTCTAGTACCACCTAAAATTGTCACGCGACGCACCCGTTCATCAGATTTATTTTTAAATTCAATTGCTGTATTAGCAGAAACAATTGGATGATTAACTATACGATTAACATCATTACGCATTTGCATAGCCCAACCATTCAAATACCAACCAAAAGACTGTGGCATAGCTTTAGTAGCTGGATCCTTATTAAGAGTTCCGCTCCTCATCTTTTCTTGTTCTTTTTTAGATAATAACCTAACAATATTACCCCGGGCATCAGAATCTTCTATTAAATTAAATCCTGTTGTAGTATGACCTGTTTGTTTGGAACGTTCTTTTCTTTTTTCACTATGAGTTCTAAAAACATCTTGGTACTCCAAATAACGATTTTGTAAATCATCTGCACTTTTTATAGTTGCGTTACTACCCCAATGAGTTAATCTTTCTTCGTTATTATCGCTGTTAAAATATTGCTCAACGGCTTTTTCATAATCAAACTCTAAACCCATTTCATCCTGTAATCTAGCTATATCATCTACTGTTTCTGTAAATTCCAAATCGCCACCAGTATTCATATATACTTCATAGGTCCCGGTATGTTCATCATCAGCTCTATCTATCCACTCAACATCACCAGTAGTAGGATTCATCAATTTTGCCCCCCAACCAAAACGCAACTGATTTCTGTAATGTTGTTTAAATTTATCTTTATTTTTTATTATAAAATCAACCCCATCCGGATCCATGCCATCTTCTACCATAGCATTTCTATTACCATCATGTTGAAGATATTTTTCCCAAGCATTCATCTTAGAGGCATTTGAAGAAAACATATCATCTACATTTGCATTATGTTGGCCTGACTCATAGGTAGATATGGCATAATAACGTTCAATTAAACTTGCCATTTGGTTCTTAGAATTCTTGCCTGCTAAAAATAAAGTTTGATCAGAACCTTTTCTACCGCGTTCTATTTCACCCATAGCATCTAATTCTCTTTTTTTGGCTTCTTCAAAAATTGCATTTGCATTAGAAGTAGAAGAAAATCCCCTAACTCCTAAATCGTATAAATGTGCACCTGTTTCTGTAATAAACAAAGCTTTTTGCATTTTTTGAATTAACTCTGCATCTTCACCTTTCTTTGCTAAT
>Ga0265594_1003163_pt1 | contig 11142 bp, 10 predicted proteins | sample saktaG_11_FD_190147 | JGI IMG/M metagenome (GOLD analysis project Ga0265594, IMG submission 190147) | Saline water microbial communities from Sakinaw Lake, British Columbia, Canada - sak_2011_5_24_80m | ecosystem: Environmental > Aquatic > Non-marine Saline and Alkaline > Saline ... | reverse complement strand
GAGTGGTTTTTACTTCCCTTAATTATGATATTTTTTACTTCTCTGCCGGCCTTAGACGCCCAAACCAGGTGGATGTTTGGCAGATATATGGGTTTTTGGCCGACTGAGAAAGTCCGAAGGAATTTCGAAGGAGGACAAAAACCAGAAAGGGGGTCGGGGAAACTGGGTGTTTCCCCGTGGCGGAAATATTAAAACCGAGGGGTTTTAAGGAGCGGTGTTAGTCGAGTGAGGCGAGACGTGCCGCGACGTTTTTGGCCGACTGAGAAAGTGAGAGGTTGATGAAGTTTGCCTCTTCGAGTTTGCCTTCATCTTCACCCACGAGCTCGTTAGAGCGAGTGAGAAAGAGCGGTAGCTCTTTCGACTTTGCCTCGCTCGGGTAAATAATTTATTCCAGGTGGATTCTTTTTTCAAATTCCCCTAATCTCTCTCGCAATTGGGGGTATTTTTTTAATTCTGGGTCTTCTTGTAAAATTTCTCGAGCTTCCTCTCTGGCTTTTTTAACTAAAAATACATCTGTTAAAGAAGCCATGGTTAAATCGGGAATTCCCCATTGTCTTGAACCAGAAAGATCTCCGGGTCCCCGGATTGCCAAATCTTTTTCCGCTAACTCAAAACCATTCTCGCAGGAGAGAAGTGCTCTTAGTCGTCGGTTTGTTACGAAGCCGGGCGCATCTGTAAATAGAAAGCAGTGAGATTGAAAATCAGAGCGTCCTATTCTACCCCTGAACTGATGAAGTTGAGCTAAACCGAATTTTTCTGAGCCCTCAATTATCATTACTGTCGCATTAGGAATATCAACCCCCACTTCAACGACGGAAGTTGATACCAAAATATCAATTTTCTTACCTCTAAAATCTTTCATTACTTTTTCCTTTTCTTGAGTTTTCATTTTGCCGTGGAGCATGCCGATTTTTAGGTCAGGGAAAATTTCTTTTGAAAGTTTCTGATATTCGTCTTTTACCGTTTTTACCTCCATCCAGCTTAATACCTGTTGTGAAAATTCACCATCTAAATTTTCTGGAGAGGTTTTGACAAGTTCAATCCGAGGGCAGATTACAAAAACTTGGCGGTTTTCTTTAACTTCGGCTCTGATAAAATTATAGGTTTCTTTTTTATCTTTTGGCTGGACGATTTTTGTAATTATTTTTTTTCTACCCCTGGGCAATTCATCAATAATAGATAAATCAAGGTCGCCGTAAATAGTCAAAGACAAGGTGCGGGGGATAGGGGTGGCTGTCATTGAAAGCAGATGAGGAATTATTTTTTTTCCGTTGGTATCTTTTGATGATTTACAGAGCTTAGCTCTTTGCTCCACTCCAAAACGGTGCTGTTCGTCTAAAATTACTAAAGCTAAATTTCCAAATTTTACCTTGTCTTGAATTAAAGCATGGGTGCCAATTAAAATATCTATTTCCCCCTTCTTTGTTTTTTCGAGAAGTTTTTTCCGGGAAATTTCAATAACTTCATTTTTTAGTTTTTTTGACCGGAACTGATCCTGCTTGCCCGTTAAAAGCCCGAGATTAAGATTAAAATCTTTGAGCAGTTTTGCCACTTCCTGAAAATGTTGTTTTGCCAAAATTTCAGTTGGAGCCATAAAGGCGATTTGGAAATCTGCCTTAGCTACATTTAAAGCAGCCATCATTGCTACTACTGTTTTTCCTGAACCAACATCCCCTTCGAGAAGCCGGTTCATTGGCCGGGGTTTTTCTAAATCTTTTAAAATCTGCCAGGCAGATTTTTTTTGAGCAGAGGTTAGTTTGAAAGGTAAGTTTTTAATAAATTCTTTAATAAGAGCCAGATTTAAAGGAATGGGAATTGCTTTTTCTCTGGCTAATTTCAGTCTTTCTCTTAAGACGAAAAGTGAAAGATTAAATAACTCCTCAAGGGCAAATCTTTTTTTTGCTTCTTGGGCTAACTTCAAAGAGTCAGGAAAATGGATTTGCCAAATTGCTTTTTGCAAGGGTAAAAATTCATATTTTTTTCTGATTTTTTCTGGCAGAGAATCTGAAATTTGGTTTTTTAATTTTATCAAAAGAGGTTTGATAATAAATCTTAGCCACCTTGAGGATAATCCTTCTGTTTCTGGATAAACCGGAATTAATCTTCCGGTATGAGTAAGGTTAGATGTTAGATGTTGGATGTCAGATGTTGGAGATATTTTTTCGTATGCCGGGCTGGATAAATATTTTGCGCTTCCTTTTTTTGCTATTTTTCCTCCCAAACAAACATAATCCCCCTTTTTAAAAGTGTTGATGAGATAAGGCTGGTTAAACCAAATTACTTTTAGTTTTCCAGTTTCGTCGCCAATAGTTGCCTGGGTTAAAACCATTCTTTTTCTGGAAGTGTAGATATTTTTTATATCTAAAATTTCTCCTTGAAAACAAAAAGGGCCACCGGCTTCGGCTTTTGAAATTGGAATTATCTTTGAAAAATCCTCATAGCGATGAGGAAAATGGAAAAAAAGATCATGGATATTCTTGATTCCTAGTTTTTTTAACTTTTTTTGGTAAATAAGGCCAACCCGAGGAATTTCCTCAATTGGAGTTGAGAGATTCATGTGCCCCTAGGCTGACTCGAACAGCCATTTTCTCTTCCGCAAAGAGATGCTCTATCCATTAAGCTATAGGGGCGTTGTATTTCTAAAATTATCATAAAATTTACTTAAAATCAAGTTGACTTAAATAACTTTAATGGTTAAAATTAGAATAAGGAGAGGTCGCATAGCCTGGTCTATTGCGGCACACTGCTAATGTGCTAAGGGAGTAATATCCCTTCGTGGGTTCGAATCCCACCCTCTCCGCTTTAATTTAAAATATTTTGCTTCTTGGAGGGGTAGGGAGCGGTTATCCCAAGCGGTTTTGAAAACCGCTAGGGCTGAAAGGCCCTCGTGGGTTCGAATCCCACCCCCTCCGCAGCGTAATAAATTTTTCTTTTAGAAAAATTTAAACGCTGCTGGGACGTTTAAATTTGTAAACAAATTTATTACGTCTCGCCTAAAATGTTTTATACTTATATCCTTCAAAGTCTAAAAAATAAATCTTTGTATATTGGTTACACAACCGATCTAAAGAAAAGATTTAGGGAACATGATTCTGGAAAGGGTTTGGCAACTAAACCATTCCGCCCCTATAAATTAATTTTTTACGAAGCTTTTCTAAATAAAATCGATGCTAAAAATAGAGAAGAGTATTTAAAAAGCGGTTATGGAAGAAGGACGATTAAAAAGCTTTTGTTGCGATATTTAAAAAATTGCTGAAGCTTGGAGGGTTGCGAGAACGGTTATTCGGCTGGCCCTGAAAACCAGTGCCCTTTGGGGCTTGCAGGTTCGAATCCCACCCCCTCCGCATTAAAAAACAGAGGCATTGCCTCTGTTTTTACTTATTTTACAAAATAGGTCAAGATTTTGCTTAAGCTATCCTCTGGCGACTGCCACTCCCCAAACTTCTTTAGCTCCAGCTATTTTTAAAGCTCGGGCCCCCTCCTCCATAGTTGAGCCGGTAGTATAGACATCATCAACTAAAAGAATTTTTCTTCCTCTTATTTTCTCAGTATTTTTTACCAAAAATACTCTTTTGATATTTTCTTTTCTCGCCTCTGCCGTAAGTTCAACTTGGGGGAAAGTTTCTTTTATTTTTATTAAACAATCTGAAATCAGGGGAATTTTCAAAAAGGAGCTAAGCTCTTTAGCTATTTCTTCTGCCTGATTAAACCCCCGCTGTTTTAACTTCCGTTTCTCTAAAGGAATAGACAGGAGAAGAAATTCAGAAAAGGCAGGAGGATTGTCGAGCAATTGAAAATGATTTATCATTAAAGAAGCTAAAGGTTTTGAGAGCTCTCTTATAAAAGGTTTATATTTAAAAAGCTTTATTAAGTTTTGGACCAAACTATTTTGGTAGGGGACAGCAAAATAAAGGCCGTTGAGCTTTCGGGAGACACATCTTTGGCATTTTCCTCCCTGCCAGATTCTTTGAGGTTTTTCACAGAGACAGTATTGATGTTCGGAAATTTCAATAATAGAAAGACAATCTTCACAGAGATAACTTCCTTCTTTCTGACAACTCAAACAAAACCGAGGGAAAAGAACAGATAAAGCAAAATTGTAATATTCAAATTTTTTCCACATACCCGAGCCGTAGCGAAGGGTGAAGAAGAGATTTATTTCTTCGACTAGACCTTCTTTTTTAAAATGATATAATATATTTAATGTTCTGGACACCCTTTAAAAAGGCCACTAAAAAATTTTTAGGGATAGATATTGGAACAACCTCTATTAAAATTGTTGAATTATCAGGCCTGAGAGCGAGGATAAAACTTGAAAATTACGGAGAAATTGGTGCTCCAATGTTTTACGAAAAGCCATTTAGGACTTTTGAGAAAAGCACTCTTTTGCTTTCCAACCAAGATGTTGCTAAAGCTATCGGAGCTATTTTTAAGGAAGCTAAGATTGAAAATAGAGATGCTATTTTTTCCATCCCCGATTTTTCAACTTTTTTTACCTTTCTTGAGCTGCCTCCGATGACTCAAGAGGAAATACCTTCAGCTGTCCAATTTAAAGCCCGTCAGCATATCCCCCTTCCTTTATCAGAGGTAGCTTTAGATTGGACAATAATTGAGGGTGAGGCTTCTAATCAAAAAAAAGCTGAGCTTAAAATCCTTTTAGTAGCTGTTCCCCATGAAGTTATTAATCAATATCAGGAAATTGCTCGACTTTCTCAGATTCGACTTCTATCCTTAGAGGCAGAGGTGTTTGGCCTGGCGAGGTCTTTAATTAAAGATAAAAAAGGCACAATTGCTTTGGTAGATATCGGGGCCCAGAGTACTACCATAAGTATTATTGAAAAAGGAATCTTGAAAATAACTTATAGCTTTGATGTTTCTGGAAACGAATTAACCCGCCTCCTATCCAAGTCTCTAAATATTAGTTATAATAAAGCAGAAGAGTTAAAAAGAAGACATGGTATTGGATTTTCGGAGATGCAGATTGGGAGAATCCTATCTCCCCTGATTGATTTGATGCTGTCTGAGATAGAAAAAATCTCCCAGAACTTTTATCAAGCCGAAGGAAAAGAAATAGAAAAAGTTATTTTAGCCGGGGGATCGGCCCTACTTCCCGGCCTGAAAGAGTATTCCTCCAACCGCCTCAAAAAAACTGTGGAGATAGCTAATCCTTTTGCTGAAATTTTTTATCCCCCAACTTTAGAGCAAACTTTAAGAGAAATAGGGCCTTCTTATGCGATAGCGGTTGGAATGGCTCTCAGGGGCTTCGAGTAACCACTAATATCATTTATGGCAATAGAAATTATTCCAAAAAAAACTGAAGCTAAATTACCGGCGGTTAATGTTTTATTCTATTTATCCTTAATTTTACTTATTATTTTTGTTTTGAGCTACTTTGTTTTAGGTTATTTTCAAAAAAAATCAGCCAGGACCCTTCAGAATATAGAAGATATTATATCCCAAGAAGAAACATCTGAGGCAAAAGCCTTAAAGAAAAAAATTTTTGGATACCAGGAAAAAATTGAAGTAGTTGCTTCTTTACTTACTTCTCATCAGATGAGCAGGAATTTTTTTACTCGTCTTGAAGATCTCTCCTATCCTAAAGTTTTCTTTTCTGAGCTAGATTTGGATGTTGGGAGAGCTCAGGTTTCCCTTTCTGGCCAGACCGAAAGTTTTGAAGCCCTGGGCCAGCAACTTTTGATTTTTAAAAAGGGAGAATTTATCAAAGATGTTAATTTAACAAAGGTTTCAATCGGGAAAGAGGGGGAAATTGAGTTTACCATTGAACTTTCTTTTGACCCGCAGATATTTAAATAAAAGTAAAAATTAAGAAAGCTTCTCTATGTCAAAATCAAGCGCCATTGCCATTTCACTCCTTAGTGCCCTGATAGTAGGGGTTTTCTTGGTCTTCCCAAGGTGCCAGGACTTAAAAGCCCTCCGGCTTGAAATTGGAAAAAGAAGCGCTGAACTTCAATCTAAAGAAAAACATTTTTCAAATCTCCAGGAAGCCTCTAAGGAACTGGAAAAATATCAGTTAGAACTTTCTAAAATCGATTCTGCTCTTCCTTCCGACCCTTCTTTGCCTTCTCTGTTTAATTTTTTACAGAAAGCCAGTTCTCAAAATGGTCTGATCTTAGAAGATGTCGGTTCCTTTTCCGTAACCGTTCCCGAAGAAAAGCCAGAAATTAAAGAAATTAGCCTCAATCTTGGAGCTTCCGGTTCTTACTCCTCTTTTAAAAATTTTCTTTCGACTTTAGAAAAATCAGCCAGACTTATTGAGGTAGAAAACATCTCTTTTTCCGCTCCTGAAGAAAAAGAAAGTTCTTTTTCTTTTGATTTAAAAATAACAGTCCATTCTTATTAGCAATAACATTCCAAATCGGAGAGGGGTCGGGAGAACCCTCCGGTTCTCCCGTGTAGGAAAAGATTAAAAACCGAGGGTTTTTAAAGAGCGAGCCCGAAGCGAGGCGAAGCCGAGCGCTGGCACTTTGTGCCAGAGAGGGCGAGCGACCTCACATAGCATTACCACTATGGCTATTACATTTCTTCAACAAAGAAAAAAGCAAAAACGTTTGATTTTCGTTTTGATAGCAGTAATTGTTTTAATTTTTATTGTAGTTTGGCGGGGTTTTTTGGTTAAGCCAAAACCTGTTTTGGCTCCAATAATTTCAGAACCTCCGAAAATAGAAATAAATTTTGGAGTATTGAAAAGCCCTATTTTAAAAGAGCTTCAACTTTTTGAAGAAATTAATCCCTTTGAAGAGCAGATAGGCAGGGAAAATCCATTTGTTCCATACTAATTTTATTATTATATGACGATACTGCAACAGCTAGTCAAAAAAGGAATTTTAGAAAAAGAAAAAGCCGCCTCTTTGGAATTTGAAATTAAGAGTTCTGGGAAAAAAGACGAGGAGGTAATTTTAGAAAAAGGGATTGTTTCTGAAAGTTTTTTGTTTGGTTTAAAAAGTGAGAATTTAAAAATACCTTTAAAAGAAGTAGTAGCGTCGGAAATTCCCTTAAAAATTTTAGAGCTCATCCCCGAAGAATCGGCCAGATATTACAAGATTGTTCCATTAGCGAAGAGAGATAATCTTTTGGAAGTTGGAATGGTTTCCCCCGAAGATTTAAAAGCCCAAGAGGCCCTGAAATTTTTAGCTCGGCAGGGCAAGTTTTCTTATCAGGTTTTTTTAATTACCTTAACTTCTTTTAATAATCTTTTAAAACAATATCGAACTTTAAAAAGAGAAGTAAGCCGTGCCCTCGAGGAATTAGAAACTGAATTAAGGGAAGAAAAAACAGGGGTAAGGCCAATGAAGGCGGCTGAATTTGAGAGATTAGCTGAGGAGGCTCCCATTATCAAAGTGGTAGCGGTTATTCTAAGACATGCGGTTGAGGGAGGAGCCTCTGATGTCCACATTGAGCCGACTAAAGAAAAATCAAGAATCCGGTTTAGAGTTGATGGAATTTTGTATTCTTCCATTTTTCTGCCCCTATCTGTTCATCCGGCAGTTGTAGCCCGAATTAAAATTTTATCCAATTTAAAAATTGATGAGACCAGAATTCCTCAAGATGGCCGATTTTCCACAAGGCTTGACGGCAAAGATATTGATTTTCGAGTTTCCACTTTCCCGACTTCTTTAGGAGAAAAAGTAGCAATAAGAGTTCTTGATCCTACCGAGGGATTAAAATCCTTTGAGGAACTGGGATTAGAGAGGAGAAATTTTGAAGTGGTTAAAGCAGCTACGAAGAAACCTTATGGTTTAATTTTAGCTACCGGTCCCACCGGCTCCGGAAAAACCACTACTTTGTATACGATTTTAAATCTTTTAAATAAAGAAGGGGTAAATATCGTTACCCTTGAGGACCCTATCGAATATTTTATTGGAGGAGTTAATCAATCCCAGATAAGACCTGAAATTGGTTATAATTTTAGCCAGGGTCTTCGCCAGATTGTCAGGCAGGACCCAGATATTATTATGGTCGGAGAAATTCGAGACGAAGAGACAGCCGCTTTAGCTATCAATGCTGCGTTAACCGGCCATATTGTTTTATCTACCCTGCATACCAACAATGCGGCAGGAGTAATCCCAAGACTTATTGATATGGAAGTGAAACCTTTTTTAATTCCCCCTGCTCTAAGTATAGCCATAGCCCAAAGATTGGTAGCTAAATTGTGCCCCTACTGTAAAAAAGAGGTAAAGCCCAAAAAAGAAATTAAAGATTTAATCTTAAGAGAAGTTGAATCTTTGCCTCAAATTATTAAAAACAAGGTTAAAATTTCTTCCCCGTTGATGATTTATGAGGCTCAGGGATGTAAAAAATGCAATTTTAGAGGTTTTGCCGGCCGAATCGGAGTTTTTGAAGTACTATCAATGACCGATGAGCTTTCTAGGATAATTTTAAAAACACCGGAAGAGCAAAAAATTATCCAGGAAGCTTCTCGTCAAGGAATGATTACTATGAAGCAAGATGGAATACTGAAAGTATTAGACGGCATTACCACTATTGAAGAAGTCTTGAGAGTAGCTGAGGAAAAATAAATATCAAATTTTTAAAAATATGGCAAACTACACTTCCCAACTTAGAGATTTATTAGCTCTAACTATCCAAGAGCAAGCTTCCGATTTGCATATTTCAGTTGGCCATTCACCGACTTTGAGAATTGCCGGCCGACTTGTTCCTTTAGTGAAAATGAAAAAAATTTTACCGGAGGATTCTCAAGGGCTTGCTTTTGAGTTAATGCATGAAGACCAACGGCAGAGATTTCTTCAGTCAAAAGAGATTGATTTCTCCTATAACTTTGAAGACAGGGCCAGGTTTAGGGTTAATATTTTTTTTCAAAAAGGAAATATATCTTCTGCTCTTCGTTTAATTCCGGCAAAAATTCAAACCATTGAAGAGTTAAATCTTCCGCCAATTTTACACGAGTTTACTAAGCCAAACCAGGGGTTTGTTTTAATTACCGGGCCTTCTTCTCATGGGAAATCTACTACCTTGGCTGCTTTAATTGACGAGATAAATCACACCAAAGCCGATCATATTATTACCATCGAAGACCCCATAGAATATATTTTTGAAGATGACAAATGTATTATTGACCAGAGGGAGGTTTATCAGGATACTTTAAGCTTTGCCAAGGCTCTAAAGTCTACTTTTCGCCAAGACCCTAATGTAATTATGGTCGGGGAGATGAGAGACCCTGAGACCATCTCCACTGCCATTACAGCTGCTGAAACCGGCCACTTGGTTTTTGCAACATTGCATACAAATTCAGCCAGCCAGACTATTTATCGAATCGTTGATTCTTTTCCCCCAGACCAGCAAACCCAGGTTAGAGCCCAGCTGTCAGGCTCTCTTTTAGGGGTGGTTTCTCAAAGACTCGTTCCGAGAATTAGAGGAGGGTTAATACCGGCCTGTGAAGTAATGATTTCTAACTCGGCCGTAGCTAATTTAATTCGGGAAAATAAAATTCACGAATTGGATCTTGTCATTGAAACTTCAGCTGAGCTAGGGATGATTAGCCTCAATAGGGCTTTGGCCAATCTGGTTAGGGTCAAGGAAATTTCCTTAAAGAATGCTCTCATTTACTCTTTGAGTCCCGCCGAGTTGAAAAAGCTCGCAAGGTAACAATTATGAAATTTAACTATCAGGCAAGAACTCGAGAAGGCCAGATTCAGACAGGCGTTATTGAAGCTTCCTCAAGAGAAGCAGCAATTTTGCTTTTGCAAAAATATGGACTGTATGTTACCTTTCTTGAGGTAACTAAAGTCCCCTTTTATGCTAAAAAAATAGAAATCTTTCAAAGAATTTCCAGCAAGGATGTGGTAGTATTTTCCCGCCAGTTAGCCATTATGTTTAAATCTAATGTTCCGGTGGTAGAGGCTCTTCAGACTTTGTCTGAGCAAACCAAAAACCGGAATTTCAAAGAAAAAATTCTTAAAATAGCCGAAAAAGTAGAAGGTGGAACTCCTCTTTCTGCCTCCCTGGCCTCTGATCCCAAAATTTTTTCTCCTTTTTATACAAATATGGTCAAATCTGGTGAAGCCTCCGGCAAGCTTTCTGAAGTTTTGGGATACTTAGCTGACCATTTAGAAAGGGAATATAATTTTTACTCAAAAGTAATTTCGGCAATGATCTATCCTGTTTTTGTTTTTTTTGTTTTTTTAAGCATTCTGACCCTAATGATTGTTTTTGTTATTCCCCAATTATCTCAGATTTTAGGAGAAACCGGCCAAGAACTTCCCCGGCTTACCAAGCTCGTAATAGGGCTTTCAAGTTTTTTGAGAAGATGGTGGTGGGTTTTTATTTTATTCCTTTTAGGGTTGGGAATTTCTGCCTTTAAATTTTTAAGAAATAAAGAAGGAAAAAAAATTGTTGATAAATTATTTCTAAAATTGCCTCTATTCGGCGAATTTTTTAAAAAAATTTATCTTTCTCGCCTGGCAGAAAATCTTTCCACTTTAATTTCCAGCGGTCTTCCCATTGTTCGGGCTCTTGAAATTACCGGAGAAATCGTTGGGAATGATACCTACAAAACTATTATCTTAAAGACTCTAGACGGGGTAAAAAGAGGAGAGCCAATGAGTTTAATTTTTTTAAGATATTCAGAATTTTTTCCTCCTCTATTTATCCAGATGACGGTAGTGGGAGAAAGGACCGGCCAATTAGATTCAGCTTTAATGAACATAGTTAATTTTTACCAAAAAGATGTTGAGCGAACCTTAGATAGTTTTATCAGTCTTTTGGAACCAACTTTAATTATTGGTTTAGGAGCAATTGTGGCTGGATTAGTTATGTCTATTTTACTGCCTATTTACCGTATAGGAATGTTCTAAAGTTTTCCACAGATTGGCTTGACTTAGATAAGATATGCTATGTTATAATAGAAGTTGAGATTTAAAAATTAAAGGTCGAACAACGCTAAAAATTTAAAAAAATTAATAAACAATATTAAAATGAAAATCTTTGCTAAAAAGGGTTTTACTCTGATCGAACACGAACACTCGAAGAGTGTGAGGCGAAATGAGGGTTTTACTCTCATTGAACTTTTAGTGGTTATTGCTATCATTGGAATTTTAGCTTCAATTGTTTTGGTTTCCCTGGGTGGAGCAAGAAATAAGGCCAAGGACGCCAGGATTATTGCTG
>Ga0265594_1003160_pt1 | contig 11146 bp, 13 predicted proteins | sample saktaG_11_FD_190147 | JGI IMG/M metagenome (GOLD analysis project Ga0265594, IMG submission 190147) | Saline water microbial communities from Sakinaw Lake, British Columbia, Canada - sak_2011_5_24_80m | ecosystem: Environmental > Aquatic > Non-marine Saline and Alkaline > Saline ... | reverse complement strand
CACCGCCTCAAGCGTTGTATCTAAAAAGGCCTTATAGATGTCAGTTAACTCTCTGTCTGATAACTCCGAATACCTTTTGGCTCCGTTTAACTCCGGATGCCCGATAAACACGGGAATCTGCGGCGGCTTTACTTGGTATTGCTTTATTTTTTCATCTAAAAACCTCCGCTCTTCCGGAGCAACAACGCCTATCGTGTAGTTCATTTTCACCAATTCTTGAATAATATTGCGCAGATACGTGCCAGACCCCGTGCCCCATAAAGGAAAGTCGTAAATAAAGAGTATTTTCATATAAATAAAAGGTGAATAATTTAGGCGATATTAATAAATAAACCCGTTATCCTTGTATGGAGATGGTTACAAAACCATTCCTACTGCAATTTTATCTTTTTGGCTGCGGCTTCGTCAGACTTCGCAAAAAGCTTTTCACCATAGCTGGGCTATGGCTTCAAACCTTTTTCTCGTCTTCCTCGCCTCGCTCAAAAATCTAAAATTTCGCTACGGAATAGTTTTGTAACCATCTCATAGTGAAAAACGGGCCGGAAAATAAGCCAATCACTTTTGTATTCTTTTATACATTCTAACCCTAAAAGAACGCCTATGTCAATATTTTTTACTAAAAAATTTAGAAATTCGCGTTAATTTTTTCAAGATTTTGATATTAAAGCGGGATTGTATTAGAATATAAGAGTATGTTTGATAATTTTATTGAAAATATCAAAGAGCTTGAAAAGTTTTTTCCGCTTTTGGTCGCGATTTTTGCCGCGCTTGTTGTATACGCGCTTTTTAATCTTGCTTTGCGCGCCTTAAGAAAGGCCTTGTTGCAAAAAGCCAAATCAAAAAAACAGGTCGCGGGCATAGAGGTATTCTCCCGCCTTTTCAAATATGTTTTTTTGTTTTTGCTCGTTATTGTCGTCTCTTTTTATTATTCCAAATCCTGGACCGGGCTTGGCATAGGCATTGGGCTTTTCTCGGCCGCCTTGGGATGGGCCCTGCAAAAGCCCATCACCGGTATCGCGGGCTGGCTAATGGTTCTTTTAAAAAGGCCTTTTATGATAGGGGATAGGGTTATTATTGGTTCTGTGAAGGGCGATGTTTTGGATATTACTTTAACCCACATTTATCTAAGGGAGGTTGGCGGCATTGTGCCCGCCGAAGAAAGCTCGGGCAGGGTTATAATGGTGCCCAACTCTGTTCTGTTTGAGCAAAGCATAGTGAATTATACCTTAAGGGACGAATATGTCTTAGACCAGATCTCTTTAACTGTCACCTTTGAAAGCGACCTTGATTCAGCTGTAGGCCTTTGCCAAAAAGCCATAGAGCAAATCAGGCAAAAGAGGCCCGAGATAATTAAAAAAGACCCTTACATAAGGATAAACTTCCAGCCAAACGGCATTGGCTTGCATATAAGATATTACGCTCAGGCCACCAGATTGCAGGAAATCTCCAGCTATGCCACCCAAGAGGTTTTTGCTTTGATAAATTCCACTTCAAATGTTAACCTTGCTTATCCCAGAACCGACGTTTTTTTGAACAATCAAAACAATTCCCATTAAGGGAAGCTCAAGTTAATGTCTGAAATCATGCAAACAAAGGCTTATTAAAGCGCAAACAATATGAAAGTAATGTTTTTGGACGAGTCGGGCGACCATAATTTAGGAAAGATTGATAAACAATACCCGGTATTTGTTTTGGCTGGCGTGGTTTTTGATTTTAAGTATTATTCAGAAATAGCCAGGGTGTTAATTAAAGATTTTAAGAGAGAGGTTTTTCAGGATGATAAAGTTATAATTCACACAGCGGATATTTACAGAAACAGAGGGGCTTTTACAAAGATGAAAGAAAGCGATTTTAGGCAAGCTTTTTATAAAAAGATTAATGAACTTATCGCCAACTTGAATTTTGAAGTTTTGGCTGCCGCAATTTTGAAAGAAAGCCATAAAGATAATTATGGTATTTTTGCTCTTGACCCTTATCTTTTATCTTTGGAGTTTTTGGTTGAAAGATTTGTGTTTTCTTTAGACAAGTCGGGCGAAAAAGGAATGGTAGTGGCAGAGAGCAGGGGTAGGCAGCTTGATAATCAATTAGAGATTTCTTGGTTGAATTTAAAAGTTAAAGGTACTCGTTATGTGAGACCCGAAAGATTAGTTGAAAAGATTGCTGACTTCAAAATTGTTAAAAAATCTGAAATAGTAGAAGGGCTTGAAGTGGCTGATTTAATGGCTTCTCCGATAGGCAGATTTTTGATAAACAAAGAGACCAAAGAAGACTTTAAAATAATTAAGCAAAAATTTAGAAAAGGCAGGCAAGGCCAGATCATTGGTTATGGGCTTATAATTTTTCCGGGCAATGGAGAGGAATTTTCCAGTAGATTGTTAAGTTCTTAAACAAAAAACAGGGCCCGCTACGCAGTCCCTGTTTATTATTTTAAATTTAACATGATAATTTTATAAAGTCAAGGGATATTTTATCCACTGGCGAAAAATTTAATTAAATCAATTGTATGCAAGCAAATGACTTAAGAGAGAAATATTTGAAATTTTTTTCCGCCAAAGGCGGATCCGCCTTTGGCGGAGAAGGGCATAAGATTATTCCTTCGGCTCCATTGATTCCGGAAAACGACCCGACGGTTTTATTTACCACCGCTGGTATGCACCCATTGGTGCCTTATTTATTGGGTGAGAAGCATCCAATGGGTAATCGTATTTGCAACTCGCAAAAATGTATTAGAACCTGCGATATTGATGAAGTTGGCGACGCTACCCACCTTACTTTTTTCGAAATGCTGGGTAATTGGAGTTTGGGCGATTATTTTAAAAAAGAAGCGATTGAATGGAGCTTTGAATTTTTAACCAAAGAATTAAATATCCCGCTTGATAAGTTGGCTTTTACGGTGTTTGAGGGGGAAGAGGGGACACCCAAAGAAGTTGAGTCGTTTGAGATTTGGCGAAGTTTGGGCGTGCCCGAAGAACACCTCGCTTATTTGGGCCGAGATGACAATTGGTGGGGGCCGGCCGGCGCCAGCGGGCCGTGCGGCCCGGACACCGAGATGTTTTATTGGACAGGCGAAAACCCCGCTCCAGTGAATTTTGACCCGGATGATAAAAAATGGGTGGAGATTTGGAACGATGTTTTTATGCAGTATAACAAAACAGCCGAGGGCGGTTTTGTTGAGCTTGCCCAGAAAAATGTTGATACCGGAATGGGCTTGGAAAGAGTGGCGGCAATTTTGCAGGGCAAGGATAATGTTTATGGAACAGAATTATTTACATCAATTATAGAGAAAATCAGCGAAATTTCAGGCAGGCCGTATCAGGGCAATGAAAAGCCGTTTCGCATTATTGCCGACCATATAAAAGCGGCAACATTTATTTTGGCCGAGGGCTTGGCGCCATCTAACATCGGCCGGGGCTATATTCTACGCCGCTTGATTCGCCGAGCGGTGAGATATGGCAAGTTGCTTGGCATTGAAGGAGAATTTACGCCAGAGATTGCCAAAACAATAGTTGAAATGTATCTTGATGTTTACCCCGAACTGAAAGAAAATCAGGAGTTTATTTTAAGCGAATTGCAAAAAGAAGAAAAAAGATTTTCAGATTGCCTGGAAACCGGCCTTAAATTTTTTGAAAAGCTGCCGGCTGGCCGGATTTCGGGCAAGGCGGCTTTTGATTTGTATCAAAATTATGGTTTTCCGCTGGAAATGATTAAAGAGTTAGTTAAAGAGCAAAATAGAACCGTGGATGAAGCTGATTTTCAAGAAGAGATGAAAAAGCACCAGGATCTTTCCCGAACGGCCAGCGCCGGGCAGTTTAAGTCGGGATTGGCCGACAACTCCGAACAAACAACCAAATACCATACCGCCACCCATTTAATGCTGGCGGCTTTGCGGGAGGTCTTGGGCAGTAAGGTAGAGCAAAAGGGCAGCAATATAACAGCCGAACGAATCAGATTTGATTTTAGTTTTGATAGAAAGATGACGCCCGAAGAGATCAAAAAAGTGGAAGATTTAGTTAATAGAAAAATTCAAGCCAACTTGCCGGTTGTTTGCGAGGAAATGCCAACCGAGCAGGCCTTTGAGAAAGGGGCGGTGGGTGTTTTTGGCCATAAATACGCCGACAAGGTGAAGGTTTACAGTATCGGAGAAGAAGAAAATGTCTGTTCTAAAGAAATTTGCGCCGGTCCGCACGTTGGCAGCACCGGCGAATTGGGCGTTTTCAAGATTATCAAAGAAGAGGCCTCCTCGGCGGGTGTGCGGCGCGTCAAAGCGGTTTTGGAGTAAAGGCGCCTTGACAAAAGCTTACGATAAGGTAAACTTAGGATAACATAAAGTTTAACTTTAATATATGGAAAACATTATTTCCGTTAAAAATTTAAGGCAAAATATGGCCGACTACGCTCGCCAAGTTGAAAAGGGAGTATCTTTTATTGTTTTTAAAAGATCAAAGCCCTTATTCAGGGTTTCACCCGTGCAGGATGAAATATGGGAAGAAGCGCTTGATTTTACAAAAATTAAAAAAGGCGGCGTGGATATAAAAGACATCCTCTCTCGCTTATAAATTGCCGTGCATGGTGGATAAAATTACTAAATCTTTGCGGAAATTAAACGCGAGCGAGCAAGAGAAGTTAAAGAGCATTTTGTTACTTGTGCGGAGGGACGATACGCGGGGATTGGATATCAAAAAGCTCGCCGGTAGGGATGATGTTTACAGAGTGAGGAAAGGTAATCTAAGGATTATTTTTTGCAAGAATAATGATGTAATAAAAATTTTGGCTTTAGAGCGTCGTACATCCTCTACTTATCGTAAATAATAGACGCGGAGAGCAAAATGAAAAAATACAGGGGACGGTCCCCTGTATTTTTATATTCTAGGCCTTGTGTTTAAACTTTTCAACCGCTTCAGAGAGCATTTGGCAGTATAGGTTAAGGCCTATTCGGTTGACGCTGCCCGATTGTTCTTTGCCCAAGATATTGCCCGCTCCCCGAATTTCCAAATCAGCGGTGGCTATTTTGTATCCGCTGCCCAATTCATCAGCTTGCTTGAGCGCTTGCAAACGTTTTTTGGCCAAGCCCTTGAGCTGACGTTTGGGGTAGAGAAAATAAGCGACGGCTTGTGTATGAGAGCGGCCGATTCTTCCCCGCAATTGATAGGCCTGCGCCAATCCCAGCCGCGTGGCGTTATCAACAATTAAAGTGTTGGCCCTGGCAATGTCCAAGCCGTTTTCAATAATGGTGGTGGATAAAAGTAAATCAATTTTGCCTTCCTGAAATTCGTTCATTATTTTAATTATCTCTTTGTCGGGAAGTTTGGCGTGCAAAATAGCGATTTTGGCTTTTGTTTTTAAATCAGCAAGATATTGTTTGGCTGCCGTGATGGTTTCCACTCTGTTATGCAAAAAGTAAATTTGCCCGCCCCTTGATAGCTCATTTTCAATAGCTTTTTTAACAATTTCCTTTTTAAACGGCAGGATGAACGTCTGCACAGCTTTGCGGCCCTCGGGCGGCGTTTGGATAAAGCTGATTTCCTTCAGCGAAGATAGAGCCAAGTATAAGGTGCGCGGTATGGGCGTGGCTGAAAGATAGATAACATCTAAAGCCGGGTTTTGGGTTCTTAATTTTTCTTTTTGTTTAACGCCGAATTTTTGCTCATCATCAATAATTAAAAGCCCCAAATTTTTGAATTCTACATTTTTGGCCAAAAGACAATGCGTGCCAATAATAATGTCAACTTCGCCAGTTTTTAAGCCAGCAATAATGTTTTGCCGTTGGCTGTTGGATTGCAAGCGCGATAACAGGCCAACGCTTAACGGTAAATTTTTCAGCCGCGACTGGAAAGTGGCAAAATGCTGGAAGGCCAAAATGGTCGTGGGGCAAATTAAAGCTGTTTGGCGATTATTTTCCGCCGCCCGCACCGCTGTTCTTAAGGCAATTTCGGTTTTGCCAAACCCCACATCACCGCAAACAATACGGTCGGCTGGGTTTTTTCTATTTAGGTCGCCGGCGATTTCTTGTAAAACATGTTTCTGGTCAATGGTAAGCTCATAAGGGAAGTTTTCTTCTAATATTTCAGAAAATTCATTGCGTATATACAGGGTGCGTTCGCTGGTTTCTTTTTCCGCGAACATTGCTAATAGCTCTTTGGCAAACTTTTCGGCCTCTTCTTTGATTTTTCGTTTGGTTTTTTGCCATAAAATTCCGCCCAGCCGTGACAGTTTTGGCTCAATAAAGCCGATATACCGCGATAGTTTGCGCTCTAATCCTACTGGCACATAAAGTTTGTCCCCCTGCGCGTATTCTAAGATATAGAAGGAGTTAAACTCCTTCCGACGCTCCGGAAGGAGTTTAACTCCTTCCGGCTCCCTTTTTTCTATTCCGCCAAAGCGGCCAATGCCGTGGTCTAAATGTACCAGATAGTCGCCGGGCTTCAGCCCCTTAAGATCGCTGAACATTTTTTGCGACTTTAGTTTTTTGTTTAAGATTTTTTTAGATAATTCCTCGTCGCTTATTTCTATTGGCAATTTTTCAATGGCCTCTAATTTGTTGCCCAAAAAATCCAAACGTACGGCAAAAGATAAATTTATGGGAAAAATTTCAATTATCCCGCCAATTTGCGAAAATTCGCCAGGATCGCCTACTTTAAAAACCTTTTCATAACCCATTTCGTCAATTTTTTTCAAAATTTCCGAGATGCTGATTTTTTGGTCCTTTTCTAAAAACAAGATATTATCCTGCCAAAATGGTTGGGTTTTTCGCGCTTGCAAAATTTGCGGCAGGTTTTCCTCAAACCAAACAAATCCCTTTTCTAAAAAGTAGGGGGTGATGGCCGTTATTAGAACGTTTTCAAGTTTTTTTTCCGATGAGTCCATTTGCGATAACGGGGAATCCCAGGGTCTTAAATTAGATTTTGCATTACTTGGACAGCTTGCGTTAAGTTTTCCGCTAATTTTTTTTCTTCTTCTTTACTGAATTTTTTCAGCACGAAGCTTTCCGCTTTTAGATTGTCTGAATTTGCCTCGCTTGAGAGTCCCTCTATAATTGGCCTAATGCCAACTCTAGCTCGGGTGAAGTTTTGGGTTTTGAGGGCGTCAATAATTGACTGGACGCCCCTGTGGCCGCCCGAGCCGCTGTTTTGAGAAATTTTCATTTCGCCCAAGGGCAAGTCAAAATCATCGTGAATAACGATTAAGCATGAGTGTAAGGCGCTTGGCGCCTTACTTTCCTTTAAGAGATATTTTACCGCGAATCCGGAATTATTCATATAGGTTTGCGGTTTAGCCAAAAAAACTTCCTGGCCGTTTATTTCGCCTTTGGTAATTTCCGCTTTGGCTTTTTTGTTTTGCTTGAATTTAGGAAAATTGTTTTCCTTTTGAAAAGCGTCCAAGGCCATAAAGCCGATATTATGGCGGGTTTTGCGATATTTGAAACCCGGGTTGCCCAGTCCAATAATTAGAATCATATTTTTATGGATTATATCATTCATTGCCTTGAATGGAAACATTTGCTAAAATGTGCTATGCTGAATTAAATTTTTATGTCAATTAAAGCGTTTTTTATTTTAATCTTAGAGCTTTTGCAGGTGGTGGCGATCGCGGCCATTGTGGTTGTTCCTATACGTTATTTTGTGTTTCAGCCGTTTTTGGTTAAGGGGGCTTCAATGGAGCCGAATTTTCATGATGGCGATTATTTAATTATTGATGAGTTATCGTATCGTCTGCGCGAGCCGCAACGGGGCGAAGTTGTTGTTTTTCATTATCCGTTTGACCCCTCGCAGAGATTTATTAAAAGAATAATCGGCTTGCCTGGTGAAACCGTGGAGATAAAAGACGGCAAGATAGATATAGTTGATCCGGGCGGCGAGGACGCGATTATCAAGGAGCCCTACATTGACGGCGCTTTCCCCCTCACCTTAATTGATAATATGAAGGTATCTTTAAAATTTGATGAGTATTTCGTAATGGGCGATAACCGCCCGCATTCTTTTGATTCGCGAAAATGGGGCATCTTAGAGGGGAAATATTTAATAGGTCGGGTGATTATCAGGGCTTGGCCTTTAATTGCCGCGGAGGGGTATTTTTCAGAGATACCCTATAGCATAGCTAACTAAATTTAAAATATGTTGAAATATCAATCGCCAAGCGGCATGCATGACCTTTTTGAGCCAGAATTGGAGTATTTCGCTAAAGTGGAAAAAATTTGTCAGAGCATGGCTGACTTCTACGGTTTTCAAAGGATTCAAACGCCCATTTTAGAACAAACCGAGCTTTTTGAAAAAGGCACCGGGCTGACCACCGACATCGTGGAAAAAGAGATGTATAGCTTGCGCACTAAAGGCGGAGATGGCCTTACTTTGCGGCCCGAGTGGACGCCCGGCATCGCGCGCGCTTATTTACAGCACGGCTTGTCGGTCTGGCCCAAACCGGTAAAGCTGTGGTACTTTGGCCCTTGTTTTCGGCATGAACGGCCCCAAGCCGGCCGGCTTCGGCAGTTTCATCAGTTTGGTTTTGAGTTTTTAGGCGTTCAGGACTCAATGGTTGACGCTTTAACCATCCAGATTTTTTATAATATCTTGAAGGGGTTGGGTTTTCGCAACCTGGTGGTAGATTTGAATTCTATCGGCTGCTCGCAGTGCCGGCCGTATTTCAAAAAAATGCTGAATAATTATTTAAGGGGCAAGCAGAATTCTTTATGCGCTGATTGTAAACGGCGTTTCAAAAAAAATCCTTTGCGGATTTTGGATTGTAAAGACGAAAAATGCGACCGCATCAAGAAATCAGCCCCCCAGATGGTTGATCACTTATGCAAGGAATGCCACGATCATTTCAAACCGCTTTTGGAATATTTAGATGAGCTTAATTTGCCCTATAATCTTAATCCTTATTTAGTGCGGGGCTTGGATTACTATACTAAAACAGTTTTTGAAATTAAAGAAGATAGCGAAAATGGCGCTTCGCAAGGTTCGCTGGCTGGCGGTGGTAGGTACGATGGTTTGGTTAAATTATTGGGCGGCAAAGAAACACCGGCCTGCGGGGCCGCCGGGGGGGTAGAGCGCATTGTCAACTTATTGAAAGCGGGCAAATCATCTTCGCCCAGAAATCCTGAATATAACGAGGGAACAGCGGCTATTTTTTTAGCGCAGGTGGGAGATTTAGCTAAAAGAAAGTCGCTGAAGCTTTTAGAGGATTTAAGGGTTGCTAGAATAAGGGTTGGCGAGGGATTGCATAAAGATTCTTTGACCTCGCAAATGAGCCTCGCTGACAAAATGCGAGCCAAATATGTTTTGATTTTAGGCCAAAAGGAGGCCTTGGGCAATGAAATTATTATTAGAGAGATGAAAAGCGGCGAGCAGAGGAACGTTCCTTTGAGCAAGGTGATTCAAGAATTAAAAAAGCGGCTTTGAGCCGCCGCAGGCCGAGCCAATATAAGCTATGATAGATTGTATTTTTTGCGAAATTGCCAATAATAGTTTGCCCGCAGAAATTGTTTTTGATGATGAAAATTTTTTGGCTTTTAAAGACATTCATCCCCGAGCTCCTGTTCACTACTTGATTATTCCGAAAAATCATTTAGAATCAATCGCGACAGACAATTCCGAAGAAATCGCCAAGGGTCTGATCAGGGTGGCCAAAAAAATCGCGGCTGAGCAAAACATTGACGGTTATAAGCTGGTGTTCAATGTGGGCGAGAAGGGCGGGCAAATTGTGCCCCACTTGCACTTGCATTTTTTGGCCGGGGGCGATTCGGAATTGAAAATTTAATTAAATTTTGTAAATTTATATTTTTGGGCTTTGTTCTGTCATTTTTAATTTTTAATTTTTAATTTTTAACTTGACCGAGCGGAGCGAGGGAACATGCCATTAAAAGTTCAAAAACAGGGAAAGGAATCCTCTCAAAGCATTATTAGGCGTTTTACTCAACGAATGAGAAAGAGCGGTATTTTGCTGGAGGCCAGAAGCAAACGATTTATGAAGCGTCCGAAAAGCCGGCCGCTCGCCAAGCGTTCGGCCTTAAGAAAGGAAGTCAAGAAGCAGGAGTATCTTGAAATGAGGAAAATGGCCAAACCGACCGAGCGCGCCTCTTATCGCTAAATAGCCACCCTATTTGATTAAATAAAGCAAGACGGATTTAATTCCGTCTTGTTTTCATTCTCTCATTATTTTTTTATATCACTATTTTCATCAGTGATATAGAGAATTTTGTCAGTGTTATCTCTGACTGTTTTTATATCACTATTTTCATCAGTGATATAAAAAATTTTACCAGCGCTGTCTCTGGCTACTGCTTTATAGCCAGAGCCGGCAAGTACGACTTCGTATTGCCAGTTGTTACTGCCGTTGGGAGCGAACCCGAGTTTTTCAAACTCGGCATTCGCTACCCACGCGCGATCTTTCTCATTTGGGCACATTGGGCAGGCCAGGAAATGGCCATTTTCGGCTTGATATGTATTCTCAAGCCGGGCTATTTCCATGAGGTTGTTTTCTGCCTCTGATTTTATACGCTCGGGTAAAAGCCAAGGAACGATAATGGCAGCGACGATGGCCAACACAACTAGAACCAAAAGAACATCCACCAATGCAAATCCACGTTTTTCCATTTTCTTCCTCCTTATTTTATTGTGAAATAGAGTATAAACTCTAAAAGCTGGAACACTTTCTTTTTAACAGAAAGAGGGGAAAAAGCAATGGTTTTTCCCCAGTTGCTTTGATTTTTTAGTTTTGCTATTATTAAGAAATATTATGGCGGTGGAGGTGAATAATTTAACGGCAACAGCGGTGGACGAGAGTTTAATTAAAAAGGCGGTTGAAACGGTTTTAATTGGAGAGAAAAGCAAGAATGAGAATGTTTCACTTGTTTTAGCGGGGCCGGCTAAAATGAAAACACTGAACCATAAATACCGGAAAAAGAATAGGACAACCGATGTCCTTACCTTTTCTGGCTTAGATATTTTAATTTGTCCTAAAGTTATTAAAGACAACGCTAAAAAATATGGCGTTTCTTTTGAGCGAGAGCTGGCCAAGGCGGTAATTCACGGGACGTTGCATTGGCTTGGCTACGACCACGAGGCAGGGGAGAAAGAGGCCGAGAGTATGCAAGGTAAAGAGAAAAGATATTTTAAAAAAGTTACATAAACCATTACTATGAAATCTATTA
>Ga0265594_1003159_pt1 | contig 11151 bp, 11 predicted proteins | sample saktaG_11_FD_190147 | JGI IMG/M metagenome (GOLD analysis project Ga0265594, IMG submission 190147) | Saline water microbial communities from Sakinaw Lake, British Columbia, Canada - sak_2011_5_24_80m | ecosystem: Environmental > Aquatic > Non-marine Saline and Alkaline > Saline ... | reverse complement strand
CGCCTCCCAGTCTCCACAATCGACAAGAATTGCATCCCCAGCTCCCACGTTGATGAAGTACACGTTCAGCGCTTCCGCTGAGCAGACTGATATCGAGAACAAGGCAACGAACAGCAGTAGGAACAGTCCAGCTCTTTGCACAATTGATCACCGAGAGCCAGTCTACTGCTATAATCTAGCAAAAACTAGAGGCATAAAGTAGAACCTAGCCTAAATGAACAAGGCATTGCGCACAGAATATCCCATTACTATGCATCATAGTCTCAGTGGAATACTCTGTGGGTGTTCGACAATGTCGGGTCTGGTCTTCGGAGGGAACGGCAATGAATGCGTTGGGGTCTACCATTCATTCTTGCAGGTGACTGGCCCCGTCAAGTAGCAAGATTGGACTTAGTTCATGCGGCGGGCATGCCGTTGTCAAGTAGAATGTCCACTTGGCGGGGGTGTGGCTCACGGGGTCCGCAGGCCTGTAAAGGTACTGCTCGGTTCTTGACTGCTGCCCCCATCTTCTGATTCATCCTGAATTCCGGGAACGCCCACCATGATCCCTCAAGGAGAAGTCTGTAATAGGAAATCAAGGGGCACAATACCTATTTCATCTGTGGCTTCTGCTCTTGGGGTTGTTCCCTCAACGGACGCTCAATGATTAATTCTTCGGTGTTGGACATAGATCACCTCCAGGTGTATTCTACGTTTATCATGGGGTCAGGAATAGAAGAGCAGAACAAGGAGGTGAGAGAATGCCAACGACAGGTGAGAAACCCGGCAAGGGGACGTACAAGTGCAACAACTGCGGCACGACGGTAACCCTTGATGATGCGACGGATACGTTACCTCCTTGCCCGAAGTGCACGGGCACTGAGTTCACGCGCATCTAGGAAGGAACACAGGTCCGGGGTCTAGCACTGGACTTTTGCGGTGCTGCTGGAATCTTGAGCAAGTGAAATGGATATGGAGTCAACTCGTATCTCTTGACATCCTCGGATTTCGGAGACAAATACGCGTCTTGTCCTGCGATGCGTTGAGATTCGTGTTACCAGTTAGGCAAGTATGCTGGTGAGAGGGAATTCTTGTTGCGGCTCTGCGAAAAAGGAGGCTGAGTATGAGCACGAATAAGAAGTGGTCCATGTTGATGCGAGTTGTTCTTGCGTTGGTACTGGTCGGTGTGGGTGTGGCTGGAGGGTACTATCTGTGGGGGAGAAGTCCCGTTCCACAGGCTTTCTTCGTAGGGCCAGGAAGGGATGAGGTTCTTCCAGTTCGCGACGAGATTCTCAATCTCATTTCGAGCGCACAGCACGAAGTCCTTGCGGTTCAGATGGAAGCGGGAGATATTGAGCTGCTCGAGGCACTAGCTTCCGTATCTGCTGATGCCTCTGTTCGCGTAATTACAACACCTAAGAATGTTGCCCAGTTCAGCCAATTCAAGGAGACGAGCTTGGAGATTGAGCATCTCGAAACCCTGGGAGTTCTGCACCACAAGTTCATCGTGGTTGATGGTAAGAGGGTTCTGACGGGCTCATACAACTGGTCGCGGAATGCATACGAAGACAACTACAACTGGGATAATGCTGTGCTAGTCACAAATCGAACCGTTGCCGAATCCTTTCAACTGGAGTTCGAGTACCTGTGGGATCTAGCGAGACCACCAGCGGCATCTGAGGCCGGTTGGGATAAGATGAGTTGTTTGGAGCGCCTGAATGCGGCACGTTTTGCGGATCTCGTGAAAGCCGATGGTATCAAAGATACTCGTGCTTTACGTATCCTGGAGTATCGCGAGAGTCACGGAAATTTCTCTACGGTTGACGAGCTGACAGAAGTTTACGACATAGGGCCCGCTCTTCGTACCGCTATCCTTGAGGAGCTAGGATGCAGTGCACCTTAGACAGCATTTGGACTTCCATGATATGATTGTCAATATCTGGAAATTAAAGAACCTGAGTGATGAAAGGAATGGAGTTGATGAGCGTTTCTTTTTAACATACTCTGCCGCGGAGGTGCACAATAACCGTTGTTGGACAGTCATCGGAGCTAACTGCGGTGGCGCACTTGGTGGTTCGGTCAGGCATGCTTGACTCCCAGAGGCAGCTAATTCACCTGGACAGACGGGAGGAGCCCGATTGGACGCATTGATGACGTTTCAGACGGGAGCACAGAAATGAACGAGGAACACCAGGATATAGCCTTAGAGTGGTTACACCCCCTCATCTCTGAAATACGATCCACTCCTGAAGGCCAGGTCTCTACAAAAAACATCTCGGAGCTCATTCTCAGATTCGAGAAATCAGCTGGAATAACAGGGACCGAGAGGGAAAGATGGCTGCATTGGGTATGGTTGTTGCTTCAACAGCGGCCGGAGAACGCGTGGTCCCTCAAGGATCGATTCAAGCGATCGTATCTGTTACTTGATACAAGAGAGTTGCCGCAGCAAGTCTTGGATATAATAGAAGAAATTCTGAAAGACGTTCGAGATATGGCCGTTCGCGTGCGTCTCCTGGACTTCATAGCTTCAAAGGCTCAAGGCAAGAGACGATTTGAGGCGGCGCAAGAGGCCGTTCGTATCTTTTTTACGGCATTGCGCTCAAACCTGCAGTCAGTTGACTGGTCAAGCGAGATCGCGGATTATGTCCAGAGAGGCTGCGCGATATCAATACAGACGGGCGATCCGGAACTGAAGTCATTCGCATGGAATGAACTATCCGATTTGGCGAAGACTTATCGTGAGGAGAGATTCTCTAGATTCTATCTTGATCTTGCCGAAGCTGCAATCAAGATGTGGGGAGAAGACAACGCTGCTGCGAATGCGAAAGCCCTGCAATTCATGCGCGAATATCTCCCCACTGTAGCTGCACACTTCGAAGCAGGTGGTAATTCCTTGTTGTCAAGGAAGGCGATGGACGATGTAGTGGTCCTTGCACGAATTGCCAACGACTGCGCTGAGGAAAAGCGATGGACGATGGAACGAGCTCATTCGTTTCAGCAAGAGGCTGAGCGCCGGGCGGAGCCTGAGACCGCCACCACCGGAGCACATGTGGCTGCGGTTCTATACGAGCAATCGTATTGCGTCCTCAAGAAACTACTCTCCAAGTACAACGACGACGATATTCGGACTGAAATGGAAAGTGCGAAAAAGCGGGTTATTTCCTATTTAGGAGCAGCGAATTATCGAATGGACACTCATGAGTATCCACTGTCGGAAGATGTTGTTGAGGCGCTGAAGCAAGATGGCAAGCTGAAGATCGATGCGATCATGCAACAACAGACAACCGAAGAACGCATCGATGCTCTGGTGTTTGAATCTTACGTGCCCGACCTTGATATAGAACGCAAGAGTGCGAGCGAGATGCTAGAGGGACTCATATTCTGGCGAATCTCTCCAATAAGACTGATCGAACAGGACAGATTTGTTGCACATTACAACAAAGATAATTATCTGGATTTTCAGGTCGACGAGATGATTCTCAATCGCCTGAAGATGCACTTGAGCTTTGTTTTTCGACCCGCACTAATGGAGATGCTCCGGCAAGACCGAACTGCACTCATCGACAGTCTGGTGAGCTTGTTCGAATCAAGGGGACTCATCGACCCCACATGCCGAGCACTCTTGAGGACCAGCTTTGAGGCCTGGGCGTCCGGTTCACACGCAGTAGCGCTGCATATGCTTATTCCTCGGTTTGAAGCTTCGTTGCGGAGGATTCTCAAGGCCAGAGGAGCTAGAACGGTAGCCGAGCAGGCTGGCGCATATCAAGAACTGACGCTTGATGCGCTGTTGACCAATGGAATAGCTGCCGGATTTCCAGATGGCCTGATCAGGCTCTTCCGTATTGTATTCACCCTGCAGGGAGGGCCCAATCTTAGGAACCGCGTCTCTCATGGCCTTGCAAGTGACGCCGAATGCAACGAGCTTTCGGTATATCTGGTTCTCTATTGTTGCCTACAACTGTTACGGTGGGAGGTTAGAACTCTCTATGCTGACGATGAGCATGGGGGAGAACCGGTGTCAGGATCTTGAATTGCCATATTTCATCCTCAGGCTCCAACGACCGTCTGGCAATCGGGAAGCTGAAACCTCCAATCTTCTCTACCAGCGAAGCGGCGTACTACATCGGTGGTCAATCCATCGGCCCCGCTTTCACACTCGGCGAGGAACTCGGCAAACCTGGCTGGCAGTCGACTTCCCTAGGCATCCCTAGGGCTTTGACATGAGATCCTATCTAGCGTTGCCCTTTTACCGAGAAGGCAATCGATCCGTCGATTGTCACTTCAAGTTTCAGCGAGTTCTCAACGAACTCCCTGACTCCCACAATACAGCCGTTCGAGTACTCTGCTTCGCGCTTGAATTCCTGCACAAATGACAGCTTGCATCCCGGAGCTGCATCAAGCTTCAGTGCTGCACCGGTTTTCGTTGATAGCGGGATGAAGATAACTGTTGAAAGCGAGAGCTTTACCCATGTCTCCGTAACCTTCTCCGTGCCGAAGTCCAAGCTGTCCAGGACCTCCCAATTGGGGGTGACTGCGGTACCAAAATCGAGGACCGGGTGGATCAGCAGAGTCGCAAGGCCAGATGTGGCTAAACCCGCGAATTCGAGCGGAACGCGGAATCCCAGCCCCATAGTTATGTTTTGATTGAACCCGCGACCAAACATTGGATAAATTTCGATAAAACCGAAGTCAAATACACCCCTCCACATCAGAACACTCTCATCAGCAAGTGAAGATGACACCTCGCCACCGACCCCAATCGACATGCCTTCAGATGAAAGCTCGTCAAGCACCTCCGATATCGGTGCCATGGCAGCTGTGATCCCGCGAGTCACTGAACGCCACGTGGTATTCAGCCAGGCTTGAGAATTTTGTTCGACAACGAAGTACGCAACCTGAGTCTCTGCGTTGCCAGCTAAATCAATAGCTTTAGCTGGAACGGCATACACGCTCCCGAGTTTGCATTTGCTGATGTCTAGGTACTCCCCCTCAACGATGGCTGCCGGAGCTTCCACGTTGTAGGCAATCTCGGCCTCGGGATCCGGGCTCATGGCACCAAGCCAGAACCTGTCCGTCGGAAGTACTGGAATAGCAGCGTCACTCGGCATATCCCAGCGCAAGTCTGGGCATGTGCTATCCACCCATACCATGGCAGAGTCCGTTGAGCATAGGCCGTTGACGTCACAAGCCTTGATCAGTACATCATGCCAACCGTCCTTCAGTCTTCGTGCTTCCGCGCATACCTCTGGCGCTTGAATTTGCGATTCACCGTCCACGTCCACCGTCAGCCAGCCGCCTTCGAGTGTGAACGCCAGGTCTCCGACGTCTAGCCGTTGCTCCAAGGCTTGTCCAGCAACTCTTCCAACGAGTTCGTTGTCAACGGAGAGTTCTAGTTCATTGAGATACGGATCGGAGATCTTGGGCACAAGTTTCGTCCGCCCACTAATGTACGCGCCCTGGCTAAGCCCAAGGGATTCGATGATCGGAGCTGTGTTGTCTACGACGAAGTTTGTAGTAACGCTATCGACTTCGTCTTCGCTGCCACGGATCACTGCTGCGATGCGCAATTGGTGGTATCCGTCCTCCAGATGGGCCGGATTGAGGCAATCGAGCGTCCACTGAACGTCGTCAATGTAGTAGAGGAAATCGTACCCTTGGATTTCCTCATCTCGTTTCAGGTCGATGACTTCATGAATCGGCTTGTCCGCTGTGAACTCCCGTGGCATGATAAGCAAGCAATCAAGGACATCGAAGGAAACGGATTTCTGTTCCACAACTGTCTTGCCGGCCTTGAGTGTAACTGTGATCGTGTGCCGCCCGATCCTAGGCGTTTCACCTTTATCCGTAAGTAACAAAGGGATCGGGAAGACAGGAGCAGTAATTTGTTCTCCGTTTTCCTGAACAGCACAGATCAGTCGTCCCTGTTCGTCTTCAGGCGCCTTGTGGTGAACTTCGTAGCCATTGTACGGCCCGCCCGATATCGTCCCTTCAATGGAGATTTCTCTGCTCAGGACGACGCTCCCGGCTGCGGGAGCCGTGATTGTCATTTGAACGTCGGTCTTGAGGTAGTCGCGATATGCGATGTATATGGCCAGGACCGCGAGCACCAGAAGTGCAATATCGCGTGCCACAGGGAGCCCGAGCTTGATCACACGAAGACCACCGCGAAGCGATACACAAGATATGAGTCGGCGCCTGAATCGTACTAGTTGGTTACCCATATAACAATTCCATCGCTATTAAAGTAGACGGTGTGGTGTGGATTCTCGTAGGTCCAAGTCAAAGTCGTTAGCTTCCCTATATCTAATGGCTGAATGTCGGGCTCCTCAGCGTGATGAGGGTGGCCCCATGAGCTGATCACGTTATCCTTGGTCATTCCGACAACGACTCTCCCGTCTTCGATCGCCCGCTCGATCGCCAATGCCAGAAATCCTCCGTTGTAGACGAATATAAGGAAGCCCAGCGCTACTGCAACGACAGCAATAACCACCACTTGCACTGCAGTCGTCTGATCATCCATACTTCTCACCTCGATGGAATTGTACTCCCTTTTGCCTATTAAATAAAACAAATGGACAGGGTATTAGGGTGCATGGGACGTTTCCTGTCAAGTGGTGTGGAACTGAGCGCCCATAAATGTGGATGTCGTACGTCACAGACACCTCGTCTCCCGCCACAAGAACAGGCGGAAGCGAATCACCCTTCTTGCTGGCGCAGATCTGTCCCAGCGATTCAATCTTGAAGTAGCAAGGGATCTGTTGGGTCAAGCTTGCTTCTCGATTCTTGCGCGGTTCCTTTGCTCGTTGATTGCGTCCGATCCGGTTGATGGTTGAGTAATGGGGGTCGAAGCCATGCCCTGAGCCGTCAGCATCCATTGCGACGACTGTTGACTGAACAAGGCTTTCGCTTTACTCTAGGTCTGACGTCTTGGAAAGGAGGTGCTTGGATGATCCGCCGGAGGGAACGTTTCCCCTACGAATGGTGCATTGCAGTCTCTGGAGCGGTGTTGTTGGCCATCTCGCCGTGGGGGCCGAGTACTCCCTTCTCAAGCGTCTTGACAGTCTGGTTGCGATGGATCGCTGACCTTCTTCCGGGATTTCTCTTTGTCGGCGCGTACGATGGGTTTGTCTCTACGTTTCTTCCGTTAATCGGAGCAGCAACCCTGATCTACCCAATCCTTGCATTTTGCGGTCAAGTGCTCGAAGCACCGCGGACCCTTGTCTGGATTGCGAGAGCAACAGGGGCCCTCATGTTCCTCCTCTCGGGGATGGCCATTGTCGATGCTACGCTCCCCATGGGGACACCGTGGAAACTTGGTCAGATCGCAGTGGCCTGCGGAATTGGAATACTCCTCGCGATGTTCGGTGTCCGGCTGCGTAGCGCGCGCGTTCTCTCATCACAAATTCGGATGATTGGCATCACGTTTCTCATTGCCGGGGTCTGCATCGCCTCATTTGTCCTTCTCCCCGTTGGGTTCCTCGCGTTGTTTGTCGCGTACATCATGCTCGCGATCGTTCTTGCACAGAGAAAGCCCGCCCGCATATCTCCCGCCAAACTTTGATAGTCAACTCTAGCGAAGGAAGATCCGAGCTGATTGGGGGCACCCGTCTATTCTTGATGCCTTCTTGCCTCAGAAGTGCAGAAAAAGCTGATAGTGGGGCGCTTTAATCACACAAAGTCAGCCCGCATTGCGCGTTCAATCGGGCTGTTCAGTCAATTGAAAATTGCCGATGCGCACAAGAGTAACGTTGCAGACAAGCTGCAACGCTACATAAAAACCGCTTTTCGCCATGCACCGAGGACAGAATGTCTTAGGGAGTCAACTATACTGTCTCTTGGTGCTGGCTCTTCAACCAAGCTTTGGTCTTCCTCAACAACCAGACAGCCTCTTGGATGGCTTCTTCCGCTTGGGCTTGAGATACGTCCATTCCACCTTCGTATAACCCCTGGTTCCTCATGGAACGCAGGGTCTGGTAGTAGTCGATACGCTTTTCTTCCAGCATGAGGGTAAACCGCAGTGTTTCAAGAGTCCGGATATGTCGTCCAGACCCACGGCTGGGGCGGTATCCCTCCGCGCGAAGTGCGGCCAGAGCGCATGTCAGAATGGCCGTGTATGCCTGTTCAAGCCGTGTTTCGGCATGAATGGTTGGATTAGCGGCGTCTTCCAGCCTGCGAGCGGCGGTGCGTAGAAGAGCGTTGGCTTCTTCGCGATGGGGATTCAGCCTTTCCAAGCGGCCTTGAGAGGCCATATCGGCGAGGGTCATCTTGCCCCCTCTCCTAGAAGGTCGATCCTCGGGCCATTATGCACGCGGGAAACAAAGCTGTCCTTTTGCCTGAGACGAGCATGATAGTCTTCCGATTGGTAAACAGTTGGGTTGACCTCCCGAGAGAGCGTTTCCGCGGCTCTGCGAAGTGGGCTGGCAAGCTCCCGAAGGCTTACGTCGCCGACGATCAGCAGATCCACATCGCTCTCCGCGTTGGCCTCGCCGGAGGCGAAGCTGCCATAGATGTAGGCCAGTTCAATCCGTCTTGCGAACGGCAGGAGTACAGCTCGCAGCACATCTGCCAGACCAGCGGTTTTTAGAATAAGGCTGTGAAGTTCCGGATAAATGGGGCAGTCAGGATTCAGCCGATAGATCACCTGACGACCGACCTCTTTTGAGACCAGTATCCCCGCGTCACGGAGGGAGTGTAACTCCCGCATGACCCCCCGGCTGTTCAGACCCGTCCGCCGCTCCAGCTCACGGAGGTGTAACCCTTCATCCCCGACACCCACTAGTTCCTTTAGAATGGCCAGACGCGTTCTCGGGAAAAGGGCATCGGCCAATCCCTTTGTAGACATATCGTCGCCAATTGTAGACAAATAGTCCTCTAAATGCAAGCAAGTTGTGAATGCGGGGGTCTGCCATTGCACTTTACGGGTGAAAAGAATGCCGCCGTCAAGTAGCTTGCCGGGGTCAAACATTCATTCTTGATTTTTCTCGGCCTTTAGAAGCTTGGATTCGACCCCCAAGTGCAACTGTCAAGGGGATATGTGTGGAGAAGAATACTCCGTACCGGGGTTCGAAAGCCAAGTGTCTTTCTTGGCTGATGATTGAGCCGCGCCATCGCCTTCTCGATCGGCAAGAGGAGACATTGCGTACGTCGCCTCAATGGGGCAGGTAGACACACGGACAGGTGTGTAACTAATGGCTCGCATGCTCCTCGACTTTGCACTGAAATCCATGTCAATCCAGACAGAGTACTGCAGAAACGCTTATTCGAAGTCAGTCCGTGGGGCGCCAGTAAACACCGCCGCCGCCTTGCCGATGTAGATAGCCTGACTCGAATAGCTCACGCCGGAGGGTCGCGCAGTCAGCGTGATACCGACGGACGATCCGGTTTACCTCGGCTTCCGGATACTCGATCCCTGGCTCGAATTCCTCCCGCAACCAACGGAGGATGACATCACGCTTCTTCCGCTTCGCCGGAATTCGAATCAGTCTTTCCCCGTCGAAGAAGGTGTCAAGAATCTTCTGCTCCCAATCCGCCCACTCGGTTGCCATACGACATTCTACTACAGACTACTCGCCAACGGGAAACGCGGTGATTGCTGAATTGATAGGTGCTAGAGGAGGCATCCTGCCTGCATCCCGCCAGCATTGCAAAAGCATATCAATAATGCTATTCGTCTGTTATGAAATGACCTACGTTCCTGGAGGGAATAAACTGCCACGTCCGCTTGCGGAGAGGCGGTCTGCTTTTGCGAAGATCGCAGAAGATGTTGGTCCGTTCTTGGAAAGGGCCAAAGATCGAACGCTCCTCACTCGCGAGATCGTTCTAGCCGCATTGCGACAAGGGTAGAGCAAGCCCCTCTCCTGAAGTTCAATCTGGTCGATGGATCATTGCTTGACGATGAATTAGGAAGAAACACGCTACCCGGCGGCACGTCTTCATTCTTGGTGCCTTCTCGCCGTAGCGGTGCCGTTCAGGGTGATACTGGTGGTGGAGCAGCCAAGCTGAGATTGTCTTGACCAGCTTCCTCAGCAGCCATCCAATTGTTGGTGATGAAGCCGCTTGCGCCGGCGGGCAGAACACATATCAGTAGCGAAAACCCTTCTGGAGCGAATTCTTAGCCTTCTCTATCTGTGCGCGCACTGCCGATGGAGCAGTGCCCCCGCGCCCGGAACGCGCAGCAACCGAGCGCATGAAATCGAATACCGCGTACACGTCCGACGAGAACGCGGGGTCGATCCGCTCGTACTCGGACAAGGGAAGATCCTTTAGCGAGCAATTCAACCCCTCGGCCCGCTTCACCGCTTCGCCGACCAGTCGGTGGCTCCGCCGGAACGGGACTCCTTTGCGCACCAGGTAGTCGGCGAGGTCGGTAGCGAGCATCCCATCGTCGAGGGCAGCGGAGATCCGCTCCTTGTGCAGTTTCAAGGTGCGAATCACCCCGGATGCGACCGGTAGCTCCACCTTGAGGGTATCGATCGCGTCGAACAGGCCCTCCTTATCCTCCTGCAAGTCTTTGTTGTAGGTGGAAGGGAGTCCCTTGAGCGCCATCAAGAGGGCAACCAGGTGCCCGGTCATTCGTCCGCTCTTGCCGCGCATCAGTTCGAGTGGATCCGGATTCTTCTTCTGCGGCATCAGACTGGAACCGGTGGAGTAGGCATCGTCCAGCTCGACGAACCCGAACTCATAGCTCGACCACAGGATGAGATCCTCGGCGAGCTGGCTGAGGTGAACCTGGACCAGCGCGGCCCAGGCGAGGAACTCAACAACATAGTCGCGGTCGTTTACCGCGTCTACGCTGTTCTCGCTTACCCCAGAGAATTCAAGCTCCCCGGCCAACCACTCCCGATCGATTCCAAACGGGTTTCCGGCGAGCGCTCCCGCCCCCAGCGGCAAAACGGAGGCACCGGCCGCTACAGCGGCCAGGCGTTCGAGGTCGCGCTCGATCTTCCAGAAGTAGGAGAGGATCCAATGGCTGAACAGGATCGGCTGAGCGTGCTGCATGTGCGTGTACCCGGGCATGATCACGTCGATCTCTTCTTCTGCCTTCTCTACGATCGCCGCCTCCAGATCCTTAAGCTGTGTACCCAATGCCGCGATCTCATCCAGGAGGTAGAGGCGAAGGTCGGTCGCCACCTGGTCGTTGCGGGAGCGGCCGGTGTGCAGCTTTCCCGTCAC
>Ga0265594_1003156_pt1 | contig 11153 bp, 14 predicted proteins | sample saktaG_11_FD_190147 | JGI IMG/M metagenome (GOLD analysis project Ga0265594, IMG submission 190147) | Saline water microbial communities from Sakinaw Lake, British Columbia, Canada - sak_2011_5_24_80m | ecosystem: Environmental > Aquatic > Non-marine Saline and Alkaline > Saline ... | reverse complement strand
TTCTCGGTTACCCTCTGTGCCAATTAGCATTTATAGATCAGGATTTTCAAAAACCGTTAATTGGCAATGTGCTTTTGCGTGTTGATTCAGGGGTAGTCAATTGTCGTTATCAAGCTTCTGAAAATAAAGCCATTTACGAATTTACCATGGCATTTAATCCTGGGAATAGTGGTGGACCAATTTTTGATGTGAAAACTGGTAGGGTTGTATCAATTGTTAGTGGCTATGTTTCAATACCGATAAATACCAAGGAACAAATAATTAATGAGGATGGGCTTAAACAAATGAAGGTATACAAAGAAAAAGCGTTCATTGAAGTATTACACGCTACTTACTCAAGAGGTTTTGCAACGCCGTCTTTTGTAGAGATTTTTAAGGAACATGGTATATTATCATGAGCTATTTTGACAAAATTATGTTAATTCCAATTATTGTGTTTATTGTTACTGTGCTTGGCGCAATAATTAGCATTTTAAAGCAGAATAAATTATGGAAATGGTTAAGTTTTATTTTAATAATTTCGGCCACCATTTTTGGTTTAACGGAATCTTATTTTGGTAACGAGGAAATGAACAAAACAAAATTATTATTAAATCAATCGGAGATGAGTTTAGAAGATATAAAAAGTAATTTATTCTTCATACAAAAATATAGTCATGTGGCTTATTACGGACCATATGGTGGAGAAAATTTATTTGGACAAGGACTTGGTACTGACAATAAATTATACAATATGCTGGAACGGACATATTATTTTAGAGATGGAAAATTTTATTATTTTTGTGGTGAAAAATTTGAAAAAATTTATAAACAAATAACCGTTGAATATCCAGATTTTCCGTTTTCTTATTGTGCATTGGCTGATTGCAAAAAACAACGTGGCGAATCAGATTGGGTTGATTACGCAGATAAAGGATTGGAAATTTTTAAGTGGACGACGAAGATTGGTGGACATAAAAATGAACACGATGAATGTATGAAAAATCTGTTAGATTTTAAAAATGAAGTTGCTGTCATTGATAAAATGTGATAACATTTTATAATGAACGAAATCGTGAAAAATTTGAAATCGCCAAAACCCAAAAATGTGAGACGATAACGGGCAAAAAATTTTTTCCCCCCCCTAACCCCTTCCTTTTTTGCCCGTCTCGCTCTAATTTTGGCCGAGTGGATCGGCGAGATAAAACTGCCACATTGGCCGTTCGTTCGCCGTTTTGCCCCCCCTCGCCGTTTTATTAATTGTCCCGAAAAAACGTCTGAACTTTTTCATAGACACAACTCTAAGTGTTGGGTTCTAAGTCCAAGGCCCACCCGCCTCGGGCGGGGATTCCCGTTACCCACTCTAAATTCCAGAAACTCCGTTTTGTGTCTGCCTCGCCCTCCCGTGCGCGCATAATTGGAATATTAATTAATGACCTCGGGGCTCTGCCATGGGGTCATTAATTTTGTTTAGTGTTCTGTAAATTAAATCAAATATTTTTTAAATATTGGGATACAAAATTTTAAACAAAAAAGACAGGTCGCGTTCCTGTCTTTTTTGTGATATACTATCCTGACGGTGGACAATAATCTGGTTTTCCATAGGTATTTCTTTCGCGGATTTTTCCATCTCTACCATGGATCATTACATCTCCGCCTTGGTTAGTGGCAATCTCTTTTGTAGCAGAGAAAGCCTTAAATTGAGTTTCGAAGTGAAGTGTATCACGTGTGTTACCTTCACCTCTAATCGCCCAACTACCGTCTGCCCTATGAACAATATGTTGATTGGCCATATTTTAGTAATATTAGCCTTCACCCTAAACTCCGGTCGGTTAATTAACTAATTTCTAGGGAATTAAGGAAAAACATGTCTATCCAATAGTGTATTGTAATAGAATATCATCTTTTTGTCAAGAAAAATCATTAACCTACTATGTTAATAACTTTCTTGACACATGTGTCAATATAGTTTACTATATAATCAACGGTATAGAGTATGGAAATTTATTTTAAAGATGGAAAATTAAAAAAGCTTTGTGAAAACCGCCAAAAATTAATAAAAAAATACGGTAACGAACAAGCAAATAAAATAATTCAAAGAATATTAGAATTACAAGCTTTTGAAAATTTATATGATGCTTCAAAATTGCCACAACTTAGACTTCATCCGTTAGAAGGTAATTTTGATGGATGTTTTGGTATTAATGTTATACAACCCTTTCGCATGATAATTGCACCTGAAAACGGATCTTTATCAGATTATAGAACGATCAATAAAATAACGATTATTAATGCTAGAATCAATTATCATTAATTTATGCTTGATCAGAATTATTACAATCCAAGTACAGCTATACATCCTGGTGTAACTTTACAAGAAATATTGGATTCTTTAGTTATGTCTCAGATTGAACTTGCTAATAGAACCGATTTAACACCAAAAACAATAAACGAAATTATACAGGGTAAGAATCCTATTACACCAGAAACAGCAATAAAATTAGCTAACGTTTTTGGCATATCACCAAATTTTTGGAATAATTTACAAAGAAATTACGAAGTACAAGTAATAAGATTGCAAGAGGAGCAAACATTAATTAATGAATCATTACATTTAAAAAGATTTATTTGTTACAAAGAATTGGAGAAATGGAATTTTTTTCCTAAGTCCAGCAACACAAAAGATAGAGTTAGAAATTTACTAAATTTTTTTGGTGTAAGTTCCTTAAGTTTAGTGTCCAGTGTTCAGCAGGTTGCATTTAGATCTACCAAACAGAAAAATTTATCGAAGGAATCTTTGGCGGCATGGTTAAGATGTGGTGAACTGAGAGCGACACAAATAGAAACAGCTACTTTTGATGAACATAAGTTAACGAATAGCTTAGAAGGATTAAGAGAATTGACTAATGAAAAGGCAGAAAGTTTTGCAGATAAAATAGTTGAAAAATGCGCTTCTTGTGGTGTAGCTGTAGTATTTGTACCATATTTTAAAAATACATACGTTTGTGGTGCTACGAGATGGTTAAATTCTGAAAAAGCTATGGTTCAATTGAGTTTGAAAGGCGGTCGTAGTGATATTTTTTGGTTTACTTTTTTTCACGAATTGGGACATTTGTTGAAACACGGTAAAAAGGATCAATTTATTGAATTTGAAAAAAATAAAAGTACAGATTTTGAAAACAAAGAATTAGAAGCTGACAAGTTTGCTTCTGATATTTTAATACCACCTGAAAAATATAAACCATTTAAAATGGCACGGTTGTTTGATGATTTGACTATCAAAAATTTTGCTAAAAAAATGAATGTACATGTAGGTATAGTGGCAGGGCGTTTGGCTCATGACTATAATTCACCTAAAGCGTATAAAAAATTTGAACATCTAAGAGAAAAGATCAAATTTGTTGAAAAATAATTAATTCGGCAATACACCAGCGTACTGGCACGAAAAAACACTAATCCTTAAAAAATCCGTCTCCGCCCGTGCTACTGGCGGGTAAAAAGCTACACAATTTTTTAAAATTACAATCACATGCTGGCTGAAAATTTTAATTATATTTTTCGTAATAAAATGTCCAAACACACCCTTTTAGTCGGCATTGTACCGCGGAAAAATCTCTGGCCGAAAATCCAAAAAGAAAAATGGTATCATGTTCCAGTTGAAAAGGCGCCGGCAAAGACGGAATTGGTTGAGTATTTGGGTTTTTATTTCCCCGATGTTTTTGACAAGGAAATGCGCTATCAAGTAAAATACTATGCCAAAGTCAAAAAAGTGACTGTGGTAAAACGGCTGGAACTTTTTCCGGAAGAATCAGAAGACGAAAGTGCAAATAAAGATTATTTTAAGTTTCACTTGGAAGAAATCAAACAACTGCCCCAGTCCATTCCTAATTTAGGGCGACGGGAAATAATCCATATTTTAACCAGCTATGAAAAATTATTCAGCGCCAAAGAAATTAACGATTTGTATGACATTAGTCCGTTGGAAGAAATAATGTATTGGGAAATGAAGAAAAGGAAAATATTCACCGAAAGGCAGTTTTATGTTAAGGTCGGCGAGAAAGAATTTTATTGTCTAGATTTTGGAATATTCTGTAAGAGAGGTAAGATAGATTTGGAGTGCGACGGCGCGATCTACCATACTTCGCCGGAAGCATTGGCGAAAGATAAAAAACGAAACAACGAGTTAACAAATTATGGTTGGTGCGTTTTGCGATTCAGCGGTGAAGAAATCAATAAAAGCATAAATGATTGTTTTAAAATAATTGAAAGAAATATTGAGAGCTTGGGCGGGATTTTATCAGTTAGTTAAATAAGTACGTAACATCATGTTACGTAGCATGCTACGTAATTAATTTTTAACCCAAATTTTATGGAAGAAAAAATTAGAGATTTAACAGCTGATACCAAAAGGGTTAGTCGGGAAATTAGACAAAAGACAGTTGGTTATATTTTGGCTGGTTTTGGTTTAGTTGCCAGTTTGGCTTGGAACGAGGCAATTAAAGCGGTGATTGATAAATTTTTTCCTCAAACCGGCGATGCAATTTTCGCCAAATTATTTTATGCCATTTTAATTACAATTTTTGTGGTAATAATTTCTTTGGTTTTATTAAGAGGAGAAAAGAAAAATTAAATTTTGAATATGCTAAAAGATTCAAAATATGTAAAAATTAGAACCGCAGTGCCAGTATTAGATGCTGAGAAAGTCCGACAAGCAATGGGCGATGCTGGCGCTGGTGTGCAAGGAAATTATTCGCATTGTAGTGGGTCATATTTAAGTATGGGCCGTTTTATTCCCCTGACTGGCGCTAACCCCACTATTGGTGTAATTGGTAAACCAGAAGAAGTGCAAGAAGAAATAATAGAAATGCCTTGCCTTGTGGATAAGCTGGAAGCGGTTATTTCGGCTCTCAAACAAGTCCATCCATATGAAGAGCCAGCGATTGATCTGATTAGGTTATTAGATTTAAAATAGTACGTACTAGACCATACTTATGGTGCGTACTATTTCAAAATGCCATCTTAGCTCAGTTGGCTAGAGCGACACACTCGTAACGTGTAGGTCCGGGGTTCGATCCCCCGAGATGGCTCGTAAACTTATTTACCCGGCGCAACCTTAGTGGAGCCGGGTTTTTTGTTTTTTAAAAATGTGGTATAATGTAATTAGTCAAAAGTAAAAAGTCTTAAAGTCTATAAAGTTTATCAAAATAAGGACTTTCAACTTTATAAACTTTTGACTTTATGGACTCCATTATGATCAAACTCAAAAACATTTCTCGTTTTTATAATAAAGATAGTGTGGGGGTGGAAGATATAAACTTGCATATCAAGGCAGGTGAATTTGTGTCAGTTGTAGGACAGAGCGGTACCGGAAAAACCACCTTGGTAAAATTATTGATTGCTGAAGAACGCCCTGATTCGGGGGTGATTGAAATTGGTGATTGGGATGTGAGTAATATAAAACAAAAAGATATTCCTTTTTTACGTCGGCAAATTGGAGTTATCTTTCAAGACTTTAAATTATTGCCACAAAAAACTGTTTATGAAAATGTGGAATTTGCTTTGCAAGTAGCTGGGACACCAAGTCAGCGAATAAAGGAAGTTGTTCCAAAAGTTTTGGATGTGGTTGGTTTGTCTCACAAGATTCATAGTTATCCACACCAAATATCAGGCGGTGAACAACAACGAGTAGTAATTGCTCGTTCACTAGTTCATCGACCAAAAATTTTGGTGGCTGATGAACCAACAGGAAATCTAGATTCGGTAAATACCGAAGAAATTATTGAAATTTTAAAAAAAATAAATGAATTTGGTACCACGATTTTATTAGTGACACACAACCGCGATGTAGTAAACCGTTTGCGTAAACGAGTTATCACTATTCATGATGGAAAAATTATTTCAGATGAAGAGGATTCGAAGTATAGACTTTAAAAATAAATAATATTTTTTACTAATTACTTTTGGTAATTTTATGTCATTTTTTAGAGTAATAAAATTCGCTTTTCAAGACATGGTCCGTAATATTGGTCTGTCATCAATGACGGTGCTTATTTTGGTACTCATGCTTTTATCAATCAATACTCTCATTATTCTCAATACTATTACAGGCCAAGCTGTTAGCACAATAAAAGATCAGATTGATGTGAGTGTTTATTTTAATGAAGATGCCACTACCGAAGAAGTTGAAGAAATAAAATCATACATTGATTCTTTTCCTGAAGTTATAGAAATAAAATATCTTGATGAAGAACAAGTTTTGGCTGATTTTCGTGCTCAGCACGCTGATAATCCAGAAATACTTTCGGCTTTGGATGAACTTGGCGAAAATCCTTTGGGTCCAACGATGATTATTCGTACTCGCGAACCAAAAGATTATGAAAAGGTGATTACTGCTCTCAGTGTGCCGGAATATGAAAATGTGATTGAGGCAAAAACTTTTGGCGATACAGAAAAGGCGATTGAGCGAATTCACGTAATTACTACACAAGTAGAACATTTTGGTATAGCTTTGAGTGGTTTATTTGCTTTCATTGCTTTCCTGATTATTTTTAATACAATTAGGGTGGCAATTTATACCCAACGTTCAGAAATTAGTATAAAAAAATTGGTTGGAGCTACGAATTGGTTTGTGCAAGGTCCTTATATTGTTGAATCTTTTATTTTTACAGTTGTAAGTTTAGTAATTACTGTTGGTTTGATATTTTTTAGCCTGCGTTTCCTAGATCCATACATAGAAGTTGTTTTTGGGCAATCAAATATTTTGTTAAATTATTACCAGACCAATTTTTTGTCGTTGGTACTGATTCATTTCATTAGTGTGTTATTTTTGACTGTTTTGTCCAGTATTCTGGCCATGAGGAAGTATTTGAGAGTTTAATGATTTTGTTTCCCCCTTAAGAAGGGGGAATGTACACGCAGTGGCTAGGGGGTTTTCGAGCGTGAGATTTTAGAGTCTAGTTACCCCTACGATAAACCCCACCCTCCCGATGTACATCGGGATGTCCCTCCCCTTCGTAAGGGGAGGTCAAATAAAAAACTGCTCCGATGCACATCGGAGTAGTTTTTATTTATCCCCTCCTTTCGAAGGAGGGGTGGACCCCGATTCGCATCGGGGGACGGGGTGGTTTGTTTCTATGGGATTACTAATCTCGTATTAATGCGAGCACCACCCCACCCGTCCCGATCCCCATCGGGACGAGGTGCCCCTCCTCCACAAGGAGGGGATAAATAAAAACCACCCTATGTTTAATCTGTACCCCAAAAAGTGGACACGAAATAAAATAGCTTGAGACAAAAATAACCTCTGTATAATATACCGGGGTTATTTTAAGGATTGACGAAATGAACCGCAGTGAATTTCGTTATGAGTGCAATTCAGAAAGTTAGAGCATTAAAGAAAACAAATTTCTTGTCTATGCATTCAATTTGTCACTCCTTCTAGTTTTATAATGATTTTTTATTCGTGTCTACTAAAGTGGGTACGGATCAGTTATTAGTGTGGTTTTGTTAGTTTCAGAATTTTTTACTCAGTAGTCGTCCCATCAAAATGTTCATCATCGGACAAAGCAATTTCTTTGGTGTTGTGAACTACATCAAAACGATGTTCTGGTGGGGAATAAATTGTGTAAAGTTTTAGATCCTCGGTTTCTGAAGTGTTAATAACATTGTGCTCTGCTCCAGCTGGCACAATACTAGCTGAACCGTCCTTGACTTCGGTTTCTGTCCCATCAATAACGACTTTTCCCACACCTGATTCAAAGCGAAAAAATTGATCATGATCGACGTGGACTTCAGAGCCAATATCTTGACCTGGTTTTAGACTCATTACCACTAGCTGGCTATTTTTGCCAGTATAAAGAACCTGGCGGAATTTATTGTTGTCTAAGGTGATTTTTTCAATCTCCCCGTTGTATCCTTTCATATTTTTTTGGATTAAGAATTAATATATCTATATTGTACACCATTGTAGTGGGGGAGTAAAACCAGCACCATTTTATTATTATAATTTAAATAATAAAATGGTGCTGGGTAAACCCTAGGTAAAATGATAAATTTTATCCACAAGTAGATTTGACAAAGAGTGATTTTAAAGTTAAACTAAAGATAATCTAAAGATTAACTTATAAATATGGAAAATACCCCAGCAATTGTTAGTGTAAAGGAACTTAGGCAAAATTTAGTATCTTATATTAATAAAATTGACAAAGGTATGAGTTTTGTTGTTGTCAAAAGATCTAAACCAATTTTTAATATTACACCAATTCAAACTGATGAAAATTGGGAGGAAGTTGTGGACTTTACAAAAATTAAAAAGGGTGGTGTGAAGATAGATGAAATTTTGTCTAGAATTTAACAATATGGTAGACAAAATAACAAAGTCGTTGAATAAGTTTTCAAAAATGGAAAGGGAGTTGATAAAAAATATATTGTTAAAAATAAAATCTGGAACATTTGATAATCTCGACATCAAGAAGTTGAAAGGACGAGATGATGTCTATAGAGTAAGGAAAGGAAAAATAAGAATAATTTATCGCTTTAGCAAAAAAGAAATTTATTTGTTAGTTATAGAAAAAAGAAATGATAAAACATATAAAAATATTTAAGAAATACTGATTTAAATCAGTATTTCTTTTGATAAATAAAAACAAACTATTATATTTAGTTTGTTTTTATCTGAGCTCGCGTATGCGGACGGCTTTAGAAATTTCTTTAGCAAGGTTGAGGTAAATTTAAGTTAATTTTTTATAATACTGTAATATGTTCGTCTTTAATGCTCAGAAAAGTATATAGCGACTTCTGTATAACACATATCTTTAACCATACTATTAACAATTTTATTGCAGAAAGAAAGATTAGGAGAAATATGAGTCGACATATCAGCATAACACCCATCTCGTCCTTCCTCACTCTCAATATTTAAGCACATAGAAGAGTCTTTTTCACTTAAGGCTCTATGTAATAAACACTCATCTTCGCTTACAGGGCCACTACCCGGTGACTCAAATTTAATATTACAAAAAGATAATGGTTGTTTAAAAAAAGATTGACAATATTTATTCCCTTGGCATAAAGACGGATTTTGATCTTTAAAAGCTAGACAACAATTTTTTAAAACCTGTCCGTCAGGAGTGTTCTCATCAAATTTTTCGCAGTAGTTCGCTTTTATCTCATCAGCCCGCGATTCCCAATGCAACCGATAAAGAAAGGCAAAATAACACATATTCGGATTCTCTGCCTCCTCGCAATAATCAAATTCATCCGTCAAAAAACTAACTTCATAATCACAAACTTTCTTTGGTTCTGCCTCTTTAATTTTCCGGCAATAAGATACATCTCTCTCGGCCATAGCCTGACAAAGCTTTCTCTCTGCTGCCATATGAGAATTCTGACAATAACTAGCATCTTTATTAACTGCCGCCAAGCAATAATAGATATTATTAGGATGAGATATTTTTAAACAAATTTTATTCATGATAGTATCGGGAACATTTTTTAAATCCCAAGAAAGAAAAACTCCTCTTTTTCCGCCCAAATAGAAAAATATAGAAACAGCTACAATCAAAATCAGAAAAATAATTAAAAAAGTCTTTTTTTTCATATAATTTATTAAAATTAAATACCCTTCTCTATTTTACCTAAATATTTTTAGCCAGCCACCATCCTCACCATCTATTGTTCTGCTTCTAATTAAGACAAAAATTATCATCAACTCTATCCCCATAAGGAGAGATACAAATATCCCCAGGGATTAATCCATATACTACTTCTCCTTCTATTGTTTTTCTGCAACAAATTGGCACTTTTCTCATAATCTTCTCACAAGCTTCATCGTCATACGCTCCTTGTTCTATACATGGTTCAGGAACACCCCCATCAATCGAACCCCAACTCTCAGGATCCTCTTCATTCAATTTCGCTGTTCCTAATGAAAGACAAACATCATTATTTATAACTTCTCCTTTTATATTTGTTGGATTTAGACAATCCTCTTTAGAATCCCAATGATATCTTGTTTCCCCATACTTTGTTTTTTTGCAACAAATTGACCCGTCTCCACCTCCAGAATCATCAGTTACTGGTCCAGCATCTATAGTCATATCGTCTGTTACAATTACATTATTTATTACGTCATTTTTTTGATCAATCACATTATTAGAATAATTTTCAATAATATTCGTTGCGTCATGGACAATGTTATTATTAATTTGATTTGTAACTGGCCCAACAGTTATTCCAGTTTTAACATTAGTATCACCCACATTATTTTTATCTACAAAATTATCAACAACATTATCATCCACAATTGTATCCATTCCAATTTCATTTTGACTCCCTGTTTTAATCTCTTTTTCATTTCCTTCTATATTAATATCTGATTCTCCAGTCTCTTTTGCGAAAGTTCTTTCTTTGATTTGATTATCAATTTCTCCAATTTTTTCTTCAATTTCCATAATTTTTGTCTGTATTCCTCCTCCTTCTCCCTCTTCTTCCTCTCCTTCCTCTTTTTCTATTATTATTTTAACTTCCTTTTTTCCATTTTTATCATTTTTTATTATCTCCCTGGTTAGTGTTTGCTCTTCTTTATCTTCAACCTCTATTACCAATTCTGCTATAAGTTGTGTCTTCTCTTCTTCTAAAATATAAGTCTCAAAACTATCTGGCAAATTTTCAACCATGTTTAGTTTATTAATTGTTTCATCAATATTGATTTTTACATCTTCAGCAATATCTTTTGAAACTTTTTTTTGAACATACTGAAGTTTTTTTTGAGCTCTTTCAATATTTTTTTCTGCTTTTTTATCTTCTTCATTTTCTATATTTATAATAGCAGAATTTAATTCTTTCTCTCTAATATCTAATGCCATCATTACTTTTTTATCTCCAAAAGAAAAAAACATTTTAACATTATCAATAAATCTATTAAAAACTGAATAGTGTTGAGCCTGATTTAAATAAGGTTGGGTTTGTTCTTGAGCTAAAACTAAATGAGGAACTAAGAGAACTCCTAATAAAAGTACAGCTATAATAATCTTCTTCATATTATTATTTATTAAAATTATTTATTTCTTAAATATATTCTACCATTTTTAAAACATTAATTCCAGTTTTTCACCAATTTATAACAAAATATCGCTTTGCTAAGCGATATTTGCTCGCGGACAGGGATTCGAACC
>Ga0265594_1003155_pt1 | contig 11155 bp, 9 predicted proteins | sample saktaG_11_FD_190147 | JGI IMG/M metagenome (GOLD analysis project Ga0265594, IMG submission 190147) | Saline water microbial communities from Sakinaw Lake, British Columbia, Canada - sak_2011_5_24_80m | ecosystem: Environmental > Aquatic > Non-marine Saline and Alkaline > Saline ... | reverse complement strand
CAGCTATTATTTTCCGTGTTGTCTTCTCAGTGATGCCTATTGCTGACGAGATATCCCTACCGGTAATTCGCGGTTGCTGTGCAATCAGGCAGAGCACCAGAGCGTGGTTGGTAATGAATTTCCATCTCGGCAAAGCTACACCTCCTTTTCAGAATACTGGTTTACTTATTGACGACCTTACTAAACAGGGTACAATTAAGTTAGGAAAAAATATTGGTAGATAGTATAACATGAATAAAAAGTTAGAACAAGTATTGACCTACTCTTGGAAATGAGCTTGGACACTTTTTACTTTTGGGATTCGTCCTGGCCGACGGCCCGGTGCAAAACAAAAAGAAAACGGGCTCCTGCCTAAATCAAGAACCCGCTAATTCCCTGGTGGAGACGGGGGAGAGTCGAACTCCCCCTGAAACACGGATGCTTTGTTTTATCTAGGTTTTCTGAAACCCCAGATCAGAGTAATTCTCTTACGTTTATTCCTAGTTTGGAATTTACCAAGCCAAGTATTAATTGAAAAGCTACTACGCATGCGAAAATGAAGAGGATCTCTGAGGCTCCGCAACTCCCGGTAATAATAAAGCGGGGCATGTTGTTTTGAATAGGGATTATTATATAAAATGAGGCCGTGCGTATCTGGTGGCTCCGCACGAGCCCATATCAATGTAAAGATCTAAGACAAGCTTGAAGAGAGGAGGCAACAACATCGCGCTGCCAGTTACGTATGTCATCTGAGGTAAGTCTGGCACTTAGAGTATCAGGTGCTCTGGCGAGTCGCTCCAGACTGGTTAAGGGCCAGAGGAGGGAGGGGTCAAGTGAAAGCCTAGAGCTTAGTCTTGTACGCCAATCTTTAAGGTGATTCAGGCGTTGAAGCTGTTCTTTACTAGCACGTTTGACCTTAATAAGATTTGGTCGATTTATTGGTGGTGTACCTATACCGTTACGCAGTGCCTGTCTTAGTCCTGACCCGAAACGTTTCAAACCAGTCTGTCCAAGGCTAGGTACGTCTGAGAGAGCCGCTTCTGGATTAGTGGCAAGGAAGATAAGTGTAGCGTTAGGTAATACGAAGAAGGGCGGCCTATGCTGGCGTCGTGCCTCTTCTTCGCGGAATAGAAAGAGACTCTGGAGGATAGCAAGTCCACGTCCATCTAGGTCTTTAGCTCCTTTAACGGAGAGGTATGCAGTCTCTAAATCTGGTGGAGTATATCGTACCTCTTCGATTCTGGCACACTCTTCGGCAACCCACTCTGCCCGCCCTAAGGACTGGAGTCGTTGGTCCAAGACCTCTCTCAGGGCGAAGAGGTGGATGACATCAGTAGCAGCGTATTCAAGAGCTTCTACGGAGAGGGGACGCCGTCCCCAGTCAGATCGCTGGAGTCGTTTGCTCTTATTAATGGTTATACCTAGCAAATCTCTGGTGAGGGCTGCCAAACCAAACTGCGTAATGCCAGCGAAGCGGGCAGCAATACTGGTATCAAATAGGTTGTGGATATGAAGCCCATAATGCCGGTCGAGACTACGGATATCATAGTCCGCGCCGTGAATGACTTTGCTGATAGAAACATCTGCTAGAATGCTTCTGAGGGGAGTGAGATCATCAAGAGCAATCGTATCGATGATATAGACATCGTGACGAGAGGCAATCTGTATGAGGCAAAGTTGCTCGGGGTAACGGTGAAAGCTGTTGGATTCCGTATCAAGAGCAATGGCACCTGATCTGACCAACTTACGAACAGCGGCCTCGAGTTGATCAGGCCGACTAACGACCTCAATAGGAAGCGGTAGTGAATTGGTCAGAAGGCTAACTCCTCGACTCTATGCTTCATATATCTCCTTTGGTATGGGGAATTTGAGGGCACTTAGTCATAGGAATATGTTACCCTTCCCCGTCTAAATACTACTTCAATATCGCATTGTAGCATAGTTCCCGAACCCATATTAGGCTCTTAGTTCAATACCATCAGTGCAGTTCGCGTGAGAAACAGGCTATTAAAAACCCGTTAGCGGTGGGACATTGCATCTGGTTACTCACCAGATGCATTTTTAAGGTCTTCGAGTTCTTCCCAGCGGGTGTAGGATTCAGCCAACAGCTTTTTTAATTCCTCAAGCCGTTCTTTCTTACTGACAATCCCGGACTTGTCATTTTTATAGAGGTCCGGGTCAGCCATTGCCTTGTACAATTCCTCTTGCTCTGCTTCCAGCGCCTGGATAGTGTGCGGGAGCTCTTCCAAGTCTTTTTTCTGACGGAATCCAAATTTGGCTTTCTGCCTGGCAGCTCGGATTGGTGCTGCGTCTTTTGAGGCTTTATTCGATTTGGCTTCTACCAGACGCTGGCATAGACAGTCATCATAACCGCCGACATATTCTTTCACTGTGCCGTAGCCTTCAAAAACCAGGGTGCTGGTGACGACATTGTTAATAAATGCCCTGTCATGGCTGACCAGAAGTATCGTTCCGGTATAATTCATCAGGTAATCTTCTAGGATTTCCAGCGTTTCTACATCCAGGTCATTGGTCGGTTCATCCAGAACCAGGATATTGGAAGGCCGGACGAAGAGCTTGGCCAGTAAAAGCCGGTTTCGTTCTCCACCGGAAAGCTTTGAGACATAAGAGCGTGCCTGGTATGGAGAAAAAAGAAACTCTTGAAGATACCCGATAATGTGTCTCTGTTTCCCATTGATGATAATGATATCCTGATTATCTTCTGCCACATTTTCCTGAACGGTCTTGTTCTCATCCAGTTGCTCGCGCAACTGGTCGAAATAGCTAATCTGGAGGTTGGTACCCAGGCGGATATTTCCTGAGTCCGGCTTTAGTTCACCCAGAAGAAGGCGTAAAAGGGTGGTCTTGCCGCTGCCGTTAGGCCCCAGTATGCCGACACGGTCGCCTTTCATAATTACCGTGGAAAGGTTTGAAATAACCGGCAAATTGCCGTAACTGAAATTAACATCTTCTGCCTCGACTACCAGTTTGCCGGAACGTTTTGCCTGCTGGGCTGCTATTTTTATGGTTTCGGGACGCTCTCTTCTCTCCCGCCGAATCTCCCGCATTTTTTCCAGTTCCCGTACACGCCCTTCATTCCGAGTGCGCCGCGCCTTTATATCGGCCCGGACCCATTTTTCCTCCTGCTGCAGCTTTTTATCGAACAGTGCGTTCCGGGTCTCTTCATTTTCTCTGGCGGCTTCTCGCCGTGTCAAGAAAGTCGCGTAATCGCATACTTGGTCGAATAACTTGGCCCGGTCGATTTCCACAATCCGGGTTGCGATTCTCTGTAAAAACACCCGGTCATGAGTTACAAATATTAAAGCGCCTGTAAACCGTAATAACACCTCCTCGAGCCGTTTGATTGAATCGATATCCATGTGGTTGGTCGGTTCATCGAGCAAAAGGATATCCGGTTCGTCGATAAGCGCTTTAGCCAGCAATACCTTACGCTTCATCCCTACGGAAAGGGTGTTAAACACAGCGCTGGCATCCAGTCCTAATTGCGAGGTTATTTTTTCGGCTTGCTGGTGAAGATTCCAGACCTTTTCCGTATCCGAAGAATCTTGAAGCTGGCTTAACTCCCCCGTCGCTACTTCCATCACCGGGCCCGTTATCTTCCCGGGTACCATTTGGTCAAGATAAACGGAGCGGATTCCTTTCTGGATAGCGACAGTACCGGAGTCCGGCCGGATACTTCCTTTGATAAGTTTGAGTAAAGTTGACTTGCCGGACCCGTTACGCCCCACCAGGGCAACTTTCTCACCCTGCTCAACGGTCAAGCTTATTTCCTTAAAAAGCCGGGTGACGCTAAAGGCCAGACTGACGCTTTGTATATTAATATATGCCACTAATGGGAAGTACCTCCTGTGTATTCTGCCCGGTTACTTGCCATAAAGAATTACATGAGAAACCGGAAACGTTTTATTATCGAATACTAACTGGGCCATCGGTATTTATCCTGATATCAGATGGAAGAGCCATTGAATCGCAGACGGCTAATGCATAACCACCGGAACTTTACCTGAAAACGAAGCCGTGGCTGACTGCTACCCGGGTGCTTTCGCTGCGAGGAGAATATCCCCTGTAACCGTGATATCATTCCGGCAAACCGGCTATTTAATCTCTTTTACTCTGCCGACCTGGCCGCTTTCCAAACGGACTTTAATACCATGGGGGTGAAGAGGAGAATTGGTTAAAATATCTTTAACAACTCCTTCTGTTAATTTTCCGGAGTGCTGGTCTATCTTTAAAACTACTGCAACTTTCAAGCCTGGTTTGATATTAATACGTTCAACACTGCTCATGTGATTGGCACCATCTTTTCTCTTATCATACCATATTGATGAATAGATCCTTATCTTGTTAAAGAAATGGTGGGTTCATAATTTACATCACAAGGAAATACAAGAGAGTCGAACTCCCCCTGAAACAATTTTGTGTTTTGTTTACAACTAAATATAGAATAAGGGATATGTCGAATTGGTATTTATATCTGATTAGATGTCATGATGGTAGTTTGTATACCGGAACTACGACTGATGTTGATCGTCGATTTGTGGAGCATTGTAAAAATAGAGGCACGGGCGCAAAGTATCTTCGCGGCAGGGGCCCCTTAATGCTGGTTTTCCAAAAGAAACTAGGATGCAGAAGCTTGGCACTGACGGTAGAAAGTAAAGTTAAGAAACTCTCAAAGGTAAAAAAAGAAGAGTTGATAATAAAGAATAGCTGTATTGAGGAAATAATCAAACAGGTCATGGTGTAAATAACTGTTTAATTTTGCCGATCTCCTTCACATTTTCTTTTCACGGATTGCCGTCAGAAGATAGTCTAGCCCGTTAATCTTGATTTCATAAAGAACGGACAGTAACATGCCAAGTTGTCCTGGGGGGAAACCTTTCCGATGGAACCATACTAAATAGGGTTCTGGTAGGTCGCAAAGGATGCGGTGTTTGTATTTACCGAAAGGCATCCTCGAATGTATTAATTCCAGCAATACGTGCGGATTTATTGGAGTGATATCCTTGTATTGATCCACCATCAATCACATCCCATTAACAATTAGTGGCAGCCTGTGATTATTCCTTATCAGGATATATACGTCCACGCAAGTGTTTATTCAGGGCAACACGGCGTTTGCTCTCTAACCGGCGCATTTTTGATGCTAAAGTCGGTCTTGTCTTGCGCCGGATTTTTGGCCTTTGTGTGGCGTTGCGAATTAGTTCTACCAGTCGGTCAATCGCATCTTCCCGATTACGTCCTTGGGTACGAAACCGTCGAGCGTCTATAATAAGTATGCCATCTTCGGAAATCTGGTTACTAGCCAGCGAAATCAGGCGTATCCGAACCTCTTCGGGCAAGGATCGTGAATTAGCCACGTCAAAACGAAGACGCACCGCAGTAGAGACCTTGTTGACATTCTGTCCACCTGGCCCCGAAGCTCGAATAAACTCTTCTTGAAGCTCATTCTCGCCAATAGCGATATCAGACGTCACTTGAATCATGTCGTTAGATTACATCAGCTGACTGACTGACGCAACTTCATGCTTTAGACTATGAAAATGTTGTTCCACCATTTCCATTGTCGTCTCGGATGACCCATGAACATAAATGTCTCACCTCTCGCCAAGTTCAATAGGCAAGTTACCTATTAAGCAGCTTTACTTTACTGGGACCACGTTTGCAGATGAGGCAGTATTCCCCATCTCAGCTTGCAATGAAGCCATATGCTAGTTTATGTTGGTTAACCTGGAAGCGGTTAGCCATGATAGCTTCCCCTTCCATTCTGCAGCGGCACCTTCCACACGACGCGGATGACATCAGAAGGTAGGTTAGTCAGCACCGAGGATGAGGTATTCAGCTTTACGCCAACACATTCAGAATTGTTTCAGGTATAGCCAAGGCCTCCCCCGTCTCCCCGTTCACTCAACGTGAATACCAGTTTAGAAGTTCTACCTATCGTACAGTACCGCCCACGTTACTGGGCTTGAACCGAAATAGGCTTCCTTGATACATCCAAAAGACTATGTCTATAGTCTTTTGGATGACCCTTTAAGCACTATAAAATCGTTCCTTTTTTAAGATTGTGTTTCACGTCTGGACTTCAAGCGTAAATATTAACGGACCTTTTTAAATGGCTGTTAACCGCTAGGTTGTAGGTTCGAGTCCTACCCGGGGAGCCAGCTTTATTTTCCCCCATTGTTTTTAGTATTGGCCTTGCCTAATCCCGTATGTAATATTGTCGTCACGTTGTTGGGTGTGTTACCATAGTATCCAATGTACGTTAAAAGGAGTATTCAAGATGAGGAAAAGCCTTAGGCTTATAGCGCTGCTTACTGTTATTACCCTGGTGGTGCTGTCTCTAGCCGCCTGCGGTTCGGGGGACGTAACGACGGATACCGAAGAGGAAGAAGAGGTAGCCGAAGAGTTGGAGGAGGAGGAAGAGGAAGAAGAGGAAGAAGAAGAGGAGGAAGAAGAGGAAGAGACATATATACAACTTATTTCCCAGACCGAGTGTGGTAACAACCAGACCTGCTATCACGTAATGGTTGACTGTGAAGGTCTGGCAACAAGAGAGGCCGAAATCAGGGCGACCCAGAATTCGGGTTCTGAGGGAACAGTGATTTTCCTTTCTGGAGGCTGGGGTACAGGCTGGTACGGCGACTCCGGTGATGAACCTATAAGTATAATAAACGCAATGCTTGATGAAGGCTACGAAACCTACGAGATAAGGTGGCTTGGAGACCAGGGGTGGGGGACAAATAACTCCGGTCAAGGGTTCAAGAAGATAACCTGCGGTACTGCCGGGATAATGAACTGGATTGTTAACGATATTGCCAATAATCCTGAAGTTGTGGCTGCAACCGGGCAAAGTGGTGGGGCTAACGAGCTTGCCTACGTACTCGCTGTGCATGACTTGGAGAGCATTCTCGACGTTGCGGTACTAACCGGAGGCCCAGGAAGAATTGACCTGACGTCTCTATGTCAAATGGACGTTCCATCGGTAAAGGGGATAGTAGACTACGTTATGGGCTGGCAGGGTGACGGAGATTATTGCGTAAACAGCAGTGAACTGGAATGGGTGGTGCAAGTACTGCAATCAGAAAGCGTTGTCACTCCCTTGCCAGACGAATCCAGAGACTACTATTATCCGAATACTGCAGTAGTATTCATTGAGGGTGAAGTTGATATTTTCGCACCTCAAGGTCAGCTATTCTATGATGCCATTACAACTGAGAAGTCGTGGGTAGTATTACCAGAGGTAGGACATGGCATCCCCAGTAATCCTGAGGGGGCTATACTAATACGGGATACACTTCTAGATTATTTAGAGACTAGCAACTGATTTGGGCAGAGACGTATAACTTAGATTGCTTCTACTGTCCTATAAAGCGAATACAGTTTGGCAGCGCGTAACCGCTAGGTTGTAGGTTCGAGTCCTACCTGGGGAGCCAGCTAATTTCCAGCTAAAGCATCCTTAGTGAGGCGATCTGCCTTACATATGTGCTTATTTTCCCTGCGAACGTGTTGAAACACTACCTCTTCAAAAAGACCAACCCTGTTACTCACTTCTACATTTAGCTTGAGTAGTTCTGGCTTCTTAATTCTCCACGCTCTGGTACACTGCTTCACGAGCAATTGGCTGTCGGAAAAGCAAATGACCTTCTTTCTACATATACCAGCAGCGAGATCAAGTCCCTTGATTAGGGCTTGATACTCCGCCCTATTGTTGGTAGTTTCGCCAATATATTCCTTATGGCTACAAACCTCTTGGTTGTTTTCATCAAGTATTACTACGCCGATTGCCCCCGGGCCTGGATTGCCTGAACACGCTCCATCCACATACACTGTAACATATGTGTTAATCATACATCGCCGCCCATGTTTCTATAACACATAATTATAAGACAATAAGCAGTAATGTCAACATAGTACGCATAGAGTCACTCCACAAGCCCCACGTCGCGAAACTGGGCCCGTCGTGACTCAAGCGAGTGGCCATATACGCCTCACAACCCTGCATTCGCTCACTTCTCTATTGGGCGGGGCGCCACGTTGCGAATCTGGTGTCTTTAAGGCCTCAATCATTGGCTCCCTGCCCAACCAGAGCAAATGCTCCAAGTAAACGGGGCAACAATGACCAATAACCAAGCAGTTAACGGCCACTATAAAAAGGCCCGCTAATTATTACGCTTGAAGTCCAGACGTGAAACACAATCTTAAAAAAGGAATGATTTTCCGGCTACACATATTGTCTTTTCTCTATACTTCACATTTACCCTAATTTCACCCAATAGATGAAAAACATCGCTATGTGAGGTTATAATTAGATTAATTATCTGCTGCTAAAGACTGGATGAATTGGTAGTATATTTTTAACCAGGTAGGAATATCTGGAGATAAAGGATAACACTGGGCGTTTTTACTTTGAAGATACTTTGCCAGGCACTTGAGGGAGAAGTGCCGTCATTACTATCATTACCGCCGGTGGCATCAACGTAATAGGTGGTCGCGCCTGTCTGAGCGGTTACGACTGTGGTTCCGGGTAGAAATGATAGTAATAGAATACAGATTGTAAGCAGAAAGAAGTATTTATGAATCCGGTGCTGTTTTTTCATAGGAGTTATCACCTCTCCTTTTACACGTTAGCCTCGTCTACCACTTTAGTCACCTAGTCGCCACTTGTCAATTACAATATAAAAAAGGGGAGCATTGCTACTCCCCTTTTATTTTCTTCATGGGCCCACTGAATATTCTTGGGCATGTATGTTCAACCATAATAAAAAGTGTTTCTGAGTGATAGCTACTAAATACTATAAACAGCCAAAAAAATATGTGGCAAAATACTTGACAAGTGTTACCACATATGTTATAGCATACTCCATATGTCTAAGCTAGCTGGTAAAATCAGGCAATGCCGAGTCCGCAAGGGCTGGACACAAGAACAAATGGCAAGAAGCATTGGTGTTTCGCTGAATACTGTGCAGAGATGGGAAGCAGGCAAGACACATCCATCACCACTGGCGATGGAGAAACTACAGGAATTACTGGAAGATGTGCTTGAAGGAGATCAACTCAGGTTATTTTTAGAATGAACAACACTTATATCCTAGCCGACGGCACTGTTTACAGCAAGAGGAAAGACTTCTGCCCCTTTTCAACCTACCCTCTAACCGCATACGCTTCTATCGTAGGCAACGAAAAAATAGAAAGAATACAGAATATAGGTCATCGGCTCAAAGGTTTAAAGATATTGGAACTAAACTCCACAGCTAAAGGCGGTGGCGTTGCCGAAATGCTATACAGTTCGGTCCCATTTCTGAACATGTTAGGCGTAGAGACAGAATGGAAGATTGTTAATGGACGTGAAAGCTACTTTGAATGCACCAAGATGCTTCATAATCTATTACAGGGTATGAAGGGCTCTTTCACCCGTGAAATGAAACAGACCTACCTCAGTCAACTTCAGGAGTTCGCCAGTAGCAATATTATCGATTATTCCCCAGATGTAGTAATCGTAAATGATCCTCAACCGATGTTGTTATGCAAATACCTGAAAAAGGATGGAGAAACCTGGCTCTGGAGATGTCATATAGATATAGAGCCAGTGATAAAATCTAAAAATGGCCTGCTAAGCCTGCTCAATAACTGGCTCGTCGGGTATGACGCGGCCATATTCTCAGCGATACGTTACGTTTTCCCACACTGGCTTATTCCCAAGTTTATAATCCCTCCCTTCATTGACCCTCTTTCCGAGAAGAACCGGGAGCTATCACAGCAGGAGATAGATAGGGCTCTGGATAAATACGGCATTGATGCTAGACTGCCTATCATTACCCAAGTTACCCGATTTGACCCGTGGAAGGGTATTGATAGGACCATTGCCACCTATCGCGAGGTCAGGAAAGATAGAAAATGCCAGCTTGTGTTAGCCGGTGGACTGGCTACTGACGACCCGGAAGGGGCCAGAATTCTGGCGCAGGTCTATGAGCAGACAAAAGGGGATGAGGATGTCCACATACTTAATCTTTCACTGGAGAATCGCCTGGAGAACTGGATGGAGGTAAATGCGCTGCAACGGGCAGCCAGTGTGATAATGCAACCTTCAACGAGGGAAGGGTTTGGACTGGTTATTACCGAGGCATTGTGGAAGGGCAAACCGGTAATAGCCAGTAATATAGGGGGTATACCATTCCAGATTAAGAAAGGCAATACGGGATATTTTTACCAGAACCCGCAAAAAACCGCGCAGAAAATAATCTACCTGTTAGACAATCCGCAAGCAGCGGAGAGAATAGGTAGAAGAGGTAAGAGATACGTACAAGAGCACTTTCTCATTGTTGACAGAATAACCGACTATCTCATGGCCATAGAAATTACTATAAACTCATCTTCAGGCAGGGAGAAAATTCCCGAAAGTATAACCAGCTTTTATCCGTGGTAAACGCCTTTTTGTTAACTGATTAGACTGAGTACCGCCTCTTCTACACCATGACCTACCCCCCCAAAAAGGAGTCTAGTTATTGTGTTAGTCTGGAAGGATATTGTGCTTGCCCCCATTTGTATACCAACTATAGTGAGAATTTTGCAGGTTTTCAACTTATAGTCTCCTGAGCCTTGGCTATCATCTGCTTTCTGGCAGTGCGGCCTGTAAAAAGGAGTCCACCCACCAAAAGACATCACGTCTCGCCACAGATTTTCGAAGTCTTTGCATTCGCCATCGTCGTTCATCTATATTCATACCATATGCCTGGTAGATTGCATCGGCTACGGCTTCGATGTCATACGGATTAACTAGTAGGGAACCCCCACGCAACTGTATAGCTGCACCGGCAAATTCACTGAGTATTAGGACCCCACTCTTATCTACGTTGGCCGCACAATACTCCTTCGCTACCAAGTTCATCCCGTCCTTTAAGGAGGTAATCAGGGCAATATCAGCAGCACGGTAGTAGGCGAGGAGCTCTGTTCGTTCCAAACTGCGGAACATGTAGTGGACTGGTGTCCACCCTGATCGGCTGAATCTCCCATTAATCTCGCTTATCAAGCCCTCAATCTCAGTTTTTAGCGCCCGATATTGAAGAATATCCTCGCGGCTAGGCACAGCAATTTGAACCAGACTTATCTTGCCGTGTAGATCATTGAAGCGCTCCAGAGCATTTCTGAATGCTTGTAA
>Ga0265594_1003154_pt1 | contig 11156 bp, 7 predicted proteins | sample saktaG_11_FD_190147 | JGI IMG/M metagenome (GOLD analysis project Ga0265594, IMG submission 190147) | Saline water microbial communities from Sakinaw Lake, British Columbia, Canada - sak_2011_5_24_80m | ecosystem: Environmental > Aquatic > Non-marine Saline and Alkaline > Saline ... | reverse complement strand
CCCAAATGGCAGAGAGATGGAGGGCATCATTGTCCACCCGAACAATGCGGTTGCAATTCTTCCTATCAAAGATGATACATGTTATCTTATCAGGCAGTACCGGTTTGCCATCGATGAATACATCTATGAAGTTCCGGCAGGAACCTGTGAACCTGGAGAAGACCCCCAGGAGACAGCATATCGTGAGCTCATCGAGGAGACAGGGCTGGCAGCAGATCGTATCACTCCCTATGGATTCATTTATACTACACCTGGATACACAACAGAGAAGATATGGCTCTATAAGGCAGAGGATCTCACACCAAGCAGAGCATATCAGATGGATGAAGATGAAATAATTGAGTTGCATCAGTTTAAAATTAAAGATATAAAAACGATGATATCTAACGGGAAAATCGTTGATGCAAAGACTATTTGTCTTATGACTCACTACTTTGCTGAGATTATATGAGAGTACTTATCCCCCTTATTATCGGGATCTTCATTCTGATAGCGGTATCAGGATGTATGGCCACACAATCCTCTGTACCAAAACAGGAATATCATATCGATTCTAAGGGGCTTTTATCCTTATCAAATCCCAATGCCACCGTCTCGACTCATATTATCAGGGAAAAAGACGGAATTACTTTAGAAAAAATAACCCTGCACACACAGAAGGGAGATGTCAATGCATTGCTCGCAAGTCCGGCAAACCCAAAGGCTGCAATCGTATATGCACCAGGAGCCGGAGTTCCTGCCAGCGGTCATCTCTCCCGGGCACAAGAATATGCAACCCATTCCATTGCTTTTCTTGTCATTGATATCAGAGGAAATGGTGGTGAAACTCCAGGTCATCCTCTTGATTTTGATTCAGATATTGATGCATATGTAGCAGGAGAATGGCCACAGGTGTACCTTATCGTGTCAGATATGATTGCAGGAGAGCACTACCTGACAGAGAGGTTTGGAAATATTCCGGTCTGGGTTGCAGGATCCTCTAACGGTGGCAGATATGCAGCGATTGCAGCTGCAGCAGATCCGGCATTTGCAGGATACATCGGAGTATCAACAGCAGGATTTGGATTTTTGAACCTCTCAGTACGGGAGCCGGCAAAGACATTCCTTTTAAGCATTGAACCTGATATTGCAGTCGCTACCCTTGCACCACGACCGGTCCTAATCTTCCATGCCCCTGATGACCCGGTAATTCCGTATGCAATGGGAGAATCTTTTGCAGAAAAAGCAGGAAAAAATGCATTATTTATTCCATTCAATGGCACACATGGCATAAATCAGGAGGTCGATACCAAAATATATCAGCATATCTTCTGAATGTCAGCAGTCCTTTCTGGTATAATGGTGCCCCGGGTCCTGCACTACCCAGAACAGGGATATCATTTTTTGCCGAGAGAGATATAAGGGCTGTGTCACACAATATATACGAGCTTTAGAACTATACCTATGATACACTGCAATACCAGGTACGCGGGCTGACTCCCCCAAATTTCAGCAAAGAAACCTCTGATGCGCTGATATTCATATTATAGTGCCTTGCAGAACTCCGGGAATGATTAAATTATAAGATGGTCATTCCAGGACGTGCATGTTAATCGCACTACATAGGTTAAGGCAATCTTTCGATGAAATGTTGCCTGTACCCATACAAACCAATAGAGCAGGTTCACCATATGACAGAAGATACACCAAAAGATAATGCAAGACGTAAGTATGATTTTAAAAAGATGCTTGAGAAGCTCCAGGTTAAGGAGGGGAGCGGAACTGAACTGATATCACTCTACATCCCGCCTGATAAACAGATCTATGATGTCACAGCACAACTGCGCGATGAATTCGGGCAATGCTCAAATATCAAATCAAAACAGACCCGCTCAAATGTGCAGAGTGCCATCTCTTCCATTCTGGCCCGTCTTAAATATTACTCAAAACCTCCTGTAAACGGAATGGCCATTTTCTGTGGTGCCATTAATAAACACGGAGACCGCCAGGATCTTGAGTGTAATGTGGTAGACCCGCCTGAACCGCTGAACCTCTATATGTACCGCTGTAGTTCTACGTTTGAGCTGGAACCACTCAAGGCGATGCTGGAGGAGAAAAACGTATATGGACTCCTTGTTCTCGACAGACGTGAGGCATACTGGGGATTTTTACGTGGAAACCGGATAGAACCAATTGGTGGAACAACTTCCACAGTCCCTGGAAAACAGCGGAAGGGGGGTCAGTCGAGTGCCCGTTTTCAGCGACTTCGTGAGATTGCTATCCATGAGTTCTATAAAAAGATCGGCAGTCGATCTAGTGACGTTTTCCTGCAGGAGAAAGAATTCTTTGAGCGCTTTAAGGGTGTCCTCATAGGAGGTCCATCACCAACTAAAGAGGAATTTGAAGCAGGTAGTTATCTGCATCACGAAATTCAACGCCGGATTATAGGACTCTTTGATATCTCATATACAAATGAGAGTGGTCTTCCTGAACTCGTTGATGCTGCCGCAGATGCGCTTAAAGGACAGGATGTCATCGAAGAGAAAAAGATTATGGAACGGTTTTTCAAGGAACTTGTCAAAGACGACGGCCTTGCGGCATATGGAGAACAGAGTATCCGTCAGAATCTTGAGATAGGTTCTGTTGATATGCTTCTCCTCTCTGAAAAACTCAGACAGTCACGCCTGAAATTTCTCTGTGAAAGCTGTGGATATAACAGCGAAGTAACCATCAAGGTTGAAGTGTTCAAGGATTCAAGCGACTATGATGCAGGGAACTGCCCCAAATGTACATCCCCGCTAGTCCTTACTGAGGATATTGACATCGTTGATGAACTGACCACACTTGCCGACCTCTCAAATACCTCTGTAGAGATTATTTCTGATGATTTTGAAGAAGGGACGCAGCTTTTCACTGCTTTTGGCGGGATAGCGGCGATTCTTAGATACAGGACAGGGTACTGATGTATATCGATGCTATAACCATAATAACCAACATTTTGCAGGAAACAACAGGGCGGGATGACATTGTTCTCATACACGGCGGTGATCATGCAGATCTTGCATCTACGGTAGCATTTGCCATAGGAAAAGAAGAGAAGACGTCGCCTGCACAGGTAGCTTTAAGGATAGCAGACCAGATACGCGATGCTGTCAGAGAGAAAGCTAATGCAACAACAGAAGTCACTGGTCCGTATATCAATTTTATCTTTAATCAAAAATACCTGGCATCTGTTCTTGCAGCCGCGGTACAGGATGAATATGGAAAATGCCAGAATAAAGCAGGGACCGTTGTTCTTGAACATACCAGTGCAAATCCTAACGGACCGCTGCATGTCGGGCATATCAGAAACACCATCATCGGAGATACACTGGCCCGCTGCTTTAGAAAGGCAGGATATAATCTTGAAGTTCAGTATTATGTCAATGATATGGGACGCCAGATAGCAATCGTTGCCTGGGGTGTTGAGGAACAGAAAACCAATATTCACACCGACAGGAAAGGTGACCACCTGATTGCTGATGTCTATATCAAAGCAAACAAAGATCTTGAAGCAGATCCGTCAAAGAACGCCGCCATTGACCTTCTGATGCAGCAGGTTGAAGCAGGGGATCAAAAAACGGTTACACGATTCAGAGAACCGGTTAAAAGATGTCTTGACGGGTTTAAAGAAACGCTTGCAGGGTTGAATGCACATCACGACAGGTTCGTCTATGAGAGCGACTTTGTTAAGAACGGAGATACAAACCGTATCCTTGCAAGGATTTCATGGTTGCCCCAGGCAAAAACAACAGATATTCTATCAGTTGATCTCACATCATTTGGATTTGAGAAGGAATATGTCTTAAGAAGATCTGACGGGACCAGTGTGTATGCTGCCAGGGATTTAGCATACCACACCTGGAAAGGGAGAAATTTTGGCAGGGTCATCGATGTTCTCGGTGCTGATCACAAACTTATCGGAACTCAGTTACAGGCAACCCTCCATCTTCTTGGCGAACAGAAACCTGACATTATATTCTTTGAGTTTGTCTCCCTTCCAGAGGGCTCCATGAGCACCAGAAAAGGGAAGTTTGTACCAGCAGATGATCTGCTCAGTGAAGCACGGGAACGGGCTTTAATAGAAGTTACTACCAGACGGCCTGAACTGGATGAAGCGGTCAGGAACAGTATTGCAACCTCTGTATCTGTAGCAGCCATCAGGTATGACATCATTAAGACCATCCCTGAGAAGAGCACAGTCTTTAACTGGGAAGAAGCGCTTGATTTTGAGAAGCAAAGTGGTCCATATATTCAGTATGCCCATGCCCGTGCCTGCAGTATTCTTGATAAAGCCGGTGATTTTAACCATGCAGCAGAGATAAAAACAGAGACTGAAATAACCCTTCTCAAACATATCGGTCGGTTTCCATTTATCATAGAGGAGATAGTACAGGAACTCAAACCACATCTTCTGGCTCTCTATGCTCGTGAGCTTGCAGACCTGTTCAATTCATTTTACCATGCTGATCCGGTACTTAAATCTCAGGGAATTACACGTGATAGCCGTCTCTCCCTGGTAAAGGCAACACAGAACACTCTTAAAGAGGCACTAGAAACGCTGGGTATCGATGCCATCAGATCCATGTAAAAGTCTGCAGAAGATGGGGTACCTGTTCTTTGATCCTGCCTCTTCTGCAGCTCTTAAACCCTGCATGTGGTGCAAACGGGCACTCGTGGGGGGAGAAATGTGTTACAAGCACCAGTTTTATGGAATCGAAAGCCACCGCTGTGCCCAGATAACACCAACCCTTGCATGTAACCAACACTGTCTCTTCTGCTGGCGCTCATTTGAACATGTATATCCTGAGACACGACAACTTGCACCAGAAGAGATTGTAAACAGGGTTGCATTTCATCAGAAAAAAGCACTTGCCGGTTATAAGGTCTCATACCGGACCGATCAAAAACGCTACCAGGAGTCACTTGTCCCAAACCAGATAGCAATATCACTGTCTGGAGAGCCAACCTTATATCATGAACTACCGGCTCTTATTGATCTCTTTAATGCACAAGGCTGTACAACATTTCTGGTAAGCAACGGGACAAACCCTGACATGCTCAAAAAGTGCAATCCATACCAGATGTATGTCTCCCTGACAGCACCAGACCGGGAAACGTATCTGTATGTGGCACAACCTGATGAAGACTACTGGGATAAAATAATGGAGAGCCTCTCTCTCCTCAAAAACCGGCGGTCTGCCATCAGAATAACGTTGGTGCAGGGAATTAACGACCACAATCCTGATGCCTACGCCAGGATGATAGAGGACTCAGGTGCCCGTTATGTCGAGGTCAAAGGGTATATGCATGTCGGGTACAGCCAGAAACGACTCACCCGGCAGCATATGCCTGAGCACGAAAGGATACGTAACTTTGCAGAGAGTCTGTGCGAAAGAACATCATATATGATTATGGATGAGAACACCCTCTCAAGGGTGGTTTGCCTGGAGCGAACACGATGAAATTTGATGCAGACGAATATAAAAAACTTGCCAGAGCCGATTTTGAACAGGCCTGGCACCAAGGACCACAAGTTCTGACCCTTCCCGGAAGAGAGAGACAATACCCTGGATTTATGTATCCCAGGGCAGAACCACATCCGATATTTGCAACGATACAGAAACTGCGGGAGACCTACCTGATGATGGGTTTTCATGAGGCTGAAAATCCGATTATTATCGAAGAAAAGGAGGTTTACAAGCAGTTTGGTCCGGAAGCAATGGCTGTTCTCGACCGGGTCTTTTATCTTGGCGGGTTACCCCGGCCAAATGTTGGAATCGGAAAAGAGCAGTTAAAGAAGATAGAGACAATAATTGGCACTACTATATCAGATGCAACAGAAGGGGTACTACGAGAGACACTTCATGCGTATAAAAAATCTGAAATTGATGGGGATGAACTTACCCATGAATTATCCACTGTGCTAAAGACTGATGATGCAAAGGTAATTGATATCCTTGATCAGGTATTCCCGGAATTTCGGGAACTCCGACCTGAATCGTCACGGCAGACACTGCGGTCCCACATGACCAGTGGCTGGTTTCAGACTCTTGGATCCATCTGGGAACGATATGAAAGACCCATAAAATTATTCTCAATTGATCGCTGCTTTCGACGTGAGCAGGCAGAGGATGCCCAGCGGTTAATGAGTTATCACTCTGCATCCTGTATCATTGCAGACGAAGATGTAACCCTTGATGATGGGAAAGCGATTAGTCACTCACTTCTCTCAGCTTTTGGCTATACTGACTTCTCATTCCGCCCTGACGAGAAACGATCAAAATATTATATGCCAGATACACAGACAGAGGTCTATGCACGCCATCCGGTTCATGGATGGGTTGAGGTCGCAACATTTGGTCTCTACTCACCATCAGCACTTGCAGAGTACGGAGTAGGTGTTCCGGTAATGAACCTCGGACTTGGCGTAGAACGACTTGCTATGATTGCATACCAGGCTGATGATGTAAGAATTCTCTGTCATCCCCAGTTCTATCCACGCCGGTATACTGATTTTGATCTGGCACAGGCAGTCTCACTTCAGAGTGAGCCAAAGACGCAGGCTGGGCGTATGCTTGCAGCTGCAATCACCACAACAGCTTCAGCTCATGCAACCGATCCAGGGCCCTGTTCATATTCAGCATGGGAGGGAATTATCGGAAATGTGAGTGTAAAGGCATTTGTTGAGGAACCAGAAGAGAATGCAAAACTCTGTGGTCCCGCGTGTTTTAATGATATCTATGTCTATGAAGGTTCAATCCTTGGGATTCCTGATACTGAAAAATTTGCTCTTGTCAGAAAGGAGGGGGTTGCAACCGGAATATCCTATCTCGACGCTGTTGCTGCCCGTGCCGCCCATGATATTGAGCAGGCTGCTATGTGTGAAAAGGAAGGTAAGATCCAGGTGAAAATTGCCCGTCTTCCAGGTGATATCAACCTTAAAATAGCAGAGCATGCAATGCGCTTTATTACCGATTCAAAGCAGAAAATTGACGTCCGCGGCCCGGTTTTCCTCACAGTGCGTTCAGAAATTACAAAAGCGCATACAGATTCGGATTCGTGAAAAGAGTCAATTTATCCAAAGGAAATCGGTTTTTTCTCCCATTTTGCTCATTTTTTACAATCTCCTTTTCCTGAACCCCTGGAGGATATATGACACTATTCATCCTTCAACTCTCTAATCTGAGCAAATTACAACAGATCTAATGATAATATTAAAAATAATCAGGGCTATAGTTAAACCTTAAGAGTATAACTGACAGTATGGGAAATCAGGATGAAGGTAAACAGCATGCTCAAAAATAGTATAATAATCACAATTATTGTGTTGATGCTGGCGGTATCAGCTTCAGCAATACCCCCGCTTCCATCTGAATTTTATGGGAGTGTATTAACTAACGGTGCCCCTGCTCCTGCTGGAACCGTTATTGAAGCAAAGATATTCGATGTAATACGGGGAACAGTTGTCACAGATGAAGCAGGAACGTATGGGGGTTCCGATCTTTTTGACCCACGCCTTGTAGTATCAGCAACAGAAGAAGATGTGGGAGAAGGAGATCCTTTGATATCCTTTTTTATCAGTGGGATAGAAGCGGATCAGACTGCAACCTTCCATGAGGGAACAACATCAGAGCTGGATCTGTCGACAGGTGGAACGCCACAGATAGTCGCTGATTTCTCAGCAACACCAACATCAGGACAGGCACCGCTTACCGTGCAGTTTACAGACACATCTATAGGAAACCCGACAATGTGGGCGTGGGACTTTGGGGACGGACAGACGGATATGATTGCGAGTCCGTCACACACCTATACAAGTCCCGGCACATACACGGTTACTCTCACCGCATCAAGCCAGACCAGCGGAACTGACACTATCGTAAAAGCAGGATACATCACCGTTACCGAAGAATCTGGCATTGTTGCTGACTTTTATGCAACACCAACATCAGGACAGGCACCGCTTACCGTGCAGTTTACAGACACATCTATAGGAAACCCGACAATGTGGGCATGGGACTTTGGGGACGGACAGACGGATATGATTGCGAGTCCGTCACACACCTATACAAGTCCCGGCACATACACGGTTACTCTCACCGCATCAAGCCAGACTAACGGAACAGACACTATTGTAAAAGCAGGATACATCACTGTAACAGGCGGGTCCGGACCAGTAGCATCTTTTACTGCTGAACCAACCGGGGGAAAAAGTCCATTAACCGTTTCATTCACCGACCTCTCTACCGGATATCCAACCAGCTGGGAGTGGGACTTTGGGGATGAGACTGGTTCATTTGAACAGAATCCGATTCATATTTATGAGATTGCAAATCTCTATACAGTCACTTTGACTGTTACAAATAACGAAGGATCTGATACACTGGTATGGGAAGATTATATCTCGGTAAGCGGAGATGTTCCACCACCTGCCGCCGTCTTTATGGCAGAACCCCGCAGCGGTGAGGCTCCCCTTACCGTGCAGTTCACAGATATGTCTCCAGGAACACCACGCTGGTGGATATGGAAATTTGGAGATGGAGCCACTTCAACTGAAACAGATCCAATTCATACCTATACAGAGGCAGGATCCTATGGAGTATACTTAAAGGTTGGAAATAGCGGGGGTGCTGACAGTACCCTCATACCTGATTTCATTACGGTTACAGGAACCGGAGGGATTGTTGCTGACTTCTCGGCTACACCTACCTATGGACAGAAACCACTTACCGTGCAGTTTACTGATACATCTACCGGAAACCCAACAATGTGGGCATGGGACTTTGGAGACGGACAGACGGATATGGTGGCAAACCCATCACACACATACACAGATGCAGGAATTTACACCGTATCATTAACCGCTTCAAGCCAGATTACAGGAACTGACACCATCGTTAAAGCGGGTTATATTACCGTTACTGAAGAATCAGGGATTGTCGCTGACTTTTCGGCTACACCTACCTACGGACAGAAACCACTTACCGTGCAGTTTACTGACCTCTCAACAGGAAGCCCGACGATGTGGGCATGGGACTTTGGAGACGGACAGACGGATATGGTTGCTGACCCATCACACACATACACAGATGCAGGGATCTACACCGTATCATTAACCGCTTCAAGCCAGATTACAGGAACTGACACCATCATTAAGGCGGGTTATATTACCGTTACTGAAGAATCAGGGATTGTCGCTGACTTCTCGGCTACACCTACCTATGGACAGAAACCACTTACCGTGCAGTTTACTGATACATCTACAGGAAACCCCACAATGTGGGCATGGGACTTTGGGGACGGACAAACATCAATGGTGGCAAACCCATCACACACATATACAGATGCAGGAATCTATACGGTAACTCTCACTGCATCAAGCCAGATATCTGGAACTGATACCATCACAAAGGATGGGTATATCACCGTTACCGAACAGGGAGGCATTGTTGCCGACTTTTCCGGCACTCCCACATCAGGACCTGCACCACTTGCGATCCAGTTCTCTGACCAGTCAACAGGAAACCCGACAATGTGGGCATGGAACTTTGGAGACGGACAAACATCAATGGTGGCAAACCCATCACATACCTACGCAGATGAAGGAATCTACACCGTATCACTTACCGCATCAAGCCAGATAACGGGGACTGACACTATTGCAAAGGCCGGATATATTACCGTGACAAAACCAGGGTCTGAAGGTACAATTTCAGTTGCATCCACTCCATCCGGGGCAGATGTGTATATTGATGATATCTATATCGGGACTTCTCCACTCACAAAAACCGGACTGACCTATGGTGAACACCGGGTTCGCCTCGAACTTTCCGGGTACAAACCCTGGGAAAAGACCGTATTTCCACTACCAGGAAAACCAGTGGAAATAAATGCAACGTTAGAACCATCAGGCCATGAGACAGGATCAATTAATCTCCAGTTGGCACCGCAATGGTCAACGGTCTATCTCAACGGCGTAGATCAGGGTCAGACAAAACTGTCAATTCCATTTATTATGAGTAACCTTGAAGAAGGAACATATGACCTCAAGATTACACGCCCAGGATTTGAGGACTACCAGAACCGGATCCCGGTATATGCCGGACAGACAACAAAAATTTATGCCAGAATGACGATGAAACCTGGTTCTGAACCGGGTATTATGATTGACTCTATCCCCCGTGGGGCATCCGTTATGGTCGACGGATCCACACAGGGCACAACACCACTGGTAGTATCAGGAGTCGGTGCAGGAGAGCACAATGTTGAAGTCAGAATGGACGGATATTTCAACTGGCAACAGACAATTCATGTTATCAGTGAGAAAACAAGTTATGTCACCGCAGTCCTGTACCCTGAATTCTGGGCTCCTACAGCCGGTTACATGATGGTAACATCTCTACCTGAGACTGCTTCTATCTATGTTGACGGAACACTTATGGGACAGACGCCAATAACGCTCTCTGCGGTGGCACCTGGCGATCATATCGTCAAACTTGAGATGGACAATTTCCAATCCTGGGAACAGTCTGTCACCGTCAGGGAAGGAAAGACAAGTTACGTTATCGCCCGGATGATACAGTAATCATCCTATAACTCTATTTTTTGTCTTGTTTTTCCTGAAAATAAGGAATTGTCATTAACTAAAAAGATGCACTGAAGATGCCTTACACAACAGATACAATTCTTCTCCACGGGAAATGTCCATTTCCTGCCATCCTTGTCTGGTCAGAACGACCCTAAAGTGTATCCCGGTATCAATAAAGACTGTCACAAGAGTACCATTGTCGATAACATCAGTGACAATCCCAGAAAAGATATTGCGTGCACTTGTCTGAACAGGATTTTTAGATATGATAATATCTTCAGGCCTGATGGAGACATAGACCTCTTGTGAGGAAGCACATGAAGAAGAGACAATGATCTCACCACCAACATCAATCTCAGTCATATCACCGTTAATCTTGCAGGTTCCTTTAAACAGGTTTTCACCTCCCACAAATTGAGCGACAAATTCACAGTTAGGTCTGCGTAAAATAGCATCCGGAATTCCATACTGCACTATCTTTCCGTTGTTCATAACTGCTACTTTGTCAGCAAGTGAGAATACTTCCTGAAAATTATGGGTAATATGA
>Ga0265594_1003153_pt1 | contig 11158 bp, 10 predicted proteins | sample saktaG_11_FD_190147 | JGI IMG/M metagenome (GOLD analysis project Ga0265594, IMG submission 190147) | Saline water microbial communities from Sakinaw Lake, British Columbia, Canada - sak_2011_5_24_80m | ecosystem: Environmental > Aquatic > Non-marine Saline and Alkaline > Saline ... | reverse complement strand
TCCAGATCATCCCTGGAGAAGATACAGCCTCCAATCTCAACGCACCAGCCAAGCATTACCTGTATGAAGGCACTAGAGGACATTTCTAATGAGTTAAAGTAGGGGACATTTCTAAAGAGTCTTGACAAGGGAGCCTAAAGGGTATTGACAAGGCATATATAATGTGCTATATAAGACACCACGTTCTTTCGTAAAACCATCCTGGAGTCAGGCGGCCCTTGTTTGGCAAGACTACATGGAATTGGGGTGTCCTGCCATACAAGGAGACTCTAATAGTCAAAGGCAAGTCTTTGACTTACCAAGACTTTAAACGTTAAGTAGAGACGAACTCCAAATGGAGTTCGTCATTTTTTTAAAACTAAAGTAAAAGGAGGGAAGTAGCCATGAAGAAAAAGAGCGTACTCATTATTGGTTCTGCGGGGAGAGATTTCCACAACTTCAACACGTATTTCAGGGATAACGATGAGTACAACGTGGTTGGGTTCACCGGCTCGCAACAAGTACCCGGCATCTCTGGAAGAAAATATCCGGCCGAGCTAGCAGGGGGTCTCTATCCCAACGGAATTCCAATCTACGCGGAGGATGAACTGCCGCAGCTTATCAAAGACTTGAATGTTGGTTATTGTGTCTTTTCGTACAGCGATGCTACGTACCAGCACGTGATGGGTATCGGGGCGATTGTAAATGCAGCCGGTGCAAACTACATAATGCTTGGACCCAATGACACCATGCTGAAAAGCAAGAAACCTGTTATTGCGGTGTGTGCAGTGCGAACAGGCGCTGGCAAGAGTCAGACCTCAAGGAGGATTGTCGGCCTCCTCATGGAACGGGGGCTTAAAGTCATTGCCGTACGCCATCCCATGCCATATGGTGACCTGGTTGCCCAGAAGGTACAGCGTTTTGCTGAGCTCAGCGATTTAGAGAAGCATAAGTGTACCGTCGAGGAGATGGAAGAGTACGAGCCATACATCGTCCAGGGGAACGTCATCTACGCAGGCGTAGACTACGCAGCCATTTTAGAGGCTGCGGAAAAAGACCCGAAAGGCTGCGATATAGTCCTCTGGGACGGGGGAAACAACGACTTCCCCTTCTTCAAGCCCGACCTGATGGTCACTGTTGCCGACCCTCATCGGCCGGGCCATGAGCTCTCCTACTATCCCGGAGAAATCAACTTGCGACTTGCCGATGTGGTAGTCATCAATAAGATCGACACTGCCGCTCCGGAGAATATCCAGAAGGTAAGGGAAAATATCGCCAAGGTAAACCCGGATGCAACCGTAGTTGACGCCGCTTCCCCAATCTTGGTTGATAATCCGGATGCAATCAAGGGTAAGAGAGTGCTTGTCATAGAAGACGGACCGACGTTAACGCATGGGGAGATGAGCTACGGCTCGGGTGTTGTGGCAGCCCAGCGGTACGGCGCCCGAGAACTGGTAGACCCCAGGCCCTACACCGTCGGAACGATTACCGAAACGTTCAAACACTATCCGCATATCGGGCCGCTCTTGCCGGCGATGGGATACGGAAAAGAGCAGCTAAAGGAACTGGCTACAACTATCAACAAGACCGATTGTGATACGGTAGTTATTGCAACACCCATCAATCTAAGCAGGATCATTGACATTAAAAAGCCAAATACAAGGGTCTACTACGAGCTCCAGGAAATTGGAAAGCCGAACCTGGACGACATACTATCGGAATTCGGAAGGAAGCACAATCTTCCCATGAAATGAAAAGGAGGGCAAGCTCTTCCGGAGAGGCATAAGATTATGGCGTGGTCGAAGTGCGTGTCATCTGCTCCCGTATCGGCTATGCTCATGAGTTCTCGTTTGCCCGACCGGTACGCTGTCTGCTGAGGTTGTTATAAAGTAGATAAGAAACCTAATCTACTATGCGAGCGAGGAGGTGGTGCCATCATGTGGGATTGAGTTATTGTCAAGAGAGGTTAGGGCACAGCTTAAATTGGGGAGAGGGAAGAAGCCAAAGATTATAGTAAAAGGAGAATATCAAAATGGCAAAGATTGTCAATTGTTGGAACGAATGGGATCCGTTGAAGCACGTGGTTATCGGAAGACCAGAGGGCACAAATGTGCCGGCACCGGAGCCAGCCTGGTGGTACGACCTTCCTAAAGGTGGCTATCCACTCGGGTCGTACGGGCCATTCCCCCAGAAAATGGTGGATGCAGCCAATGAACAGATGAACTATTTCATAGCGCAGCTTGAGAAGCGGGGCATTAAGGTCGACCGGCCGACAATTCATCCCTGTATGTTGAATGTGCCGGTCTCAACGCCGGACTGGACGCAGTTAAATTGCCACGGTGTCAACAATGTCCGCGACGTTTTTCTGGTTCATGGCAACTACATCATCGAAGCCACAACCTGCCGCCGCTCCCGCTGGTATGAATATCTGAACCTCAGACCGCTCTTCGTTGAATGGTTCAAGAAGGACCCCGAGGTGGTTCATTTTGGGGCACCCAAACCACGGCTGACGGATAAGTCGTATGTTAAGAACTATTACTACGACTTCAACAACGTTTGGACGGATGACCAGAAGAAACAGCGGCTGTATAATTGGGAGTTCCAGCTTTCTGAGGAGGAACCACTTTGGGATGCCGCTGATGCTTGGCGGTGCGGCAAAGACATTTTCCATCAAGCTTCCTGTGTGACTAACAAGGGTGGAATGGACTGGTTGAAGCGTACATTTGCTTCGCTTGAACCTGGCATTCGAGTTCACGAGGTGCAATTCGACACCCCCGATGACCCCAAGAAACCGAATAACCACCACCCGTGGCACATTGATGTGAACCTATGTATTCCTCGACCTGGGCTGTGTATTTACAACGCAGATTGGAAGCCGCGCACTCCAGAGTTCTGGGAGCTATTCAAGAAAAACGATTGGGAGCTAGTTGAGGCAGCAAGGCCTACCTATGTCCACAAAAACCTGGTTTACCTCACCGACCTGTACGAGTCTAAGTCCTGGATCTCGGTGAACACCTTTAGTATCGCTCCGAATGTGATGTGTGTCGAAGCTCACGAGACAGCCTTTATCGAGCAACTGACCAAATTGGGAGTTGAAGTAATCCCGATACCGTACGAAAAGGTGATTCCCTTCGGAGGTGCGCTGCACTGCACCACATTGGACATCTATCGAGAGGGGAAATGCGAGGACTACTTCCCGAAACAGATTCCGGGTTATTAATAAAGCAGTGGGCAAAGGCATTTGCCCCATTTACGAGTTTTAGGTGCCTACCATCGGATAATTATCCGGAAGGAGGTGCGAAATATGTGAAATGAGATGAGCCTGATTTAGACCCGGAGAGGGTTAATTTTAGTGACAGGAGGTTCTTTTTATGGCAGAAACGTATAATATTCCCATGGGAATCGGCGTTATCATTGCACTGGTTATATTTTTCATAGTGGGCTTTGCCATGTTATACCTGGTTCGGAGGAGTGGCAAGCGTTTTATCATTGCCGGCAAGCAGCTCCCCTTTTTCCTGGTAGGAACGATGCTGTTAGCACAAGCATTAGATGCGAATGCCACACTCGGGAATGCAGGAGGTGTGTATTCAGCCGGATTCTTCGCTGGATTCCAATTTCCACTGGGGCTGGCCTTGTGCCTTGTGGTGGTTGGGATATGGTTTGCGAAGCCCTTGAACCGGATGAACCTGCTCACACTGCCTGATTTCTACTACAGAAGGTTCAACAGACCGACAGAAGTCGTCTCGGCATTTCTAATGGTTGTCAGCTTCATCATACTCGTCGCCGGCAACCTCGCTGGTGCTGCCTGGATACTGAGTACCCTTTTCCCCATAAGTTTTATGTGGGCACTTGTTGCGATGGCTTCTTTAATCTTTCTATACACTCTTGCTGGCGGACTCTTCGCATGTGCCTCCACAGACATAATCCAGATATATCCTGCCTTGCTGGCCTTTGTCACCGGTGTTCTCTGGATGCTGATTGCCTATGGTGGCTGGAGCTACTTCTCCGGCGCAATTCCGGCCGGTTACTTTGATTTCAGCGGCCTAACAAGCTTAGAGAACGGTGCAATGCTAAACTGGGGCGGCATTCTGGCACTGGCTATAGGCGATGTTGTTGCGCTCGACTTCGCGGAAAGAGTCTTTGCTGCCAAGAGCCCTGAAGTGGCCCAAAAAAGCTGTTTCTATGGAGCAGGGTTCGTGATCCTAATCGGTATATGTGCCTCAGTCTTCGGATTGATGGCCTTCAAGCTTCTTCCGGCGGGAATCGAGGACTACAGGATGGTACTGCCGATGCTTGCCACGGGCTATATGCCTTTTGCGGCCGGGTTATTTATTATGATAGGTGTCGTCGCCGCGGGGCTGTCTACCGCTGATGGAGGGATGTTGGGCGTAAGTGCAGTAGTTGGCAGGAACTTCATTCAGAGAAACATACTCAAGGTCTGGAAAAAAGAGTATACCCCGGAGGAGAGGGCAAGCCTCGACAGTAAGCTTCTCATAATCACACGGCTCATGGGCATACCGGTAATGGCAATTGCGGTTGCTCTAGCCTGGTATAAGCCTGAACCGGGGATTATGCTGGTCCTCGCTTTCGATGTGGTCTTTGCCGGGTGTCTTGTCCCGATAACGCTGGGCTTATACTGGAAGAAAGCCAATGCGTACGGTGCTTTGTCAGGGATGATTGCTGGTACATTGCTTCGAGCGGCCTTCTTCTTCCCTATGGCCAGCCCTCTTATCCCTCTTCCTGAGTATCTATGGGGTTTGGATACAATGGTATCTCCAGTTTTCTCGCTGCTCGTCATGGTACCAGTTTGCCTACTGACTCAGAAGCAAGACCCGCCAAAACATGAGGTAATCTATGAGACCCCGGATGACGTTGCAGTGCTCTCAACTAAATACTAGGAGACTGTACCATCTGGATAGAACCATATAGTGGTGCGGGTGCTGATTCGCATGAAGGAGAAAGGTTATGGCTAAAAATACAACTAAGACCTTTGTCATCGCTCTTGGTGGCAATTCCATCCTCAGGGCAAACCAGAAGGGGAGTGCCGAAGAGCAGTATGAGAATTTGCACCCCACCTCTGAACAGTTGCTGGGTCTGCTGGGGGGCGACCACCGCGTTGTCATTACACACGGCAATGGACCGCAGGTGGGCAACCTGCTCCTCGCCGTCGAGACAGCTAAAAATGTGGTGCCCCCTTTACCTCTGGACATCTGCGGAGCAGCTACAGAAGGCACTATGGGCTATATGATTCAAAACACCCTGGCTAATCATCTGAGACAAGCCGGGACGCCGCATAATATCACCACTGTGGTGACTCAGGTGATAGTCGACAGGGATGACCCTGCTTTTCAGAATCCATCCAAGCCTATAGGGCCTTTCTATAATGCGGGCGAGGCGGAGCGGCTGCGAAGAGAGAGGGGATGGGACATTATTTCTGACAGCGGCCGTGGCTACCGACGCGTAGTGCCATCGCCAATGCCAGTAAACATCCAGCAAGCGAGAATCATCAAGAGCATGCTCGACGCCGGTGAGATAGTGGTCGCCGTCGGCGGGGGCGGCATCCCCGTGGTAAGAGAGGAGAACCGCGATTTACGCGGTGTCGAAGCGGTAATTGACAAGGACTACGCCTCAGCCCGCCTGGCTATCGAGATAGATGCTGATGTCCTGTTTATCCTTACTGCTGTGGAATATGTCTATCGGGACTTTGCTACACCACGTCAGCAAGCACTGGAGGAACTGAGCGTGGCAGAAGCGAAGAAGCTTCTGGAAGATGGACACTTCGGTACAGGAAGCATGGAACCCAAGATTCGGGCAGCAATAATGTTCCTGGAAGAAACAGACCCGTCGCGTGAGCGAGAGGCAATAATAACCCTCGCCGAGACTGCGCTGAAAGCGCTTGAGGGCAAGACTGGCACTCGGATTATGAGATAGCAGGGAAAGGTATAAAGTAGGGCGGTGTTGCCCGGGCAGTATTCAGTCTGCCTTTTAAGGGTATATTGAATAATGCCCGGTTCGCGAAGAGGTGTATAATAATAAGAAGAGACTTCATTCGGCACTGAACTATCAGTTGCCGAATGACTTTGACAAGTCACTGCTTAATCAACAGAATACAATACCACCCCACCCTGCACTCCTAACCCCTTTTTGTCCAATCATAGGAATGCAGTTCATAAACGTGTTAATCCAATAGAATCAAACAGGAAAGGAGAGGAGTAGTATGAAAAGAATGTTATTTTTGGTCTGTGCAATTATTTTCCTATTGCCATTCTTATCCGGGTGTGGCAAGCCTGCCATTCTTAACATAGAGTGCGATGAGTTCATGGAGCAAAAGAATGTCAGTAGGCAAATTGAAATTTGGCCAGCTTATGCCGTTACCGTATACCTGTGTTCTAATCCCAGCACTGGCTTCAGTTGGTCTGAATCTGCCGTTATTAGTGACCAATCTGTAATAACGCAGAAGCACCATGAGTTCATGGCTCCAGAAGACGCACGCCCAGGAGCGCCGGGGCAAGAGATGTGGCAATTCAGGACACTCGAAAAAGGAACAAGCACTATTGAAATGGAGTACAGCAGGCCCGGAGAGGATGAGCCGGAATGGACTTTTACTCTGACTGTGATTGTCAAATATTGAACATAAGAGCAATATCGAATATAAAGAGCACTTTTATACCTAAAGAATCGCCTGAATCTTGCTTCATACTGGCCAGGTAGCCACCATTTCAACACAAGCCGAAGATACGGGATAGATGGGGCTGCTGGTATATTATAATTCATCTCTCAACGATGTCGAAAACATGTTTTAATAAACCAGAGCTTAAAGGTGTAATATTCGACCTGCACGGCGTCCTCGAGTTTCAGGGAAAAATATACCCCGGTGTTGTCGAATTGCTCGACTCTTTGCGCAAAAAGGGGCTTCACCTTCGGATTCTCTCCAACAGCACTCTCGAAAGCCGAAAATCATGCGCCGCTAAATTGAGAAAAAAAGGGGTTACCTTACATGAAAATGAGGTGATAACCGCCTCCTTTGCTACGGCCCAGTATTTGAAAACCCTGCACCCCAGGTCCTGCTGGATAATGCTGAAACGAGAAGGGCTGGATGAGTTCCGGGACTTTCACCACGATTCCGAGAACCCCGAATATATCGTACTAGGGGACTTTCGTGAAGATTTCAACTTCCAGAATCTCAACAAGGCACTGCGGTTGCTTTCCAGAGGTGCCAGGTTGATCGTTATGATACCCGAGATAATAGATAACAGTATGGGGGAGCTCGAGTTGACGGTAGGTGCGTACGGGAAAATGCTGGAAGAGGCAGCCAACATTAAAGCCACCTATATTGGGAAACCCAATCGCTACGTCTTCGAAATCGCCCTTAACACCATGGAGACCACGGAAAGGAACAAGATTCTTATGGTAGGAGACAAGCTCAGTACCGATATCTCGGGAGCGAGAAATGTGGGGCTAAAGACAGCGCTTGTGAAAACGGGTGAGTTCCGTGAAAGCGATTTGGAATCGCCCGTCACTCCGGACTATATCTTCGATTCAGTTTGCGAGGTAGGAGAACTTTTCCTTTAAACAACTTCTCAGCGTCGCCACCAGGTGACCTGCATTTTGCGAAATGATGTGGGTCTCTCCCGGTCTTGCGTTCAAGGGCATCACGCGCCTTGTGTAGGCAACTGATGACCGCGCTACATTTCGACCTCAACCCTTTGGCTGCATTCCAGGATGAGCCCTACTTCATCACATTGAAAGTATTTCGGGCAGCGGCTGCATTCATCCCATATCTTAGACGGAAGCTCTTCTTTTCTCTTCGGTTTAAACCCGAGCTTCTTGAAAAACCCTATTGCTGGTACGTTATGGTGCATCCCGGGGGAACTCCTGCGCTTGTTACCCCAATCAAAGAAGGGCCTATTCTGGTGCCAGGCTAGCATGATGTAGCCCCGTAAAGGAATCCCAAGGATTAGCACCTTCGACTGTTTGTAAGCATCACTTTCTTCCACAAAACGGCAAGGAAAAGCCCCGAACTGCGATGATACCGGGAGATAAGTCTTGAAATTACTCAACATTTCTATCGCAGTGAAACTCTAGTTAGCACGTATAAGAAGTGCCGGGTTAAATCTAACAGGTTGCACTGCCTAGAAACTGCGGTATATGATAAACTAAGCCATGGAAAGATTCAAATTTAAGGAGAAATATGGAAAAGCTTTACCATCTAATTAAGGCCGAGCAGCTCACGCCATCGATAGTTACAGAGTTGCTCACAGAGGCTGAAAGCTTTAATCAATCACTTAAAGCAGGCGTAAGACACTTTGAAAATCTGAAGGGTGTGACTCTTTGTAGTCTTTTTTATGAAGAAAGCACTAGGACTCGTTTCTCTTTTGAGAGAGCTGCCTTTCTCCTGGGAGCAACTGTCATCAGTACAGAAAATGCTGCTCAATTTTCCTCAGCCGCTAAGGGTGAAAGTCTGGAGCATACCATCAAGGTAATCAGCGGGGTAGCCCAAGGCCATTTACGGTACGCAGATATCATTATCTTGCGCCATCCAGAAAACGGCGCAGCAGATAGGGCAGCTAGAGTCTCAGGGGTGCCGATAATTAATGCCGGCTCTGGGTCTGACGAACATCCTACTCAAGCTTTGCTAGATGCTTATACGTTTGAAAAGCTCTTGGGAAGATTGGACCATTTTACCATCTCTTTTGTTGGAGATTTGAAGTTTTCCCGAGTAGTTAATTCTGAGGCTTTTTTGCTCAGTCAATGTCCGGTAGTAAAAATGTTTTTTGTTGCTCCCGAAGGATTAGAAATAAGACCGGAATTGAAGTCTTCTTTATCTCAAAAAGGGGTTGAATTTGAAGAAGCATCAGATATTAAAGAGGTAGTCCGAGAGAGTGATATTTGTTATGTGGTTCGAGTCCAAAAGAATCGAATAAAAGACAAAGCTCTCCTTTCAGCTTACCAGCGAAACAGAGATAACTTTGCCGTGACTGAAGAAGTTTATAAAATGAGCGAGCAAAAAGGAACTTTTTTCTGCCATCCCATGCCAGTTAATGGAGAGGAACAAGAGATTCGCCAAGAAGTAGAAAACCTACCGCGGGTAAAAATGCTTGAGCAGGCTGGCTATGGGGTCCCGGTTCGAATGGCTATACTCACCAAAGTTTGGCAGAGTCAAAAAAATATAGATTTAATGCAAATCGGCTTTTGCCAACTATAACCCTAGCGTTGCCACCATTACCGCTTTTATGGTGTGAAGTCTATTTTCAGCCTCGTCGAATATTATGGATGCTTCTGATTCAAAAACATCCTCGGTGACTTCCATGCTCTCCAGACCGAACTTCTTATAGATATCCTCCCCGACGGTCGTCTCCCGATTATGGAACGAGGGCAGGCAGTGCATGAACTTCACTTTCGGGTTACCCGTCATTTTCAGCATCTCTTTATTTACCTGATACGGTTTCAGAAGCTCTATTCTTTCTTTCCAGACTTCGTCTGGCTCACCCATGGAGACCCAAACATCGGTATAAAGAAAATCGCAATCCTCTACCCCCTCTTCCAGGTTGCTCGTTATCTTTATCCGAGCTCCTGTTGCTCCGGCGATTTCCTCTGCCTTTTGCACCAGCGTTTTGTTAGGCCGGAGACCCTCTGGAGCAACACAGCGGAAATCCATTCCCATTTTCGCCGTACCGACGAGGAGCGAGTTCCCCATATTGAATCTGGCATCCCCTAAATATGCCAGCTTTACCTGGCTTAAAGGTTTATCGGTATGCTCCATTATGGTAAAAATGTCCGCCAGCACTTGGGTGGGGTGAAACTCGTTGGTAAGGCCGTTCCAAACAGGTACGTTTGAATATTCGGCAAGCGTCTCTACAATGTCCTGTCCAAATCCGCGGTACTCAATTCCGTCGTACATCCTGCCCAGCACGCGGGCTGTGTCTTTCAGGGACTCTTTCTTCCCTAACTGCGAGCTCGCCGGGTCCAGGTATGTTACCCTTGCCCCCTGGTCATAGGCGGCAGCTTCAAAAGCACACCTGGTCCTCGTGGAAGCCTTTTCGAAAATCAAAACTATGTTCTTTCCGACCATCCTTGGCTGCTCTGTTCCCGCATACTTCGCTCTTTTTAGCTCCGCAGCAAGATCCAGCAAAAATCGGATATCTTTCGGCGAGAAATCCAGTAGCTTTAAAAAGCTCCTGTTTCTGAGATTGTAAGCCATTTTCCAACTCCTCCTCTATTTATTTGGCATAAAAATCAAAGGAACAACTTGCTGGTCTCAGTTCGAGCAAACCTTTCGCATAGCCCAAACATTTTTCTTGTATCTAGCGTCAATGTCTTGACTGTTCCTATCTTCAGCGCCTTTTGTTGAATGGCCTGGAGCTCCCCCTACACCACCTGTGCCTATAGTGAAAGCAATAACCCCCATCTTGTACTTATCCGCCAGCCATTTGATAGCTGCCGAAGTATCCAGACCACCACTATAGGCCAGTATCACCTTCTCTGCCATTGTCATAACCTCCGGCTGAAAATTACTCCTAAAATATCCAGCGCCTCATCGACGTCTTTCTCGGTAATAATAAGTGGTGGTATGAACCGCAAAGCATCAGGCTTTACACAATTAACCAGCAGCCCTTCCCTTAAGCACGCTAGCATTACTTCCTCAGCTATATCACTAGTAAGGCCCAGGGCTAATAACAGTCCGCGACCTCTTACCCCGGCAACGAAATCGAACCTTGCCTTCAGCTTTTTCAATCCATCTACAAAATATTGCCCCACCTGCATAACCTTTCCAGGGATGTCATTATCGATGATGAATTTCAAAGTGGCCAGGCTGGCAGCACAAACCAAGGGATTACCACCGAAAGTACTGCCATGCTCACCAGGAACGAAAACTGAAGCTCCTTCTTTGGCCAAAAGAGCTCCGATAGGCACACCACTACCCAGTCCTTTAGCTAGAGTCATTATATCTGGCTCAACACCGAATTGTTCGTAAGCAAACAGCGTTCCAGTTCGACCAATACCGGTCTGAATCTCGTCAAGAACTAAAAGAATGCCCTTCTCATCACACCAGGTCCGTATCTCCTTAAGATATCCATCGCCTGGCACGTTGACTCCGCCTTCACCCTGAATAGGCTCCACCATTACAGCACAAGTTCGGGTGGTAGTCGCCACTTTAATTGCCTCAGCATCGTTGTAG
>Ga0265594_1003152_pt1 | contig 11161 bp, 8 predicted proteins | sample saktaG_11_FD_190147 | JGI IMG/M metagenome (GOLD analysis project Ga0265594, IMG submission 190147) | Saline water microbial communities from Sakinaw Lake, British Columbia, Canada - sak_2011_5_24_80m | ecosystem: Environmental > Aquatic > Non-marine Saline and Alkaline > Saline ... | reverse complement strand
TTTGAGGCGATTTTATCAATATGTCCCTTCACGTCTTCGATAAATTTCTTCTGAAAAACTTCTCTCTCTCCGCTGCCGGCTTCTATCATTTTGCTGAAGTTTTCCGAAGGAAATTTAGAGTCAATGGGCAATATCCTGCCGTTGGGAAGAGATAATACGGCGTCTACCTGTTCCCCTGTGGAAAATAGATATTGTCTCTTGTAAAGCTCTTCCGGAAAATGCTGGGAAAGGATGTGCTCCAGAGACGCTTCCCCCCACTGGCCTCTCAGCTTTGGGGCCTTGAAAATATCCTGGAAAGAGGAAACGTCCTTCACGCTTTCCTGCATCTGTTTTATTTCTTCTCTTATCTGGGTTGCTTCTTTTGTAAAGGAAGATATCTGTTCGTGCATCTGTTTTGATACTCCGTCCTGGCTGTCTCTCATTTCCTTCAGCTGAGCGATCATCAGGTCGGTTATTCTCCTTTCCAGATCCCTTATAGAATCGGACTGCTTCTCGTCCGTCTTTGATTTCCTGAAAAAAATGAAAACCAGTGCTGCCGTCAATATTCCCAGCAGGATAAGGAGAAAATTGAATTCATTCATAAAAGCATATTAACATTAGTGAGTTAAAATTTCAACCGCAAAGAAAATGAAATAAATCAAAAGAAGGACTGTCGCTTCTTTCCGGGTAACCTTCTGGTCGGTTTTGACGCAGAAAAAGAAAAGGAGCGAGGCAATCACCAGAAACAATCTGGCAATGGCAAAGGGTGAAAAATCGGGAATCCTTATAGGGCAGATCAAAGCCACGATCCCTAAAACAAGGGTGGAAATGATAATTACGGAACCCATCAAGTTGCCCAAAATCATCCAAGTTTGGAACTTTCTGGCTGCAATTACGGCAAAATAAGTTTCAGGCAGGGCACTTCCGACTCCGACTATAAGAATTCCCACCAGGCCCAGGGGCAGGTTGAAGGCCTGGGAAAAGTAAGATGCGGATACGACTATCCCCTGAGCTGCTCCCAGCAACAAGAGCAATCCCGCAAAGACTTTAGCCAGATTTTTAATGAAAACCCTGAACTCTTTGAAAATGGAAACTTTCTGCCCGTCGTATATCTTGCTGAACCTTTCCTTCTTTGAAAAAAGCCAGAAAATATAAAAGAAGAATACCAGGAGCAAAATCATGCCGTCTCCCCTGCCCAAGACCCCGTCAAGAAGCAAAATCAAGGGCAGGATGGCGACAACCATGGTGAAGAGAGCCGAAGTCTGGACCATCTTACTTTCCGCAGGTATGCCTTTTGCAAAAAGAGTGGCTAAAGCCACGGCTATCGTCAGGTCAAACAGATTTCCTCCGACGATGTCCCCGAAAGATAACTGGGGAATCTTGTGCAGGGCTGCGGTGATGCCGACGAAAAGATTTGGTATGGAAGTGGCGATGGCCACGATGATGAAAGCGACCACGAATTCCCGCCATTCCAGGTATCTGGCAATTCTGACTAAAGCGGAAATCAACAGTTTCCCTGCCCAGAAGAGCAGGGCGCAAGACGCTATAAAGACGACAACGTAAAGAAAAGTCATGATGTTTGGTGTTTAGTGATAAAATACCACTTTGCGGCCTCGATTAAAATAATATTAGCAAATCCCAGGCCAAAAAGAATAAGCCAGTCGCCCAGATCAAGGGAAACCGTTTTCAACAACGTCTGGAATACGGGAACGTAAATCCCGAGAACGAGCATTGCAAATCCTATGAAAACCGCTCCTAATAAAAACTTGTTTGAAAAAAGGTTAATGTGCCAGATATTGTTCCTGAGACTCTTGCAGGAAAAAACGTAGAACAAAGAATTTATGGCCAACCCGGCGAAAATCATGGTTCTCACGTATGATATGTCATGGCTTTTATTGAGAAGCCAGAAAAACAATCCCAGAAGCAGAAGATCGGTCAGGATGCCGATGACGAAAATTATCACCTTCATCTCCTTCGTCAATAAAGGAGTTTTTTTATTATGAGGCTTTTGTTTTATGAGGTCTTTTTCTTTCGGTTCGAAGGCCAGGGCAAAATCCGGCAAGCCGTCTTCAATCAAATTCACCCATAAAATCTGAACTGCCGTAACCGGCAAGGGAAAACCCGCAGCAATACTGGCTCCGATCAGAATTACTTCCGTGAAACTGTCGGAAAGCAGATAGGTAATGACTTTTCTGATGTTATCCAAGATTGCTCTCCCTTCTTCCACCGCCGCCACGATAATGCTGAAACCGTCATTCAAAAGAATCAAATCGGAAGTTTCTTTGGCCACCTCGGTCCCGGAGCCCAAAGCCACTCCTATGTCCGCTTTCTTTAAGGCGGGCGCATCGTTTATCCCGTCGCCCGTCATTGCCACGACTTCTCCCCTTTCCTGCCAGGCCGCAATTATCCTCATCTTGTGCTTGGGCTCGACCCTGGCATAAATCTTAATTTTGGGGAGAATCTCGGCGAATTCTTTTTCAGATAACTTATCCAAATCTTTTCCTTCCAGTATGTTTTCCGCTTTTATTTTAAAACCCAATTCTTCAGCTACGGCTTTGGCCGTTAATTTGTGGTCGCCGGTTACGATAATCGGCCTCATCCCGGCCCGCCTGCAAAGCCTTATGGCCGATTTGGCTTCCGGTCTGACGGGATCTTTCAGGGTAATGAAGCCGTAGAAGGTCAGATCGTCGGCCAGTTTATCGATCGAAGGCAAAGAATCCTGTTTCTGCCTTATTTTTCTGAAAGCTACGGAGACTATTCTTAAACCCGCTTTCGCCAGTTTATCAAGCTCCTCTTCCAGTTTTTCTTTCTCTTTAACCTTTAACTTGGACATTTCCATCAACCTTTCCGGTGCGCCAAGGACATACAGGGCAAATTCATTTTTTGAAGTTTGATACAGAGCGGCGGAATATTTATGAATCGGGTCAAACGGCATCTCATCCACTTTCCTTTCTTTTTCTTCCAGTTTATTTTTGAAAATTTCCTCTTCCGCTGCGGCAAGGAGCAGGGCTTTCTCTGTGGGCCTGCCTCTTAAAATCATTTTTTCCTTCTTTGCTTCCGGATTTTCGATGAAAGCATCGGAACACAAGACCGCTATTTTAAGAGCAATTTCTTTTGAGGGGGCTATAATATCAGCCACTTTCATTCTGCCTTCGGTCAGGGTGGCTGTTTTATCCGTGGCAATGACAGAAGTCGAACCCAGGGTTTCCGCCGAGGCCAGCCTCCTGACCAGCCCTTTTCTTTTCAGGATCCTCTGCATGCCCAAGGCCAGAATCACGGTCATGGCCACCGGCAGGCCTTCCGGTATGGCGGCCACGGCAACAGCCACAGACGTAGTAAACATTTCCAGGAAGCTGTTGCCCGTAAGCACCCCTTCGACAAAGATAAGCACGGCGATCAGCGCTATGAGGCCGCCGATGATTTTACTGAAACTCGCCAGTTTCTTCTGCAGGGGAGTTTTTTCTTCTTTCGTTTCCTTCAGCATTTCTGCCACTTTTCCTATTTCCGTTTCTGAGGCGGTTTCCGTTGCCACTGCCCTTCCCTTTCCGTCTTCCACAACCGTGCCCATGTAAATCATATTGTCCCTGTCAGCCAAGGGAGCCTCTTTTGCTAAGACGTTCGGGCTTTTCTTGGCGGCCAGCCACTCGCCGGTCAAAGCCATCTCGTTTATCTTCAGATTATAGCTTTCAATTATTCTTCCGTCAGCCGGCACCTTATCGCCCGCATTCAAAATAAAAACATCCCCGGGAACCATCTCCGTGGAATCAATGAGCTTTTCCTTGCCTTCCCTTATGACCTGGGCGGTGTGTTTTACTATCTTCTTCAGTTCCTCAAGGCTTTTCGAGGCCTTGCTTTCCTGGAAATAACCGACGATCGTATTCAAAACAACCGCTCCGAAAATCACGATGCTGTCGGTGAATTCTTTCAGTACCAGGGTGATTATTCCCGCAACGATCAAAATATAAATCAGGGGGCTTTTAAACTGTTCCAATAATATTCTGAGTTGGGAAAGCGTCTTTTCTCCCTGAATCTTGTTTTTCCCGAATTCCAATTGCCGGAGTACGACATCTTTTTCCCTCAGCCCTTTTTCAATATCAGTCCTCAATATTTTAATTGTTTCTTCCCGGGATAAATTGTGCCAAAGAATCGTAGCCATTAACCCATTGTAATAAAAAAAACAGACCTATAAAAGGCCTGGGGAGAAGTGGCGGCCCCAACCGGAGTCGAACCGGTGTTACATGGATGAGAACCATGCGTCCTAAGCCACTAGACGATGGGGCCATTGATCTTAGCTGGGCTTTACGCAATTAAAAAATAACATAAAATTTCGCCTTTGAAAAGATGAAGCCGCCTTGCTTAAATAAGACAAGGCGGCAGATTAATTGAAGGTGTAGCGAAGTTATGTTGACCCCATAAGCTGAGTCGTGATTTTGCCGATCGGCTTCTCTAAACACTCGAGCTGGTACTCCAGGCACGTGCGCCGGAAAGGACTGATGCCGTTACCGCTGAGCTTGCTTTCGATGGATTGTTTATTGGTGAGAATGATATCGAGTTTTCTGTTTAATTCCACTGACCTGTCAATGTCATCTATCATGGTAGATACTCCTTCTCCTTTCATGTAAAACATTTTTCGCTCCCTTCATTGTTTTGTTTAATGAACTACAAAGAACTATCATGGGCTCATTCGATACCCTCCTTTTTAATTTTGGTCCTCAAAATCATCAAAAAACCGATCTTGAGGACCGGCTGAACCTTCAAAAGTTATTTAATTGAAAACTCAGCCGGCTCTCCGATCGGTCAATTTAAAGACGAAGTAAATTTTGGAGGCGATTTTAAGCATAATTAATTTAATGACGTATCTTACGTTATTTTGTTACAACAGTCAAGTTCTTCAGCGCCTGGGATATCTCCACCAGATTCAGGCCGAGCAGCACTCCGACCGCTGCGGCAGCCAGGACGGAATATATTTCCTCTTTGTCTAAGTTACCTATCAGCCAGATAGGAACGATCTTGCCCTGATAATTTATCTTGAAATTGGTACCGCCATTCTGCCTTAAATCGCTGGCCTGAAAATTGGCACCTTCCTGGAAGCCGAAGCTTAACAGTTTGACATCGGGCGCTTTCTCTTTTATTTTTCGCAGACCTTCCTGGTCAAAATTATAAATCAAGCATTCACTGGAAGATAAATTGGTTTTTTCCGCGTCATCCACGAATAAAACCTCTCTTTTAACCTGAAAACAAGAGCCCACGATTCCGGCAGAAATTAGTTTAATTTTCTCTTGATTCTTCTCAGCCAAAACAACCACTCTGGGTTTTTTGAAAATAAGAATTATTTTTTCAATTAGATTCATAATCGTGAGGAATTTGATAATAATCGACTAAATATTTCGCTAAGCTATGAAAAACTGGCACTGCCGAGTACTCTGCTGTTTTCGTTTGCGGATTGTCCAGTTTCACCAAGATAAGGAATTTAGGATTAAAGGCCGGGGCAAAGCCGATAAAGCTCTGTTTCGTCTTTTCGCTGGAATACGTTCCGCCTTCCGGAACCTGGGCCGTCCCGGTCTTACCCCCAACATAGTACCCCGGAATCTGGGCGGACCTGGTGTAGACGTTCTGGACCACGCTGACCATCATTGCGGTCAACTGCGAGGCGGTCTTGGCCGAAAGCACGCTCTCTTTTTCGACTTCCGGCTCAATTTCCGTGACTTCATCCTTGTTCTCTACGATCTTATCTACGACCTGGGGTTTGACCATGCTCCCTGAATTGGTAACGGCGGAATAAGCCTTAACCAGCTGGATTGGCGTCATTTCTATTCCCTGGCCGAAGGCAGCCGTGGCGAAGTTTATGTCATATCCCTTTCTGAATTCCTTGTTCTCAGAATAAATTTCCCTCAGGTCTATGCCGGTCGCTTCGAAAATGCCGAATTTCTCGATGTACTTCAAAAAGAGATTGTCGCCCAGTTGTTCTTCGGCAAAAACCGCTCCGGTATTGATGGATCTTTCCAAAACGTTGGTCATGGTCTGTTCTCCCCAAACCCTGTTGTCATAATTGTAAATGGTATAACTGCCTATTTTGACCGTTCCTTTATCGACATAGGTTGTCTGCGGAGTGATTTTTCCTTCCTCGAGAGCTCCGGCCATGGTAAGAGGCTTGAAAACCGAGCCCGGTTCATAAATCTTCTGGGTTGCACTGTTCTGGAAGACGTCCAGATCGCTTACCTGGGCATATTGATTCGGGTTGAAATTGGGGAAATTGGCCAAAGCCAGAATGTCGCCGGTTTGGGGCTCCATGACTATTATCTGTCCCGCTTCGACATGGAGATTTTCTTCCGCCTCAGCCAGCAGCTTCTCGGCCATGAACTGAATGGAATAATCAACGGTTAAGATGAGATTGTCTCCGTCCTGCTCGCCGTTGCCTTTCAAAATGTCATCGTAATATTCTTCCAATCCGTACTGCCCTTCTCCGTTTGCGTCAAGAAAACCGACGAGTTGGGAAGCCATGGTTTCCTGGGGATAATATCTGCCTGTTTCCTTTCCAAGATGAATTCCTTTCAGATTAAGTTCCCTGACCGCGCTTATTTCCTCATCCGTTATCCTTTTCTTCAGGATTTCATAAAGATTGTCTTTTTTTAATTTTGCCAAGAGAGAGTCCTGATCGACGGAAATCGCCTGCGCCAGTTTCTGGGCTGTCTCTTCCTTGTTCTCAATCTCCCTGGGTGAGGCGTAAACCAGGGGCCATTCCATGTTTATGGCCAGGGGTTCGCCGTTCTTAAAAAAAATCTCACCTCTCTGTCCCGGTATTTCCTCGTCCAGAGAATACAATCCCTGGGCCAGGGCTTTATAAAAATCGCCCTGCATCACCTGTATAAAAAAAAGCCGGCCAATCAAAGCCATCCCGAACAATAAAACAAAACCTAAAATTAAATTAATCCTCCATTGCTGCATATTAAACCTGTTTTATCTGGCTAAAGCCGTGCTTTCAAAGACTCTGATGTATTCCACTTGGTTTACCTTTTCAAAGACCTGGTTCTCGACGTAACTGCCCATATTATTCAAGGAATTGGACTTGGAAAAGTTGATTTCCAGCATCTTATTTTCCTGAGTCAGTTGTTGCAATCTGCTCTCTTGGTTCCTGATGAGGTAGAACTCCCTGGTGTAAGCGTTGAGCTGGAAGACGCAGACCAGGAAAAGAGCCATCATCGCCGCCAGAACCAATACCCAGAAGAACTTCAAGGTTAAACTGAGCTTCAATGTCTTTGTCGTAGGTATGCTTAAGGTTATGGTGTTTTGCATGTTATTATATTTTTTCTGCTGCTCTCAGTTTTGCCGACCTTGAGCGAGGATTAATTTTTATTTCTTTAAAATTTGGGCCGATTGGCTTTTTGGTTAAAACTTTTAAATCTTGACCTTTTTCTTTTAAGAAATTTTTAACGATTCTGTCTTCCAAGGAGTGGAAAGATATTACCACCAATCTTCCGCCGCTTTTTAATATTTCTGTGGTCTGGGGAAGAGCGTTCTTCAAATTGTTCAGTTCGTCGTTCACGGCTATCCTCAGTGCCTGGAAGGTTCTCGTGGCGAAGTGTATTCTCTGATGACTGAATTTCGGAGGAACCGCCTGTCTTATAATTTCCACCAGCTGAGAAGTATTATTTATGGGCCTCATCTTCCTTTCTTCGATTATTCGCTGGGCTATCCTGCCGGAGAATCTTTCTTCGCCGTATTCCCTGAGAATCCTTTCTATCTCCGCAGCCGACCAGTAATTGAGGATTTTTTCCGCTGTCAGAGGGTTGCGGGTGCTGTATCTCATGTCCAGAGGTTCTTTTTTCAGAAAGCTGAATCCCCTTCCCGATTCACTCAATTGCCAGCTGGACATTCCCAGGTCGAAGAGTATGCCTTGAACCCGTCGAAACCTTTCTTGTTTTACTATCTCTTTTAAGTTGACAAAGTTGTCGTTTGCCAGGACCAATCTTTTGGGAGCTTCCGCTTTGATTTTTTGATAAAGTTCAATATCTGCTTCGATCCCCAGCACTTTTCCTTCGGGTTCCGTCCTTTCCAGGATGGCCCTGCTGTGCCCTCCGCCGTTTACCGTACAGTCAATGAAATTCTCATTAGGTTTCGGCGCCAGATATTCTAATACTTCGTTTTGAAGGACTGGTATGTGATTCATTAAACTCCGAGGTCTTTTAATCTTTCGGCAATGTCTCCGGCCGCCATTTCAGTTTTCTTTTTGTTCGTCTGGAATTCCTCTTCGTCCCACAGTTCAACGCGGTCATACAGGCCGACGAATATCACTTTCTTTTTCAGTCCAGCGTAGTTTTTCAGATAATCGGGAACCAGTATTCTTCCCAGCCCGTCGAAACCAACCTCCATTGCCCCTCCCAGCATCAACCTTGCAAAGTTCCGGGCATCGGCCTGAGCCAGAGGAAGCTTGGCTATCTTCTTCGCCAGATTCCCCCACTCTCTTGTAGGATAAAGAATCAGGCATTTATCCAAGCCCTGGGTGATGACCGCTTTTTTCCCCAAAAGCCGCCTGAATTTAACCGGAATTGCCAGTCTTTTCTTGTCATCTATTGAATATTTGTATTCTCCGATAAACATTGAGTTATCCACAGAAGTGGGGACTTATTAACATACTTATCCACAATTCCCCACCGCAACTACATTATCCCCCACCTTTAATATAGGGTCAACCACTGTCTTCCATTGTTCATACATTCAAATACGGTAAAAATAAGGCAGTTTTACACATTTAATCCACACCACCCCTTAACCAAACAAAAAACAGCTCATTTGAGCTGTTAAGCGATGTATGATTAAAGCTTCATCAAGTGATGATAAGTTCAAACCCTTCGGGGTCTATCTCCGCTCTCTGCCCTCTTTTCAATTCACCGGATAAAATGGCTGAGGCCAGAAGGTTTTCTACTTTATCCTGAATTACCCTCCTCATCTGCCTGGCTCCGAAAGTCGGATCATATCCAAGCTCCGCAACTTTTTCCTTCAGGGCATCGGTGATGACGAAATCAATCTCTTTTTCCTTAAGGTTTTTCTTCAGTTTCAAAAGAAGCAATCCAGCAATGTCCAAAAGGTTTTCTTTACTCAAGGGTTTAAAGATGACCATTGCGTCAAACCTGTTTATGAACTCGGGACGGAAAAGGCCTTCCTGGAAAAGATAATCCAGTATCATTTGTTTTACCCCGCCCCAGTCGAGTCTTTCTTTTATGGCTTTCAATATAATCTGGTATCCTGCGTTGGACGTGGCAATGATTATCGAGTGAGTGAAATCAACTTTCCTGCCCATGCCGTCGGTCAGATTGCCTTCGTCCAGAACCTGCAAAAAGAGATTCAAAACGTTGGGATGAGCTTTTTCTATTTCATCCAAAAGAATCAGGGAGAAAGGTTTCTGCCTGACTTTGGTGGTCAAAAGCCCTTCTTCTCCCGGAGAGCCTATCAGCCTGGGAATGTCTTCCACGCTTTGGAACTCCGACATATCAAGTCTGATCATCCTTTCTTCCGCTCCGAAATAAACCTGAGCCAGAGCTTTTGAGGTTTCCGTTTTCCCGACACCGGTCGGTCCCAGGAACAAGAATGTGCCGATGGGCCCTTTCCTCACCGTGACTTCCGCCCTGGCCCGGCGCAGCGCGGTTGAAACTTCATCCACCGCCTCTTCCTGGTTTATGATTCTCTCATGGATCAAAGTTTCCAGATTGAGCAAAGTCTCTTTTTCTTTTTCTTCCATCTCGCCAACCGGCACCTGGGTCTTCTCGGAAATTATGACGGCCACATGCTTGGGAAGCAAGACTTTGTCTTTCGTCTGGGAAAGATGAACCATCACCTCGTCCATCAAACTCATGGCCTTTTCCGGGAAAGGAGTGGAGGGCAGATATTTGGCCGAGTTCTGGATTATGTCTCTCAGTGCGGGATAAGATATGAACTTCTTGTATCTATACTCGAGGTTCAAAGCCAGGCTTTCCAGAAGTATCAAGGTTTCCTCTTCTGAAATTCCGGAAACCTCCACTTTCTCGAAAAGCGAAAGGATTGAAGAGTTCTGTTCTATGTTTTTGTGCAGGCCCTCAAACGTGCAAATTGCCGCGATCTGAAACTGAGGCAGGGCGAGATAGGACGAAATGACTCCGGAGATGTCTATCATGCCGGGCCTGGCCGCGCCTCCCACGAAATTCTGCAATTCATCTATGACGAGTATGATGTTGCCGGCTGAAGCAACCTCGCGGAATATCTCGTCCAGAATAGATTCCACTTGTTCGTGCGTCTCAGTCTGGGCGAGCAGGGAAGGCAGATCCAGCTGGACAACTCTTTTGTAATTGACTGCCGGCAGGCTTTCACCAAGAACGCTCTTTTTAGCCAGAGCCTGGATCATGCTTTTTCTGCCGGAACCCGGCTCTCCCACTATCAGGACGTTGTTTATCTCTCTCCGGGACAGAATCCTCTCCATGCTTTTAATGGCTTCTTTATGGCCGATGGTTTCAGGAAAGCCCTGTTTCTTGATAACTTCCGACAGATCGAGCGAGTACTGGTCCAGGGTTATGGTGTAGCCCGCAGCCCAAGCCTTGGCAAAACTGCCCTTTTTGACCAGATTCTTCCATTCCCAGAACCTTTTTCTTTCGGCAATCCTTTCTTTCAAAGACTCCATCCACAAGGTTAAATTCTCTATATCCTGGGCTTTAAGATAGGAATCAATCAGAATCTTCTTGAAAATGGGGTCGTGTTTGGCCAGGCCTGCGAGAACATCCCCTGCTTGTATCCTCTGATGGCCCTTTCTTTGAGCGACCTTCAGGGCTTCGTAAATGGTCTGCTGAAAATCTTCGCTAAACGTCTCCTCCGCTTCTTTTTTTACGGAAGCCTGAAACTTATTAATGTAGTCTTTGAGTAATTTCTTTATCCACTTAAAATCCAGGAGCGCCCGGGAAAATACGAATTGAAAATCGGAATCGTCGGAAAGCAGACTATATAGAAGATGGGTTGAGGTAAAACATTTATCCGCAGCCTTGGCAGCCCTGAAATTCAGAAGTTCCGCCAGATTGTAGTCTTCCGGATTGGATGCGGCTTCTTCTACGCTGAATTTCAGTTTGGGTTGCTGCAGCTTGGATCTTATGAATAAGCCTTTAATCCAAAAAATCAGAAAGAAAGCCAGGGATAAAACGGCCAGCCCCAGGATGGAAGAAAG
>Ga0265594_1003150_pt1 | contig 11163 bp, 10 predicted proteins | sample saktaG_11_FD_190147 | JGI IMG/M metagenome (GOLD analysis project Ga0265594, IMG submission 190147) | Saline water microbial communities from Sakinaw Lake, British Columbia, Canada - sak_2011_5_24_80m | ecosystem: Environmental > Aquatic > Non-marine Saline and Alkaline > Saline ... | reverse complement strand
TCAGAAGTTAAATATTTTTAAATATTTTTTAAAAAAATATATACTTTTTTAAAAAAAAATACAAATAGATATATCATAAAAAAAGTAAATAAAAAATAAATACCAACAAACAGGTTTGTTGACAAGTATTTTGAAAAAAAATAAAAAAAAAATAAAAAAAACAGTACATATTTCAATTTTTTTTTATATATTTGCATTTATATTTTAAAATATTTTACTGCTATGGAAATATATGACAATAAAATAGACGAAACAGACATAGGGATAATATCTATGTTACTAAAAGATGCAAAATCCACATACACAGAAATTGGTGAGCAATTAAATGTATCAGTAGGTACTGTTCATGTAAGAATTAAAAAACTTGAAGCATTAAATATAATTAGAGGATTTACATTAGATGTTGATATGTCTAAATTAGGATTAGATTTAGTTGCTTTTATAGGATTTACAATAGATGGTAAATCATATAAAAAAATAATTGAAAAATTAAAAAATATTAAAGAGATTGTTGAATTATCCCATACCACAGGCAATTATCATATGTTTGCAAAAGTAATTTGTAAAGATACTAAACAGCTTAAAAATGTATTACTTAACAAAATAAATGCTATTGATGGTATTAAGAAAACAGAAACCTCTATCTCTTTAGAAAAAATCTTATCTAGTTTTGATACTTATTCTAAATTGTTAGAATAAATAGATAGTATCTGTATTTTTTTCTATTCCTGACAAAAGTCAAATCTAAAATCCTATATAATATCGCTTTTTGTATCTTATTCAATCATGATAAATTAGAATTAGTAATTTATTAATGCAACTTGGTATTATTCCATTTCACTATTGCAAACAAAAAAAGTACTATATTTATGAAAAAAAAATTAACTGTCTTTAGGGATATTGAAATAATAGATGCAGGTGCAGAAGGAAAATCTATTGCAAAAATAAATGAAAAAATTGTATTTGTTAATTATGCTGCGCCTGGTGATATAGTAGATTTACAGATAATTAAAAACAGAAAGAACTTTATGCAAGGCAAAATTATTAAGTTCAATAAATATTCTGACAAAAGAGAAGAACCTTTTTGTGAGCATTTTGGATTGTGTGGAGGATGTAAATGGCAACATGTTAAATATGAATATCAACTTTTTTATAAACAAAAGCAAATACAAGAGAACCTAAAAAGAATTGGGAAATTTGAAATACCAAAACTAATGCCAATAATACCTGCAAAAGAAACTAAATATTATCGCAACAAATTGGAATTTACTTTTTCTGACAGAAAATGGTTAACAGATTATGATAAAAACATAAATCTTGAAAATAAAAATATGAATGGCCTCGGATTTCATATTCCTAATATATTTGATAAAATAATAGATATTAAACATTGCTATTTACAAAAAGAACCTTCAAATACTATTCGCTTGGCTATAAAAAAATATGCTGTTGATAATAAACTAACATTTTACAATGTCAAAAAACATACAGGATTTTTACGAAATTTGTTCATAAGAAATACATCGTTAGGAGATATTATGGTAATTATGGTATTTAATTATTATGATAATGATGAAATAAAAAAAATGCTAAATTTTATATACTCAACTTTTCCTGAAATAACATCATTAATGTATATCATCAACAAAAAGTTAAATGATTCTATTTTTGACCAAAAAGTAGAATTATATAAAGGAAATGCTTATATGTTAGAAAAGATGGAAGATATAAAATTTAAAATAAGTCCTCTTTCTTTTTATCAAACAAACTCTGAACAAGCATATCAACTTTATAAAGTTGTAAGAAATTTTGCAGATTTGAATGGTAAAGAAATTGTTTATGATTTATATACAGGAGCAGGAACTATAGCAAATTTTATTGCTAAAAATGTAAATAAAGTAATAGGAATAGAATATCTGAACTCAGCAATTAAAGATGCAAAAGAAAATTCAAAAATTAATAAAATAAATAATACTTCATTTTTTGCAGGAGATACATCAGAAGTATTAAATGACGACTTTGTAAAAGATAATGGTTTTCCTGACATAATAATCACAGACCCGCCACGAATAGGCATGCACAAGAATGTAATAACCCAAATATTAAAAATTGCACCTGAAAAAATAATCTATGTTAGTTGCAACTCAGCAACACAAGCAAGAGATATTAGTATGATGACAGAAAAATATTCTGTGCAAAAAATTCAACCTGTTGATATGTTTCCGCATACTCATCATGTTGAAAATATAATTCTGCTTAAAAAAAAATACTAAATAATTATAGTTTAAAAACAAGTATATTATTTTTTTCTTTATAAAAATTTAAAGTTTTTTATGTTGTCTGTGTATCTAACAAATTTATTTTATGTAAATTTGTAGTGTATTTGTTTTAAATAAATATAAATATAAATAACATTATATAATCTAAAAAAATATGAAACTAAAACTATTTGCTTTTATATTATTTTTGTCTTCTTTCTCATTAACTTGCTTTGCACAAATTGTTAAAGAAAAAGAACTGCCAGGACTCATTATTAGCTATGTAGAAAAACATTATAATGCTTCTGAATATAAGATAATATCATCTGAAATTAAAGAAGATGAAAATCAAAGAACTACATATTATTTACAAGTAAAAAAGAAAGGTGAAAGTAAAAGTGTAACTGAGCTTTTTTTTGATATGTCAGGCAATTTTATAAAAAAACTTGAGCCGGTTGAAAAAGAAATAGAAGAAGAGTTGGGAAATATTAAGATATTAGAAAAAGAAGGAGACAATCCGGAAGAAATTTTTTCAACAAACCAGCAAGTTAATCTTAAAGAACTACCCGGTCTTATTATTAGCTATATAGAGAAACATTATAATACTGATGAATATAAGATAATATCATCTGAAATCAAAAAAGATGAAAATCAAAGAACTACATATTATTTACAAGTAAAAAAGAAAGGTGAAAGTAAAAGTATAACTGAACTTTTTTTTGATATGTCAGGCAATTTTATAAAAAAAATTGAGCCGATTGAAAAAGAGATAGAATTAGAAAATGCAGATATAAAAAATAATGATAGCACAGAAGAAGAATTACAAGTAAATAAAGAACTAAAACCAAAAGAAATTCCAGGTCCTATAGTCAATTACTTCAAAAGTAACTTTAACAATGTAGAATATAAAATAACATTAGCCAAAATCAAAGAAAAAAAGAATGGCGAAAGATATTATTATATACAAGTAAGAAAAAAAGGCGTTCATCAACCGATAGCATCTGAACTATTTTTTGATTTATCAGGTAATCTTATAAAAAAAGTCAATGCTCTTGAGAAAAAAATGGAAAGAGAGTTTTCTGACACAGAAGATGTTAAGACCTTAGAAGAAGAACAAGTTTTTTCAACAAATCAGCAAGTAGAACCCAAAGAACTGCCCGGACTTATTATTAGCTATGTAGAAAAACATTATAACAAGGTTGAATATAAAATAATATCATCTGAAATTAAAGAAGACAAAAATCAAAGACCTGTTTATCATCTGCAAATAAAAGAAAAAGGTAAAAGCCAAAATATAACTGAACTTTTCTTTGATATGTCAGGCAAGTTCATAAAAAAAATTACTCCTATTGAAAAACAAATGGAACAGGAAGAATTTTCTGACACAGAAGATGTTAAAACAATAGAAAAGGAAGAAAAAGAAGATACTCCGGAAGAAATTTTTTCGACCAACCAGCAGGTTAATCCCAAAGAGCTGCCTGGTACTGTTATTAGCTATGTAAAAAAACATTATATTTCTGCTAAATATAAAATAATATTATCTGAAATAAAAGAAGACAAGAACCAAAGACCTGTCTATCATTTACAAATAAAAGAAAAAGGTGAAAGCAAAAATATAACTGAACTTTTTTTTGATATGTCAGGCAAATTCATAAAAAAAATTACTCCTCTTGAAAAACAAATGGAACAGGAAGAATTTTCTGACACAGAAAATGTTAAAACAATAGAAAAAGAAGAAGATACTCCCGAAGAGATTTTTTCAACAAGCCAGCAAATCAACCCCAAAGAGCTGCCTGGTACTGTTATTAACTATGTAAAAAAGAATTATATTTCTGCTAAATATAAAATAATATTATCTGAAATAAAAGAAGACGAGAACAAAAGACCTGTCTATCATCTACAAATAAAAGAAAAAGGCGAAAGCAAAAATATAACCGAACTTTTCTTTGATATATCAGGCAAGTTCATAAAAAAAATTACTCCTCTTGAAAAACAAATGGAACAGGAAGAATTTGATGATGAATAAAATAAATCTCGTAACTGTTTACACATTATATTTTTGTGATTATATACGCAAATTAAATTGTTAAACGTTAAACTGTTATCAAATTTCTATGCAAACATTAGAAAAGAAAATACTTTCAGGCAACTGCCTAATTTTTTTATTAATTTTATCTTCTCTGTTTCCTATAAAAGCATATACACAAAAAACTGTCAAAATAGAACTTATAAATGCAAATACTTTTGAATTTGATAAAAAAATAGGTAAGGATGTCCGCAGAATGCTTGGAAATGTTATATTTAAACATGATAATATTTTTCTTTACTGCGATAGTGCATATTTTTACAGTAAAACAAATAAGGTTACTGCATTTAGCAATGTGCATATCAAAATTAATGACACGACAGATGTATATGGCGATTTTTTGAATTATGATGGAAACAACAAAATAGCAAAATTACATAAAAACATTAAACTTATTGATAATCAGACAACTCTTACAACAGAGCATCTTGTCTATAATATTAAAGATAATATTTCTAATTACTATAATGGTGGCAAAATTGTTGACCCTAAAAATACTCTGACAAGTTTAACAGGTCATTATTATGCTAATACCAAAGAATTTTTTTTTAAAGATAGTGTTGTATTGGTAAATCCTCAATATACAATAGCTTCAGACACTTTGATGTATAATACCATATCTGAAATTGCTTATTTTTATGGACCTACAAAAATAAGAAGCAAAGAAAATTTTATTTATTGTGAAAATGGATGGTATGACACGCGCAATGACATTTCTCAATATAATAAAAATGCTTATTTTTATAATAATAAACAAACATTAAAAGGAGATAGCTTGTATTATAACAGAACAATTGGCTTTGGAAAAGCTTTTAATAATATTTCAATAATTGATACTGCTCAAAACTTTATTGTTAAAGGAAATTTTGCAGAATATAATGAAACAGAAAATATATCTGTAATAACAGATAGTACACTGCTAATATTAACAGGACAACCTGACTCTTTGTTTTTGCATTCAGACACTATAAAAATTGTTTCTGACACTACACAATCTGTCAAAACTGCTCATGCTTTTCATAAAGCAAAATTTTATAAAAATGATATACAGGGAATAGCTGACTCAATCATATATACCTTCAAGGATTCTTTGATAACTATGTATTCAGAACCTGTATTATGGTCGGGCAAAAACCAGATAACAGCAGATACTATTAAATTAGAATTAAGCAATAATGAAATAAATACAATGCATCTCTTTAGCAACTCTTTTATAATTTCACAACTTGATTCTTTATATTTTAATCAGATAAAAGGGGAGGAGATGACAGGACATTTTATAAATAATAAACTAAAAAATATATTTGTGCAGGATAATGCTGAAACAATATATTTTCTTGTTCAGGAAGACAGCACTTTGATTGGGATAAATAAGTCAGAATCAAGTAATATGTCTATTTATATCAATAATGATAATAATGTAGAAAAGATTACATTTAGATATAAACCGGAAGCTACGCTTTATCCTGAAAAAGAACTATCACAAAAAGAGACGCTTTTAAGGAATTTTAAATGGATGGAAAATAAAAAACCCAAAAATAAATTAGATATTTTTAAAAATTAATAGATAAAAAATATTATATAACATATCCTATTCTGTTTTTCATTTTATCATTCATTTCTTTTTTCATTTTTTCTGTTACATTGCCTCGTAATGTATATTCTTCACTAAATACAGGATTTTCAGTCATAAGTTTTTTATGCTTTAACAAGAATCTTTCCAAACTAGATATAACTTTGGCAGGATTTCCTGAAGCTACGGTATTTTCAGGTATATCTGTTGTAACAACACTGGCAGCTCCTATAATTGAATTTTTGCCAATTATAACTCCAGGTAATATGATGCTACCTGCTCCTATAAATACATTATCTTTTATATCTACTTTTCCTATTTTAGCATAATTAAGATGTATTTTTGTACTTGCATCATGTGCGAGTATATGAACTCTTGGAGCAAGAGTTACATTGTCTCCGATAGAAATATGCCAGTAATGGCTATAATCAATTATTACTTCACGTTGTATTTTGCAGTTTTCCCCAATTTTTACTCCTCTTTTTTTAAAATCCTTTACATAATCCTGTTTGTTTAATTTATTATAGAGGAAATTTATTATTTTTTTGAGCATAGTTTTATGTTTTAAAATTAAAAGATTAAAAGATTGTAACGATTACAAGATTACATGTTAAACTTTATACATCACTACTTTAAAAAAAAATTATAATATCATAGTTTTTTTTATTTTAGAATTAGAACAAAATATTAAAAGCAAAATCGTATAAATTCTATATTTTGTTTGTTTATGTATAGGGCTAACAAACATTGAATGTAAAATATTAATTACAGCATTAAATCTATGATTTTTATATATATGATATTTTGCTATACCAAAATAAATTTCACTGATAACATCATTTCTTATTTTTTTAGATATTTTTTTATAAATATCCTGTTGTTTTGAGAAAAATTTTCTTAATCCGGATAGCATCACGTAGTAAGGATTATTTTCCAATTTTATTGAGTTATCGCTATGTATAATATATATAACAGTATTTTGTTTTAGTTGTAGCACAGGATATTCATTTGCAATAGAGAGCCAAAGCATCATATCTTCATTGACTATAGCATTTTCACTAAATTGATATTTACTTAATATCTTGTTATGGATACAGACCCTTGTTGGATTAACAGGATTTCTAAAGAAATAATCTATTGGGTTATTATATAAGTTATGTGTTTGCAGTATTATTAGCTTTCCGTTTTTTTGTATTAAATAATTGGAAAAGATGAGAGCAACAGGATTTTTTTTAACAGAGATAAGAGAGTATAGCTGTTTTAAGTGTTCATTTTTATATATGTCATCGCTATCCAAAAAGCATATATATTTTCCTTTTGCATTATTAATACCATTGTTTCGTGCAGCACTTCTTTCTTTATGTTGTTGATAGATATATTTAATTCTTGTATCTTTAAAAGATGTAACAATTTCTTTTGTGTTGTCTGTTGAGCCGTCATCAATGATTACAAGTTCCCAGTTAGTATATGTTTGATTAATAACACTATTTATTGCTTTGGGCAAGAAAGATGCTCTGTTGTAAGTAGGCAAGACCACAGAAAAAAAAGGAGTTTGCATATTGGTAATTGTTTACAAGTTTTTTTGTTTAAATATTGCTAATGTTCTAACATTAAGTTTAAGTTTGTTTGTAATTCATCAATATCGGCAAACAAATTTTTGTCAAAGATAAAATTTTTTTCAATGTTTTCCGGCTCACAAAACTGAATATAATAATTAATGTTTAAAGCAGAGCTAAGTCGCCAAAAAGGAAATCTATGGTCTTTATTTTTATATACTTTGTTTGTAAGTTCCAGAACATAAGAATCGGGTTTCATAAAGTTTATGTTAGTAAGTGCTGCACCGTGGATAGAAATGAGATATTTTGTGTTTTTCATAATTAATATCTGCTCAAAAAAAGAAAAATCTTCAAAATTTATTACAGAAAAACCATATTTCTTAACAGTATTTTGCACTTGTTTTTCATTTACAAATTTACGTTTTTCTGCTTTTTCTCTTGACACATATATTTTGTTACCGAGATTATTATTCCATGTAAGATTTTCAGTATATTTATAAAATAAATCTCTTACATTATTTACTGTAACAGGATTAAATTTAAAAGTCCATGGCTTTACTTCCGGTAAGATTAGATTTTTAATAAAAAGATGAGTTCCATCTGGTATAATTATTTTTTGTTTTACAGGAAAAATGCTTAGTGATTGCTTAATAAAATCTTTATCATCCCATGATTGTGGATAGATAAGTATATATTTATCAAGATTTTCTTTAACCATCATTAATCTTGGAATACATTGTGTGAGCCATGAGAAATATCCAAACCATGATGTATAGATTAACAGATATTTGTTATCATTATATAGTTTAATGCTTTTTAAACTTTTGCCATATTTACATACCAAATATTGTTCTAATACTTTTTTATGAAATTTACAGTAAAAATTTTTTCCGGAAGTTCCAATAAGATTTTCAGCAGATTTCCTTATTAATAAGAAATTTTTTAAGCATAATCCATAATGAGAGACAAAGACATTTTTCAGCTCTTTTACTTTTAGCTCGGGTATCTTATAATTTATTTTATTTTTAAATAAATAAAGATATTCGGGTTTAAGATTTAGAGGCAGTTTGGTCTTTATAGAATAATGTTTTGGCACTGTTGATTAAAGTTATAAAATATTAATTTTCAAATTTCTTATTTTTTAAATCCTACAAAGATATCTTCTTCGGGATTAATGGCATATTTTTTTATATTTATACCCCAATTTTCTTTAAAAGGATTAAAATTCTTAACGATAAATCCTGTATTTTCAAGTCTATTTATATAGTTTTTTTTGGAATATATTCTGACATGGTCTGATTGTCCGAAAGCTTTCTCTCTTTGTTTCTGAGAAATTATATTAGTATCCTCATAAGTTTTTTGAAGAGTTAAAGACACTGGTACTTGTAATATTGCCCATCCATTATGTCTAAGGACTCTAAATAGTTCTGACATAGCTAATTTATCATTTTGTATATGTTCTAACACATGATTACATATAATAACATCAAATTCGTTATCAGGAAAAGGAATATGAGTTATATCTAATTTTAGAGTATTTTCAGAATAGTTATATTTATCTCCTTGAATATATTCAATATTATCAGAGGATATGAATATTTTTGCCAGATGCTTTTCAGGTGCTATATGTAAAAGTTTTATCTTTTTTTTTAAGATATCTGTTTTGTTTTTCAGATATAGATATACTAGACGTTCCCTGTCTGAAGAACTACAGTTTGGACATGCTGCATTTAATCTATAACCACCTCCAACAACATGCTTTTCTTTTAATACAGGAAAATCTAAACCAAAAGGATGAAAATTTTTAAAATATCCTTTACAAAAAGGGCAATAGTAATCATAGTTCCAATAGTAAATGGCTCTTATTTTTTCTATTATCGGGTTAGGTATGATTTTTTTTAATATTCTAATATTCATATAATATTAATTTCTGTTATTTGACTAAAAAAACATATTCACCTTTATGAATTGATTATATTTTTAGCATTGATTTTAGCCAAAATTTAATTTTATTTTTTATTGAAATTTTATAAAATCTATTTATTTGAGAGTTATAATAAATTTTATAAGTCCATAAGCCAAAAACAGTTGAATTTGTGCAAATATTAAACCACATATTAGCTATATAATTATTAAAAACATTTTTTTGGAATATATTTTGTGATTCATTTGCTTTGAGCATTCTTTGCAATAGATTTTTAGCTTGGACAACAAACGGTTTTTCGTTTTTATATTGATGATATGCAATATTTCTGTATAGGTCTAATTCATCATTTGTAACATCTATTCCTAAATCTTTAAACAGGATAGCTTTTACTTTATTGAAGTTTTGTTTTTGCATTTCATACTCAGTTGCAGAGATACTGTTTTTTGACTTTCTGTATTTAAGTAATATTTCAGGGATATTTGCAAATTTTGTATATTTAAGTGCTCTGCACCAGAATTCATAATCTTCACTATATAGATAATTTGGGTTATAATAGAGGTTATGTTGTTTTAATATTTTTGTTCTTATAATTACCGAAGGATGACAGAAATGTGATTCGTGCAACATTTTTAGTTTAATGTAAATATCCTTTGTTTCATATTTTGCTATTGCATTTTCTAATCCAAAACTTTGTACCCAGGTTCCGCAGATTCCTATTTCATGATATCTTTCCATAAATTCATATTGTTTTTCTAGTCGCTGAGGCATGGATATATCATCAGCATCCATTCTTGCTATGTATTTACCTTTGGCTAAGTCAATGCCTTTGTTAAGTGAACTAGTTAATTTTAAATTTTTTTCATTATTTACAAGTCGTATCCTGTTGTCAACATCATGCATTTGCCTGATTATTTTCAAAGAATTATCTGTTGAACAGTCATTAATAATTAAAAATTCAAAATCGGTAAATGTCTGATTTAAAATACTTTCAATAGCTTGTTTAAGATATTTTTCTGCATTATAAACAGGCATTAAAACAGTTATTGCTGGCATTTTTAATTGTTTTATTAATATTTAACTTTTCCAAAGTTTGAAACTTTTGAAAAGTTCTTCTATATTTTGGAAACCTTTTAGATGTTTAAATTTCAATATCAGGGTCTGTTTTATGACAATAAATAAAATTATCAATATCTTCAAATAATGATATAACTTCTTCTTTTTGTAATACAGTTGGCTTATCAGAGATAATTGAATTATAAGAAGAATACTTCCACTTATTGATATTATCACAAAATCCATGATTTACAGGATTTTGATGTATATAAATTATCGTTCTTTTTAAATAATTTTCTGTATCAATATTTTTTCGTTTAAAGTTTTTTATAAACAAACTACCTTTTCTATTATTTTGCTTATTAAACGATTGGGTATAGCAACTAAATAGTTTCGCGAATTGTTTACTTATTAATTTGTTATCTAACTTTTCCAAAGTTTGAAACTTTGGAAAAGTTTTTCTAAAAAAATTAAATACTATTTTTTCTTTTTTTATTTTAACCAAAAAATGAAAATGATTTGGCATCAGGCAATAAACAAATGTTTTGGCAATTGGTGAAATATAGTTATTAAATTTTTTTAGAAAAAATTTCACTATTATCCGACTAAAATTGAAAAACAAATTTTTTAAATCATAAACAACTGTGTATTAGCACTTTAAAATCGTCAAAACATCATTTTTAAACAAGCACCCCCCCTCATGTTTTACC
>Ga0265594_1003148_pt1 | contig 11166 bp, 10 predicted proteins | sample saktaG_11_FD_190147 | JGI IMG/M metagenome (GOLD analysis project Ga0265594, IMG submission 190147) | Saline water microbial communities from Sakinaw Lake, British Columbia, Canada - sak_2011_5_24_80m | ecosystem: Environmental > Aquatic > Non-marine Saline and Alkaline > Saline ... | reverse complement strand
AAGTAGAAAACCGGCATTTTTTCAAAACCCGGTTTCCGAAGCCCGGTCTCATTCTGGCGGTTATCCAGGTTGAAGGCGCACAGCGGGCAGCTGGTCACGATCGTATCGCAGCCGCTGCGCCGGGCGGAATTGATTATCTCGAAGGTGCGCAGGGCAGTCACTTCCTTGTGGGTTACGGTCTGATAGGCGCCGCAGCATTCCAGCCGGTAGGGAAATTCGATCGCCTCGGCTCCCAGAGTTTGCAACAGATCTTCAATAATCGACGGCGCTTCGAAAACATCGATGGCGAATTCCCGCGGACGCACTAGCAGGCAGCCGTAATAGGCGCCGACCTTCAGTGAACGGAGCGGTTTTGTGATCTGCCGGGCAATGCCGGCAAATGTGATTCGTTCTCTTAGAATTGTCAGCAGATGATGGATCTTGATGTCGCCGTGATAACGGACTTTTTCCTTATACATCAAGTCGTTGACTTTATCGAGACTCTCCGGGTCGGATATCACGAACTTGTTGGCCTGCTGCAGGGTGTTGTAACACATGCTGCACAGCGTGACGATCTCGCTCAGCTGCTGTTCCTGGGCGCGCAGCAAATTCCGGATGGCCCCCATCTGCAGCATCAGGTCGTCGCTCGCCATAGAAAAGACGGTTCCGCAACAGACCCATTTTTCCATCTCCCTGAGCGGAAGGCCGAGAATCTCCATGACCTGCAGGGCGGAATCCTCAAAATGACTGGCGTTGGTTTTGAGCGTGCATCCGGGATAATAGGCTAAATTGGTCATAACAACTCCGTTACGTTACCCTGTCCGAATCTCAGGCGGTTTTTTTGCGGAAGCAACCCACCAGAGCGATCGGGGGCAATTCCCTCAGATCATCCACATCTATTTGGTAAGGATCGAGCTGCCCGGCGCGTTTGCGCAGTTTAACCGTGCGGAAGGCCTCCATCAGTTTGGCGACGTCAATTCCTTTCGGACAGCGGGTAGAACACTGCAGGCAGGTCGAACAGACCCAGATGGTTTCGCTGGCCAGGATACGCTCGATCTGACCGAATTGAGCCAAGCGCAGAACCTGGTTGGGTGTAAGATCCATATAGTCGACGAACGGGCACCCCGAGGAGCAGTTGCCGCACTGGTAGCAATCGAAGACGGATTGTCCCGAGATTTCTTCGATCCGTTCAAGGCTGCGATCGCGGATATTTTTCTTCGAAATTCGGTAGAGCATCGTTATTTCTCCGTATACTGAAATCCCGTTTCAAAAGCTTTAATGTTGAGATCGATGAATTTTTTGGGAACCGACTGGCGTATGGATTCCGCCATCGCTTCCGGGCTGGCGATGCCAGCCTGCGCCGTGGCAAAGCCCAGCATGACGATATTGGCGACGATTTTCTTACCCATCTCTTCGGCCAGCCGCGTGGCCGGGATGGCCTTTACGACGAAATCCGCGTGAGACCGAAACTGGGTGACGAGATCGGTATCATAAAGCAAAATACCGTTTTTACGCAGAATCGGCAGAAATATGTCGTAGGCTTCCTGGGACATTGTGATCAAAATGTCGGCGCTGTTCACCAGCGGATAATCGATTTCCTGATCGGAAATCACGACTTGCGAGCTGCAGGCTCCGCCGCGTGCTTCCGGACCGTAGGTCTGGGTCATAGAGGCTTTTTTATCGTCGAACAGGGAGGCGGCCTTTCCGATAATGTAGGCGGAGAGGATGATGCCCTGACCGCCGAAGCCTGCGATTTTTACCCTGAGAGTTTCCATGTTTTACTCCTGCAAAATTCTCCGTCGAATTACCAGCGCGTTGTGCTGCGTTTGGTGAGCCGGCGCGTTCCGTGGCTCTGGATTTCTTCCCAATCGGCGTTTTTGGCGACCTTTTCGTGAATTCCGGCCTGCACATTTTCCCAGAAAGTCGGCCGGTCTTCATTCACGAAAGTCCCGCATACAATCTCATTATCCATTGTCAGCGGTATTTTCTGCGGATCGGCCGAGTGATCGATGACCGTACGCCGGCCGAAATCTTTGAGCAATTCCAAACCGGTCCCGCCGCGGTTTTTGCGGGCGAATACCGTAGCGCAGGGGGTGATGATTTCGATAAAGCAAAAGCCTTTTTTGCAGGCGGCCTGCGCGATGGATTCGGTCAGACGGCGCAGATGCAACGAAGTCCAGCGGGCGACGAAGGAGGCGCCGGAAGCAGCCGCCAGACCGACCAGGTTAAAGGGCTGTTCATAGTTGCCATAGGGCGCCGTCGAACTGTAGGCTTTCAGCGGGGTGGTGGGTGCATTTTGTCCGCCGGTCATGCCGTAGATAAAATTGTTGACGCAGATGACATTGATATCGACGTTGCGGCGCGCGGCATGGATGAGATGATTGCCGCCGATCGCAAACAGGTCGCCGTCGCCGGAAAAGACGACGACGGTCAGTTCCCGGTTGGCCAGTTTGAGGCCGGTTGCAAACGGGATCGCCCGGCCATGCGTGGTATGATAGGAATCCATTTTGACATAACCGGCCACACGCCCGGTGCAGCCGATGCCCGAAACGAGCGCCACTTTATTGTAATCGATTCCAGCCTTCCTGATGCCGGCCGCGAAAGCATTAACGCAGCCGCCCAATCCGCAGCCCGAGCACCAAATATGCGGGATACGGTCCATACGCAGCAAATCTTCCATCGGGTGGCGCAGGTCTTCGCTGATCATTTCCTGGCTGATGTCATTCATCGGCGACCTCTTTTATCGCATTAAAAATCTCTTGAAAATCGTGGATACCGCCGCCCGGATGGGGAAGAAGTCTTACAGTGGCGTAGCGTGCGGCGCAGCGCTCCACTTCACGCACCATCTGGCCGAGGTTTAGTTCCGGAACGACGAAGCCTTTGACTTTTTGGGAGAGTTCACGAATCCGCTTCTCGGGGAAGGGCCAGACCGTGATAAGGCGCAGATAGCCGACTTTTATGCCAGCCTTTTTAGCCATTTCAATCGCCGGAAAGACGGTTCGGGCGGTGATTCCGTAACAGACTACCACGACATCGGCTCCGTCGATATCGCGCTCTTCCAGTTCGATGATTTCATCTTCATGCTTACGGATTTTTTCGGTCAGCCGGGGAACGCATTCAAACTGGCCTTCGACCGTCATATCGGGGTAACCGCGCTTGTCGTGCGTCAGGCCGGTGCTGTGATAGCGATAGCCGTCGCCGGCCTTGGCGAATTCCGGGATCAGGTCCTCGCCGACTTCATAAGGAAAATATTCCTCGGGGGATTTGGAGGTATATTTGCGATCGACGATATGCAGTTCTTCAACCGGCGGGATCACGACCTTTTCGGTCATGTGCCCCACGATCGCATCGGTCAGGATGAAAACCGGCAAACGGTATTTTTCGGCGTGATTAAAGGCCTTGATCGTGAGATCGAAAAGTTCCTGGGGCGACTTCGGGCAGAGTGCGATGACGCCGTAATCTCCATGTGAACCCCAGCGGGCCTGCATCATATCAGACTGTCCCCAGAGCGTCGGCAACCCCGTCGAAGGCGAACCGCGCTGGACGTTGACAATCACACAGGGACTTTCCATCATCATACCCAGGCCGATATTCTCATTCATCAGCGAAATGCCCGGGCCGGAGGTGGCGGTCATCGATTTGGCGCCGGCCCAGGACGCTCCCAGAATCGCCGCCATCGAGGCGATCTCATCTTCGAATTGCACGAATACGCCGTCGAGCAGCGGCAGCCGCATCGCCATGCGTTCGGCGATTTCCGAAGCCGGCGTGATCGGGTAACCGCCGAAAAAGCGGCAGCCGGCGGCGATGGCTCCCTCGGCGCAGGCAATATCGCCCTGCATGAAGAATTCGCCGTGCAACTTACTTTTCTTGAACAAGATGGTTCTCCTTTCCATCTGCGGCGGAACCGGATTCCTTCTTCTCGGTGACGAATATGGCAAAATCCGGGCAGATCACCTCACACAGGCCGCAATAGCAGCATTTCTCCGGGTGAGCGATAAAAGGCGGGTGATACCCCTTTTCGTTGAATTCCCCGGAAATTTCCAATACTTTGTTCGGGCAGTACTCAATGCAGAAATTGCAGCCTTTACAACGGTTCGGAATAATGTGAATTTCACCGCGTACCGTTTTGGGTTTGGGCTGCCCAAAGGGATTTTCCCAATATTTCATTGATCACTCCTGAAAGATATTTGCGGCACATTCTGTGCTGATATGAAAAGCCCCTGTTTCATTAAGCAAGCGTACTGTGCATAATCTCTTTGACAGTGATCGCCGATTCCCGACGAGGAACAGGGTCTAGAGAGGCGGAACCTCGAACGTGTAGAGGTTATCCTCCTGCAATTCCGTCAAGCGGCGTCTGGCGTCGTTGTGCTTGGGATCCAGTTCAATGACTATTTTGAATTCCCTGATGGCGTTCTCGTGGTCGGAAAGACCGAGATAGGAACGTCCGAGGTGGTAATGGACCGAAGAGAGTTTTGGATTTTCTTCCAGGATGCGTTTCAGGCAGTCGATCGCTTTCAGGTATTCGCCGGCGGCTTTATAGGCGACCGAGAGCTGGTAAAATCCAAGTGTTCCCGATGGACTTTTTTTCTGGAGGTGGGTGTAGGATTCGATGGCTTTATCGATTTCGCCGGTGTGGTAATAGCACAGCCCTTCCCAATAATAGGCCATGTACAATTCCGGCGCGACTTCGTTGATGTGTTTGAACAGCTGAATGGCTTTGGTGAATTTGGTGGCCCGGAAATAGGAGATTCCCAGACGATAGAGCGCGAAAGTGTAATCGGGGTGCGCCTTGACGACCTTTTCAAATTCGTCAATGGATTTCTGAATATCGCCGGAGACGTAATAGAGTTCGCCCAGCTTCACCTGCATCATGGTATCGGTTTCGCGCTGTAAAATTTCTTCGATGGTTTCGATTGCCAGGGATATGTGGCCCTGTAGTTCGTATGTGGCTGCTTTCTTGTAGAGGTCGCTTAGTACGTTCATAACATCTCTCCATGTCCTTGAAATTTTGGATTTATTCCCGGTGGTATTTCTCGACTCCGATTTTATAAATATCGTTTCCTTTCGTATCGTTGGCGACGAAAACCGGGAAATCTTCCACCTGCAATTCCCGGATCGCTTCGGCGCCGAGGTCCTCGTAAGCGATAATTCTGGCAGCTTTGACCGATTGGGCGGTGACGACCGCCGCGCCGCCGATGGCCGCGAAATAGACCGCCCGGTTTTTTACCAGGGAGTCGATCACAGCCTGCCCGCGGGGTCCTTTCCCGATCATGCCTTTGAGACCGGCATCCAGCAGAATCGGCGAATACGGGTCCATGCGATAGGAAGTTGTCGGTCCGGCGGACCCGATCGGTTTCCCGGGCGGGGCGGGTGAGGGCCCTACGAAGTAGATGATCTGTCCCCTGATATCAAACGGTAGATCTTCGCCCTGCGCGAGCAATTCCACCAGACGTTTATGGGCGGCGTCGCGCGCGGTATAGACGATGCCGCTGATCAGAACTTTATCGCCGACGTTCAGCTGCTCGATGTCTTCGGCTTTGAGAGGAGTATGCAGATGGATTTCGTGGGTCATAAATCCCTCCCGATATTATTGTATGATCGCACTGCGATGCCGGTGGCAGTGGCATTGAACGTTGACGGCGACCGGCATGGAGGCGATATGGCAGGCTTTGTACAAAATATTTACGCCGAGTGCCGTTGTGCGGCCTCCCAATCCCTGCGGGCCGATGCCCAGTCTATTGATCCGCTCCAGGATGTCCTGTTCTACGGCCGCCCATTCCGGTTCCGGGTGCGCTTGCGTGATAGGCCGCAGCAGGGCTTTTTTGGCCAGGAGGGCGCTCTGCTCGAAATTTCCACCCAGGCCGATCCCGACGATGACCGGGGGGCAGGGATTGCCGCCGGCCTCTTTGATGCGGTTGACGACGAAGTCTTTAACGCCTTCGATTCCGTCGGCGGCCTTCATCATTTTGACCATGCTCATATTTTCCGAACCGCCGCCTTTCGGAGCAACCGTAATTTTCAGCGTTTTTCCGGGCACGATATCGGTATAGATCAGGGCAGGCGTATTGTCCCGGGTATTTTTTCTTTTAATGATCGGGTCGTTCACCATCGATTTGCGCAGGTAACCGTCCCGGTAGCCCTGTCGGACGCCCTCCTGGATCGCCTCATAAAAATCTCCGCCCGCCAGGTGCACATCCTGCCCCAACTCCACGAACACGACCGCCACGCCCGTATCCTGGCAGATCGGCATGCGTTCGGCAACCGCCATTTCGTAGTTGGCCAGCATCAGGGACATGATTTCACGGGCCGTCGGAGAATCCTCGCTTGGCAGGAATTCATTTACCTTCGTGATGACATCCTCACTCACGTACAGGTTTGCTTCGATGCATAATTTTTTGACAACCGGGATTATGTTCGAAACATTAATCTCTTTCAAGATTGGCTCCTGATTTTATTAAGCGATATTATTAATAACAATTAGCGTTATAATTATTATAGGGTAATAGCTAAATCTGTGCCGGAAAGGACGTATTCCTTCATATCTCTTCGGTCTGGTGGTTTTTTCGGTGTAGTTATGTTTGATTTGTTCTTTCATTGCATCTCGTGATGTACTGAAAGCAGTATGGAAAAAAATCAGATTCGGAAACAAAAAAATCCGGCGTTTATTTTAAAAAATCACAGATTATTCAAAAGAGCGTTGCCGGGTTTTATCATAACATATGGTCTGTTCTTTGGATTAATATAGGCCTTAATAAACTAAAATGTAAAATACTTTTTCTGAATATTTTTAATAAAGGCCAATTTTCACCTGGACCACGCGATCCGGCATCCATCGGGAAATTTCTTTATTTCTCGAGAACTTTGCGGATTGCACTCAACAGACTCGGAAGGGCAATCGGTTTCTGGATAAAAGTGAAGCCCTCTTTCAGGATCGATGACAATTTTACACGATCCCCTAAATAGCCACTTGCCAGGATGACCTTGAGTTCGGGTTTTTTTTGTTTGAGCTGCACTGCCAGATCCAGACCGTTGGCGCCGGTCAGAATAATATCGGAGATCAGAACCTGAAAATCAGCATTTTCTTCTTCAAAGATTATCAGAGCCTCTTCGGCATTGCAGGCCGGAGTGACCTGATAATTATTGCGGGTCAGGACTATCTTGAATAGAGATCGGATCGAGTCCTCATCTTCGACCAGCAAAATTCGCTCGCCGTTTCCGGACGGACTTTCGGAGACTTTGCTCTCATCGATGAGTTGTTGTTCCGGGATATTGGAAAAGGGAAAAAAGAGCTGAAACACGGTCCCGGAATTGAGATGGCTTTCGACTTTGGCGAAGCCTTTATGCTGTTGCAGGATTCCGTAGACGACGGATAATCCCAATCCCGTACCCTGCCCCTGGTCTTTGGTGCTGAAAAAGGGTTCGAATATGTTGCCGAGGATGCTTTCATCCATCCCGATGCCGGTATCCTGGAGTGTCAGACGGACATAAGTCCCTGGATCGCTTTCGGGAATGTTGAGGCAATCCTGATCGTTCAGGGTGACGAGCTCCGTTCGAATCGTGATTTGACCCCCATCGGGCATCGCATCGCGGGCGTTCAGCACCAGGTTCATGATGACCTGTTCCAGACCGCCCTCGTCGGCAGAAAAGTTTGGGAGCTTGGCCTGCAGGCTGGTTTCGATGCTGATGTCCTCTCCGATCAATCGCTTCAACATCTTCAACATACCAGTGATCAATTCGTTCAGATTGAGCATCTGTTGCTGGATCGGTTGTTTGCGGCTGAAAGAGAGCAGCTGGCGGGTCAGTTTTGCGGCGCGTTCCCCGGATTGCTGGATTTGCTCAAGATAGGGAGTCAGGATCGGGTTGGCGTGGTTACTGTACTGGGCGAGTTGGACGTTGCCGAGGATTACAGTCAGCAAATTGTTGAAATCGTGCGCGATTCCTCCGGCGAGCCGGCCGACCGCTTCCATCTTCTGGGCCTGCACCAGCTGATCCTTTAAACGTAAGCTCTCGGCTTCCTGTTCTTTCAACTGGGAGATATCCGTGGCGATATGGATCACCTTTTCCAGTTGGCCGGATTCGTCCAACACGGGTGTGCATGAAACCATGAAATGGCCCCGAAAAAGTTCCACCTCCATCTCCATGCTTTCATGTTCGTTCGAAACCAGCATCTTGCGCATGGGGCAGTTCGGCGGGAGGCCATTGTGAAATATTTCGTAACATTTTTTTCCGACGAGTTCCTGTTCGGATAATCCGGTTGTTTCGAGCGTTCTCCGATTGGCTTTGATGATGTTGAAATCCTTGTCCAGGATGATCGTTGGCTGCCCGATCGCCTGGAAAATCTCGTGCCACTCCTTATCGGATTTACGTACGGCGGCCTCGGCTTCCCTGCGTTTCAGAACCTGATTGTGTTCCCTCAGGGAACGCTTCATGGCCGGTACGAGCCGCTTTAAATTGGCTTTCGGGACATAATCGGTGGCGCCCGCAATCATGATTTCCACGGCGTGTTCTTCCCCGATAAAACCGGATACCAGGATGAATGGCAGATCGGGATCGTGTTGCCGAATCATTTTCAGGGCTTCGGTGCCGTTGAATTTCGGCATTTGATAATCGGCGATTACGATATCCCAGGGAGTCCGGGACAATTCGACTTTGAGGTCGTCGGCCGTTTCCACGATCGTATAAACCGGGTCAAAACCGCCCTTCCGCACGATATGCAGGATCATAGTGACATCATCGAAGGAATCCTCGATGAACAGGATATGGATTCGTCTTTTCATTTACTCACCGCTATGGGGGGGCTCATTTAAAAGCAACCAGTACAAGCCCAGACTCTGCACCGCCTGCATAAATTGCTGGAAATCGATTGGTTTCCGGATATAGCTGTTCGCGCCCAGTTTATAGCCTTTGACGATATCTTCTTCTTCCAGGGAAGAGGTCAGGATCACGACCGGAATCAGCTCGGTTTTGGGATTGGAACGTATCTGTTTCAATACTTCGTGACCGTTCATTTTCGGCAATTTGAGATCCAGCAGGATAACTGTGGGAGCACATTTCGGCCCATAGTCTTTATACTTGCCGCGACAGAGCAGGAAGTCCATCGCTTCAGCCCCATCATTCACGACGATTACTTCATTCATGATATTGTTCTTCTGCAGGGCTCGCAGGGTCAGATCGACGTCGTCGGGATTGTCTTCGACCAGTAAAATTTTTTTTGTCTTTTTGTTTTCCATGGAGCGTTCCTTTATTTTGACAGGGTGAAATAAATGGTGGTGCCTTTATTGATCCGGCTCTCGGCCCAAACCCGGCCGCCGTGCCGGTTGATAATACGCTGTACACTGGCCAGCCCGATACCGGTGCCTTCAAATTCACGGTCCGTATGCAGGCGTTGGAACGGGCCGAATAATTTGTCGGCGTATTTCATATCGAATCCGGCGCCGTTGTCACGAATGAAATAGACCGTTTCGGCATCCTTCTCCAGGCTCCCGATTTCAATACTGGCGTGGGTGCGATTGCGGGTAAATTTCCAGGCATTGCCGATCAGGTTTTCAAGGGTGACCCGGAAGAGGGACGGATCGGCAAAGAGGCTAACATTGGCCTGGATCGAAATGTCGACTTTCCGTTTCGGTTCGAGGCGTTTGAATTCGGTGATAATTTCCTGAGCCATGGTTCCGAAATCAAGCCAGGTTCTATTCTGTGCCTGGCGGGAAAGCCGGGACAGCGCCAGCAGATCGTCGATCAAGCGGGACATTCGCTGCGAAGCCGCGCGGATTCGATTCAGGGTAGCAATGCCCTCTTTGTTCAATTGATCGGAAAAATCTTCGACGAGTACCTGGCTGAAGCCATCGATCCCGCGCAGGGGGGCGCGCAAATCGTGCGAGACCGAGTAGGCGAAGGCCTCAAGTTCGCGGTTGGCCGTCTCATAGCGCAGGTTGGCCTTCTCGAGTTCCGCGCGGTACTCATTCACATCTTCCAGTAAAAAAGTCAGGGCTTTTTGCGAATCCTGCAGGCTTCGGGTTTTCTCCTCCAATTCCTGCGTTCGATCCCTGACCATGTTTTCCAGATTTTCGGAATAATGTTTGATTTTTTCATCGGCAGCTTTACGATGAATCAGCTTCCACATCCCATCCATCAGCAAGGTAAAATGCTGAATATCTTCATCCCCGAATTGATCTTTGTGGCCGCCGATTCCGGCGATAGCGAATATCCGGCCGTTCTCAACCTCGGGCAGATGAAGCGACTGTTTCAGATCGATTGCTTTGTCACAGTATTCGGAGAGGAGTATGCTCAGTTCGGTCGAATCGTCCAGAGTGAAAGCCCGGGCCGAGAGAGGGATCGATTTCCAGAATTGCGTATTTTCCAGGCGCTTATCGGAACCGGGATCGGGCAGCTTGATATTCTCGGCACAGGTGGTGGATCGAATATAGAGGGTTTTCGGAGACTGGTCCTCATCCAGTTGCAGGATATAACCGAGATCGCAATCGGTTATTCGCAAACAGGTATCCAGGCTGAAGTCGATAATATTTATATCAGACTCGCGAATCATTTGCGAAAGCCGGTAGAGGAATTCAAATTGTTCATGGCTTCTTTGCATCTGAGCCGCGTTCGCTTTTTGGGCACCGATATCCTGAATCTGTGTAAAAAAGAACTGCGGTTTCCCCGTTTCATCACGCAAAAGAGCCGTGTCCAGCCGAACGTGGAGCGCCCGGCCGTTTTTACGGATGTAGCGTTTTTCGATGCGTCCCTTCGATTCCGTACCGGAGATCAGATTCTGTACAATTTCGGCCCCGATTTGTCGATCATCCGGATGGGTGATATCCTGAAATGTGAGCCGATATAACTCCTCTGGGCGATAATCCAGCATATCGCAAAAGGCCTGGTTGACGCGCTCAAAATAGCCGTCCATTTTTACCATGACCATGCCGATCGGAGCGTCGTCGATCGCGCGGGACAAGAGCAACCTGGCCTCGTTCAACTCTTGCGTACGCTCGGCTACCAGTTTTTCAAGGTTGCTCTGATACTCTTCCAGTTGTGTTTGGGCGAGTCTGCGGCTGCTGATCTCCCGGGAAAGTTCGGAGCCGATTTTCTCCATTTCCTCGACGGACTGGGCCAGCAATTCCAGCGGTTTCTCACTGTCGAGTCTGAGGTCATACTGAAATTGTTCTCTCGATAACTGGCGCAGCCTGCGGA
>Ga0265594_1003146_pt1 | contig 11167 bp, 7 predicted proteins | sample saktaG_11_FD_190147 | JGI IMG/M metagenome (GOLD analysis project Ga0265594, IMG submission 190147) | Saline water microbial communities from Sakinaw Lake, British Columbia, Canada - sak_2011_5_24_80m | ecosystem: Environmental > Aquatic > Non-marine Saline and Alkaline > Saline ... | reverse complement strand
TCCGCCGTATCGTCTTCTTCTTGATAAGCTATCTGAATCGTCTCTGTGGACGATCTGATTAATTTCCTTAAAGTTGATTTCTTCTTTACAATTTGCGCGTAAGAATTTATATGACTGGAAGAAGGAACGCTGTTAGCCAAAGAAGCCAAATAACTTCTTCCGCCAACGGTTTTCAATTGTTTTTTTTCTTCCAGACGATTACCAACGCTCAAAATGTCAATGGGCTCGCTTTTTTCCCAAACTTCCAGCATGGCTTGATAAATCATCTGATGGATATCTTTATAAAAATCTTCCGGCTCAATTCTGTCGGCAATTATAACAATGGACTCTTTGTCTATCAACAAAGAACCGAGTAAAGCTTCTTCGGCTTCAATGTTTTGCGGTGGCAATTTTTCAAAAACCGGTTCAAAATTTTTCTCTTGTTCTTTACGGGGCATAAAATAACTTGTCAAAATTTTTGATTTAGTATAAGATTAAATTAAATTTAAACTTTCTTCGTTTATTATACAAGAATCTCTCTGTCTTGGCAATAAAATTTTTACACATTTTATCAACAAACGAAAATGAAAGAAAAATTTCTACGCGGCTATAGTATTTCTTACGAAGACGATGCTTCAAAAGGATTTGAACATCTTGCTTATGTTCTTTCATTTAAAGAAGCAAATTCTCTTTTTGATTCCGCTTATCTATCAAAAAAAATTTATTTTGAAGACCGGGTTGGCAGAAACTATACTTTAATCAGCAAAAGCAGGGCCAGTTTCAAAATTGAAAAAAGATAATAAGCCCCCGTAGCTCAATGGTAGAGCAGTAGCCTTTTAAGCTATTGATTAGGGTTCGATTCCCTGCGGGGGTATAGTCCTTCTCTATATGGACTATAAATATTGAAATAAATCAGCTAAACTATATTCTCGTCCTCCGTAGCCTTGCTTTACTCATCCGTAGCTTCACGCGAAGGAGAGACGAAGGAGGATTCCCAGCCGGGGGTATTTTTATTTTCAACCTTGTTTTAATCGCCGCTTCGGTTAAAGAGACTTACCAGATTTTCGGGCTCTCGTTACAATATGAAGAATCTCTGAAAAGTATAGCCCCTTGATGTTAAATGAATACACTCTGGCTGAATTCCGGTTTTCGGCTATAATTAGTCTATGCGCAACTATTCCAAAAAAACGCAGAAAAAAATAATTCGCTTTCGTACTCCAAGTTCGTTTATTATTAGAAAATCGATAAAAAACCGAAAAGGGGAAACGAAAATGCGTAAAAATTCCTGAGTAAAAATCTTAGAATTTTTTATTTTCTAAAAAATGTTAAAATGTCAAAACCTTATAACGTTCCTATGACTGAATCAGTTTGGCATAATCTGTCAATAAATAAAACTTTGGAGACGCTGGAAACCGATAAAGACGGCTTGGATAATTGTCAAATAAAAGAAAGGCTGAAAAAATATGGGAAGAACAAACTTCCGGAAAAAAAGAAGTTTTCTTCTTTAAAAATCTTTTTTGTTCAATTTAAAAGTCCTTTGGTCTACATTTTAATCATCGCTGCGGCAATCTCTCTGGCTTTAGAGGAGTTTATTGACATGGGCATCATCCTCGCCGCGGTTTTAATTAATGCCGGGGTTGGTTTTTTTCAGGAATATAAAGCGGAAAAAACCTTTATTTACTTAAAAAAATTGGTTACTTACAAGGCCCTTGTTTTAAGAAAAAAAAATACTGAATCTCAAGAACATATTATTGACAACCAAGACATTGTTCCCGGCGATATTATCGTTTTACAAGCCGGCGACATTGTTTCAGCCGACGCCCGCTTAATTGAAACTCATAATTTAGAAACTGTTGAATCTATTTTAACTGGAGAATCCATTCCTTCAACCAAAACGACTGATGTTTTAGAACAAGGCACGCCTTTGACTGACCGGGAAAACATGGTCTATTCGGGAACAACCATTACCCGGGGAAAAGCCAAGGCCGTTGTGGTTGGCACCGGTTTAAAAACTGAATTGGGGAAAATCGCCGCCTTAATCAAAACCACCGAAGAAAAACAAACACCCCTTCAAAAAAAGATTGCCCGTTTAGCCAGAACCATTGGTTCAATTATTGGTATTCTCTGCATCATTCTTTTTATCAGCGGTCTAATTATCGGCCGGCCGTTTTTTGAAACGCTTCTTATCTCTGTGGCCGTAGCCGTAGCCGGAGTCCCCGAAGGATTGGTTATTGCCGTCACCGTTTGTCTGGCCATTGGCATGCAAAGAATTCTAAAAAAGAAAGCTTTGACCAGAAAATTAATCGCCGCTGAAACCTTGGGCTCAATTACTGTTATCTGTTTAGATAAAACCGGAACCTTGACCGAGGGAAAAATGGCTATTGCCCAAATTATTCCCTACTTACCTCGCCAGCAGGCGGATGGAAAAACCGAAATTCAAGATTTGTTGAAAATTGGTCTGCTTTGCAGCAACGTAGTCATAGAAAACGAAGAAGAGGATTTGAAGGATTGGAAAATTAACGGCGACACCACAGAAGTCGCCTTGGTCCAAGGAGCAATTCATTCTGGTTTAAACAGAAAAGAAATCCTGAAACAATATCCCAGAATCAATGAAATCCCCTTTGAATCAGAAACAATGTGTATGGCCACGTTGCATAAAATTTCCGCCAGAGGCGGATTCGCCTCTGGCGGAAAAAATCAAGAGTCCTGCCTGCCAGCAAGCACGGCAAAAATCAAAAACATAATCTTTGTTAAAGGGTCACCTGAGAAAGTGATAACCCTATGTGATATAAGCAAGGAAGAAAAAAAGAAAATAAAAAAAGAACTTGAAGAATTAACCATTAAGGGCCTAAGAGTTCTGGCTTTTGCTCAAAAAACTTTGTCCAAAGAAACAACCGATTTAACTGATGAACATTTAAATAAATTGGATTTTATCGGTTTAATTGCCCTCAAAGACCCTTTAAGAACTGAATCAAAAGAAACTATTGCCGAATGCAAAATGGCCGGCATCAGGCCGATTATTGTTACTGGAGATCATAAATTAACCGCCGAAACCATTGGCCGGGAAATCGGTTTAATCAAACCTGGAGATAAAATTCTTCAAGGTTCCGACTTAGACAAACTTTCAGACAAAGAATTATCTGAAGAAGTCAAAAGAGTTAATATCTTTGCCCGAGTTGAACCAAAACATAAAATCAGAATTGTTGACGCTCTGCAAAAGCAAGGAGAAGTAGTGGCCATGACCGGCGACGGGGTTAATGACGCTCCAGCCATTAAATCAGCTGACATCGGCGTTGCCCTTGGTTCAGGGTCCGAAGTAACCAAAGAAACGTCTGATATAGTTTTGCTGGACGATAATTTCAAAACCGTCGTTGAAATAATAAAAACCGGGCGAAATATTTTTGATAATATTAAAAAAGTGGTTCTTTTTCTTTTTAGCGGCACTTTTACTGAATTTATTTTAATCGGCGTCAGTTTGTTTTTGGGATTTCCTTTACCCGTTTTAGCCGGACAAATTCTTTGGATAAATATTATTGAAGATACTTTGCCGGCCATGGCCTTGTCTTACGAAAAAGAAAATAAAGAAGTTTTGAGAGAAAAACCGCGAGGTCACCGAACTAAAATTTTAGACAAGGAAATGAAATTTTTAATCTTTATTGTCGGTATTGTCAGTGATCTAATTCTTTTGGCCCTTTTTGTTTACCTTTATAGAATTGATTTCAGTCTGATGCATATTAGAACTATAATTTTTGTCGGCTTGGGAATAGACACTCTTTTCTATGTTTTTTCCTGTAAAAATTTAAAAAAATCAATCTGGAAATACAATCCTTTTGACAACATATTTTTAAACATCAGTGTTGTTTTTGGCTGGTTAATGCTTTTAATTGCCGTTTATGCTCCTTTTCTTCAGAAAATTCTCCACCTCGTCCCTCTTCACTGGAACGATTGGCTATTTTTACTTAGCTTGGGTTTAATTGAAATTATCTTGGTTGAACTGGGTAAAATCATTTTTATCCATCCTCGAATTAAAAAATAAGCGCTGTTACGGCGCTTGAATTTCCGTCGCTCGCCCATCACGAAAATAAATTTTCGCGTGGGCTCGCTAGGAAATATAAATTTTTATGATGGTCTTTATTTACATCATCGTCATTATTTCCGCTTCAATAATTCTGGTTAAAAGCACTCACTGGGTGATTAAATCTCTGATTTATCTGGCCCAATATTTGCGCATTTCTGAATTTGTTATTGCTTTTATTCTGGCCGGCTTAGCCACTTCTTTTCCCGAACTTTTCGTCGGTATTTCCGCCGCCGCCGCCAAAACCCCAATTCTTTCTTTAGGAAATGTTCTGGGCGCAAATATTGCTAATTTAACCTTGACTTTGGGATTAACCATTATCTTGATCAGGGGTCTTGGTTCGGGAACAAAAACCATTCAACGAAATATTCTCTATACTTCGATTCTTTTAATATATCCCATTCTCTTAACTTTAGACGGTCAACTTTCCCGGATTGACGGCGCCGCGCTTTTAATTCTTTTTATTCTTTACAACCTGATCCTCTTTTACCAAAGCCAGGATTTTACAAAAAAATTAGCCAATGTTCGGCGCAAAGACCTGATTAAAAATCTTATTATGTTCGTTATCGGCATTACCCTGCTTTTAATCAGCGCCAAAATAATTGTCAAATATTCCGGTAATTTGGCCTCTGAATTGACTATTCCTTTATTTTTAATCGGTCTCTTTTTGGTATCCATCGGCACCACTTTGCCAGAACTGGCTTTCGGAATCAGGGCGGCCAAAGAACAACACAAAGACATGATTTTGGGAAATATCCTTGGTTCTCTAACAGTTAATTCAACCGCCGTTTTGGGCGTAGTTGCCCTTATCTCCCCCATTATTATCAAGAATACTTATCTTTTTGTCAGCAGCGCAATTTTTCTCGTGATTGCCTATTTCATCTTCGCGCTTTTTGCCCGTTCCAAAGAAAAAATTTCCTGGCAGGAGGGCTTCATTCTTTGCTTCTTTTACATCGCTTTTATTATTATTCAACTTCTGGTAAAATAGACTGGTACTTGGGAATTAGAAACCTGATTACCTAATTAACCAACATGTATATCCTTTTAAAAAATATTAAAAAACATCTTAATAAAACAATAACCCTGAAAGGCTGGATTTTTAATTTTCGTTCTTCCGGCTCTATTTATTTTCTTCAGTTTCGGGACGGAACAGGCGAAATCCAGGGAGTGGTTTCCAAAAAAGACATTAGTGAAAAATCCTGGGAAAATTGCCAAAAAATAACATTGGAAACCAGTATGGAAATAACTGGCAAAGTTTATAAAGAAAAACGTTCTCCCTGCGGTTATGAGATGCAGATTGAAGAATTAAGAATAATCCATCTCTCCCAAGAATATCCTCTCGGCAAAAAATCACATGGCACCGACTTTTTAATGGACCATCGTCATTTATGGATTCGTTCAAAACGTCAATCAGCCATTCTTAAAATTAGGGATGAAATTTCCTGGGCTATGCGTTCTTTTTTAAAGAAAGAAAATTTTATCTTAACTGATTCCCCTATCCTAACTCCGACCAGCTGTGAAGGGACTTCCACTTTGTTTAACACAGAATATTTTGGACAAAAAGCTTATTTGTCCCAGACAGGGCAACTTTACATTGAAGCTCTGATTTATTCTTTGGGCCGAGTCTATGACTTTGGTCCGACTTTCAGAGCGGAAAAATCAAAAACCAGAAGGCATTTAACCGAATTCTGGATGATGGACGCTGAAGCGGCTTTTGTTGAACACGAAGAGAATATGGAAATTCAAGAGAAACTGCTATGTTTCATTGTTCAATATATTTTAAAAAATTGTCAAAAAGAATTAGAAATATTAGAAAGGGATATAAAACCTTTGAAAAAAATAAAAGCCCCGTTTCCCAGAATTACCTATGAACAAACTATTGAAAAACTCAAAGAAAAAGGGGTAAAAATCAAATGGGGAGATGACTTTGGCGGTGATGAAGAAACTGTTATTTCAAAAATGTTTGACAAACCGGTTTTTATTGAAAAATATCCGGACAAAATCAAGGCTTTTTACATGAAACCCGACCCTGGAAACCCCGGACTTGTTTTAAATGACGACTGTTTGGCCCCCGAGGGTTACGGTGAAATCATCGGCGGTTCGCAAAGAATTGACGATTTAAAAACATTGGAACAAAAAATTAAAGAATTTAAACTGCCGAAAAAACCCCTGGAATGGTATTTGGATTTGAGACGCTATGGCTCCGTGCCCCATTCCGGGTTTGGTATCGGCCTGGAAAGAACAGTGGCCTGGATTTGCGGCTTAGACCATATCAGGGAAACCATTCCTTTCCCCAGGTTAATTAACAGATTGAACCCTTAAATATATTTTAAAAAATCATCAAAAATATGAAACGAATATCCAACTTAGAAACTCTTGATAAAGTCGGCCAAAGGGTCTTTTTAAGCGGCTGGGTTAATGACCGCAAGGATCTGGGGCAAATTACTTTTATTTATCTGCGCGACCGCTCCGGCTTGGTGCAGGTTGTTTTCGCACCCCAAGAACTTGATGAAAAATCAAGAAAAAAAGTAAAACAACTCCGGCCGGAATTCGTAATTGAAATTGAAGGCATAGTAAATCAAAGACCGGCTAAGCAGGTTAATGAAAATTTTCCAACCGGCTCGGTTGAAATCCTGGCAAAAAAATTAGATATTCTGAATCAATCCAAAACGCCTCCTTTTGAAATCAGTAATGAAAAACATCAGATTAACGAAGAATTGCGCTTGAAATACCGTTATCTGGATTTGCGCCGCGAAAGAATGAAAAACAACATGTTAATGCGCTCTAAAATGATGCAGTTTGTCCGCAATTATCTCCATCAGAAAGATTTTGTGGAAATTCATACGCCGATTCTTTCTAAATCCACTCCCGAAGGGGCGCGGGATTATTTAGTACCTTCGCGTAAATTTCCAGGAAAATTCTTTGCTTTACCGCAATCGCCGCAACAATATAAACAGATGTTGATGGTAGCGGGAATGGAAAGATATTTTCAGATCGCTCCCTGTTTTCGCGATGAAGACGCGCGGGCTGACAGAAGCCCGGGAGAATTTTATCAAATTGACATAGAAATGTCTTTTATTAAACAGGAAGACATTTTAAATTTGATTGAAGAGATGTTCGCCGAAATGATTAAAAAATTATGGCCGGAAAAAAAAATGACCTTTGATAAATGGCCAAGATTGGATTGGCAGGAAGTGACGGATAAATACGGCACTGATAAACCCGATCTAAGAAAAAATAAAGACGATCCAGACGAATTGGCGTTCGCCTGGATACTTAATTTTCCTTTATTTACACCACAGGCAAAAGACAAAGATAGTCAAGACCATTTTCATGGAGCCAAAGGCAAATGGGCTCCGTCGCACCACATGTTTACGGCGCCAAAAGAAAAAGACATTCCTCTTTTAAACACTCACCCGGACAAAGTGCGTTCTTATCAGCATGATTTAGTGCTTAATGGCATCGAAGTCGGCGGCGGAAGCATTAGAATCCACGACCCTAAACTGCAAGAAAAAATTTTTGATTTAATCGGCTTTACAAAAAAAGACAAAGAAAAATTTGCCCATGTGCTTAGAGCTTTTGAATATGGCGTACCGCCGCACGGCGGGATCGCACCGGGTTTCGACCGCCTGCTGGCGATACTTCAAGGCGAAAAAAGCATTCGCGAAGTCATTGCTTTTCCTTTGACCGCCGACGCCAGAGATCCGTTAATGGACGCTCCCGGCGACGTTTCAGAGCATCAACTTAAAGAAATCAATATTAAGATTGTAAAAAAAAACATAAATTAGAGAGATAATAAGCAAACCTTATGCAATTTTTCAAAATCGCCCTGCAAAACTTTTTCAGAAACTTCTGGTTGACCGTAACCAGTATTATTATTATGCTTTTAATGCTGTTTTTTTTGAGTTTGTTATATAACTTCAATGTCATTGGCCAGCAAATCCTTGTTTCTTTAAAAGATAAAATGGACCTGGGTATTTATTTAAAACAGAATATTGACCAAAACCAAACGGCCCTTTTGATTTCCGAATTGGAAAACTTAGAAGAAGTGAAAGAATTAAATTATTTATCACCGGAACAATCTCTGGAAACCTTTAAAGGAAGACATCAAACAGACCCCTTGATTCTGAAATCCCTGGAAGAATTGAATGAAAATCCCTTTGGCGGTCTTTTGACTATAAAATTCCATGATCCGACAGCTTATCAAAAAGTAATCGCCGTAATTGAAAAACCTTCTTATAAACCTCTTATCCAAGAACAAAATTTCTACGATTACCAAAAATTAATACAGAATTTTGACGGCATTAGCCGGAAAATCACTGAAGCGGGACTGGCCATCAGCGGCCTGTTTTCCCTGATTACTATTTTGGTGATTTTCACCACTATCAAACTGGGAGTTCTTTCAAGACAGAAAGAAATCAAAATCATGAGGCTGGTCGGCGCTTCTGCCTGGACCATCCGCAGCCCCTTTTTAATTGAAGGCGGCTTATACGCTTTAATCGCCTGGATTTTAAACATGGGAATCATTCTCTCTCTTTCTTGTTTAACCCAGTCCCGGCTTCAACAATTTCTTGAATTAGATTTCAACTTGTTTAATCATTTAAAAACAAACGCTTTTTATTTCTGGGCCGGTTTACTCGCCTTCTCTTTAATCATCTCTCTGATCGGCAGTAATTTAGCGATAAAGAAATACTTAAAACTATGATAAAATCGTCAGAATTTGATTATTATCTGCCAAAAAAATTAATCGCCCAGAAACCCATTGCGCCTCGAGATCACTCGAGGCTGATGATTTTAAACAGAAAAAATCAATCCATTACTCACGACTATTTCTATAACTTGGGAAAATATCTGAAACCCGCCGATGTTTTGGCAGTCAACGACTCAAGGGTTATTCCCGCCAGATTGATTGGAAAAAAACCAAGCGGCGGCAAGATTGAAATCCTTCTTTTGAAGAAAATTAAAAATGACCTCTGGGAAACGATGCTTAAAGGAAAAATTCTCCCTGAAACCGAAATTGTCTTCAATAAAAATTTAAACGGAATTTTAATTCAAAAAAATAATCAGTTGGGGAAAATAAAATTTAATTTAACCGGACAAAAATTTATTAAAACAATATATAAAATCGGCCAAGCGCCGACTCCACCCTATATTAAAAGAATTTCCAATCTCAAAGAATACCAAACCATCTACGCAAAGGAAGCCGGTTCAACCGCGGCCCCGACCGCCGGATTCCATTTCACTAAAAAATTAATCAAGAAATTAAAAAAACAGGGAATACAATTTGAGTTTGTCACCCTGCATGTCGGTTTGGGCACTTTTCAACCAGTAAGGGTTGAAAACATTGAAAAGCATCAAATTCATCCTGAATGGGGAGAAATAACCGGAGCAACGGCTAAAAAACTGAATCAAGCCAGGCAAAATCGCCAAAGGATTATTGCCGTCGGCACCACCAGCGCCAGAACCCTGGAATCCTTTTGCCGGAATAAAAAAATAAAATCCGGGGAAAAGTGGATTGATACTTTCATCTATCCCGGCTATAAATTCAAGTTTGTTGACGGCCTGATTACTAATTTCCATCTGCCCAAATCAACTTTGATAATGCTGGTTTCCACTTGGGCCGGAAAAAAATTTATTTTCCAGGCCTATCAACGGGCAATTGAAAAAAAATACCGCTTTTACTCTTTCGGCGACGCCATGCTGATTATTTAGATCTTGATTTCTTATACTATTCATTATTATGAATAGTATGAGATATGAAAAAAGAAAAGAGCCTCCTACGAAAAAATTTCGCCGAAGGCTCAAGTTGTTAAGAGAGACAAGTCCTTGATCCACCAGTTGGCGGATCAAGGCTCAGAACTTCCGAGCGGACGAAACGCCCAAGTCGCCATCGCGGTCGCCATCCCAGTAGAAGTAGACACTGAGACCCTCCGAATCGAAGAAGCCAACGAAGACACGGCCGCCGTCCGAATCCACAGAAGATGTGCGGACATAGATGTGTTCGAACAGGCGTTTACCAGTGGCGAGGTAGTGTCCGATGATGGTGTAAACCATCACTTGGGCTGTGGGCACTTCTTCGTCCTTAGTAATCAGTGCTTGTTGCTCTTGCCAGTTCTTCAAGGTTGAGTTGTCCACTGGAGTCTTGCGAACCAATTGCCAGCTAACTTCGCCACGCTCTTTGGTAAAGGACTGCTTGTTATACCAAGCGTCCTCGTGGCTATAGAAGAGTTTTCGCTCCACCTTGCCACGAATCTCGAGAATCGATAGTGGAAAGACCGCTACGAGGACATGAGTGTCCTTCGATTTTTCGAGCACTGCCTCGGAGAATGGAATCTCCGAAAAGGCTGCGAGTTGCTGACGTGTGGGATTGACCCCGAAGTGCTTGATGGCTTCCTCGACACCGAAGAAATTCTTGCCCATTATCTCACGGGCACGCTTCTGACCGGTCGTTGGCTTGAAACCACCGTTCTGAATCAGCCTCACCACTTTCGCGGCAAGTTCATTGTCCTTCGAGTCAATGACCCTCTGAGCAAGTTCTTCTAAGAGACCTGCACTCTCCAGTTTCAGTAGGAACTCGTGTTCCTTGTGTACCGACAGGGTACGGCTCACCTTAGTTTTCATGGCATACCTCCTATCTTTTTTCTACCCGAACCGTTCGGGTAGAACGGCTTGTACTCACTATGAGACGAGCCCTCCGTCGCCAAAGCTTTGGAGAGTAAACATTTTAGAATTTACCCAAAAATACTTGTCCGCCGTAGCTTTAGCGAAAATGGGCTTGCCTCATAGTTCTTTGTATTTTCAAAGAACATCTTTACCTCCTTTTTTTCTACATAGTATTCTAGCAAAAAAAATCTCTTTTTGTCAACCCCGTTAGAGATAGAGTTTTTGAAAGAAACTCGTCCGGTTTTCGGAGAAAACCTATCTCTAACGGGGTCAATAATTGACAATTTTCTTTTTTCCATTAAACTAAACTCGTCCGGCCAGGTAGTCCCTCACTTGGAACCACGAACAAAAATGAAATGTTTAAAATTAGCTTAATACTTTAGTTTCGCGTCCAAGTGAGGGGCCAGGTAGCCAAGTGGTAAGGCAAGAGTCTGCAAAACTCTTATACAG
>Ga0265594_1003145_pt1 | contig 11168 bp, 7 predicted proteins | sample saktaG_11_FD_190147 | JGI IMG/M metagenome (GOLD analysis project Ga0265594, IMG submission 190147) | Saline water microbial communities from Sakinaw Lake, British Columbia, Canada - sak_2011_5_24_80m | ecosystem: Environmental > Aquatic > Non-marine Saline and Alkaline > Saline ... | reverse complement strand
TAGCTAAACTTTAATGAAGTTATCCACAATGTCAAATCAAAATAAAAACAACCAAATCATTATTTATAATTAAAAATAAGAAAGTAAAAAATAATTTTATGAAAATTGAACTTAAAGAAATTACAATTCAAGAAGTTACAAATGGATATAAAAATAATCCCAATGAAGAAGGCATTGTTGGTTATGGCGGAAAATTAAATATTCGTCCAAAATACCAACGCGAATTTATTTACAAAGACGACAAAACAAATGCTGTAATTGAAACTGTGCAAAAAGATTTTCCGCTTAATGTGATGTATTGGGTAAAAAACGAAGACGGGACATTTGAAGTTTTAGATGGACAACAAAGAACCATAAGTTTTTGCGAATATGTTGAAGGAAAATTTTCATTAAATAATTTATATTTTCACAACCTTACAGACACAGACAAAGAACAAATTTTAAATTACGAATTAATGATTTATTTTTGCGAAGGAAATGATAAAGAAAAATTAGATTGGTTTAAAATTATTAATATAGCAGGTGTAAAACTAACTGATCAGGAATTGAGAAACGCTATTTATACAGGAACTTGGCTGACCGACGCGAAAAGACATTTTAGTAAAACAGGTTGCCCAGCTTATGGTATGGCAAGTGATTATTTAAAAGGTGTGGCAATTCGTCAAGAATATTTGGAAACCGTGATTAATTGGATTAGCGACGGAAATATTGAAAAATATATGGCAGAACATCAACACAAACCAAACGCCAATGAATTGTGGCTATATTTTCAAGATGTTATAAATTGGATAAAAGCTGTTTTCCCAAATTATCGTAAAGAAATGAAAGGTGTTTCATTTGGAATTCTTTATAATGAATTTAAAGATAAAAAATTTGATTCCAAAAAATTAGAAAAAGAAATAACAAAATTAATGTTAGATGAAGATGTGACTAAGAAGTCTGGTATTTACGAATATGTTTTAACTAGAAATGAAAAATATTTAAATATTCGCGCTTTTTCAGAAAAACAAAAAAGAGAATCTTATGAAAGACAAAAAGGCGTTTGCAAAAAATGCAAGAAGTCTTTTGAAATAGAAGAAATGGAAGCTGACCATATAAATCCGTGGAGCAAAGGAGGAAAAACAATTTCAGAAAATTGTCAGATGTTATGCAAACAATGCAACCGAACTAAATCTGGAAAATAAAAAATAATTATTAAATAACAAAATCATCACTCAGAATTACAAATCAAGATTTATCAAAAATTCAAGTTGGGAGTTTAGAAGAGTTTTAAAAATATTAAATTTTTAACACAATAATTAAACAAAACAAAATCCGTGTCAGAAAATTGAACGCGGATTTTTATTTTTGTCGCTTACAAATAACTTAAAGGATTTACTTTTGTTCCATTAATAATAATTTCAAAATGTAAATGCGGACCAGTTGACCAACCAGTAGATCCGATTGCTCCAATCACTGTTCCTTGCGTGATTTGTTCCCCAACTGTAACATAAATTTTTGACAAATGAGCGTAAAGAGTTTTTTTGCCTGCGCCGTGATCAATAATTACATTATTTCCGTAACCAGTTGACCAACCAGCTTTTATAATTTTACCAGACATTGAAGCGTAAAGCGGTGAACCAGTTTTACCGCCAATATCAATTGCGTGGTGACGCCAATGATAGTATTGAGTAATTCTCTTTGAATCAGTTGGCCAAATAAATCCTGCTGGCTTTTTTTGTGTAGACGGCGCTTTAAAAACAGAAGCAAAATCACTGGTTGTTCTGCGATAAGATTCTTGAATTTCCCCGCCAGGCACAATTAAAATTTGTCCGATTGATAATTGATCGTTGCTCACAAGTTGGTTGTAGCTTAAAATTTTGTCTTGTTCAATTTTATATTTTTCAGCAATTCCAGAAATTGTGTCGCCCGATTTAACTTTGTGCGCAACGCCACTTACTGGAGGAATTGTTAATTTATCTCCGGGTCTAATAATACTTAACCCGCTTAAATCATTTGACCAAAGAATTGTGTTAATTGAAATTTGAAATTTTTCAGCAATTTTAGAAATTGTGTCACCAGAAACAACAGCATATTCTTGAATTTCTGATTTTGGTTTTGGAACTGATAAAGTTTCAATTGAACCAGTTTTAGAAATTGTGTCAGATGTTAATCCTTGAGCTAAAGTGGTTTCTTGCAAAATTGAAGTTTCAATTTCGCGCGGTGTGTCACTTTTACTAAGAGTTGTGTCTTGAATATTTAGATTAGCAATTTCAGATTCATCAGAAAAAGAATCTGTTTCTTGCGCATTTTTTTCAATAATAAAACTTTCTTCTTTAATTATTTCTTCAAATTCATCGCCTTGAACAATTTTATAAAGCAAACTTTTTTTACCTAAATCTTCAGCAGCAGCTTTATTAATTGTAAAATTATTAATTAAAATTCCAGATGACAAAATAATTGCTAAAGTATAAATTAAATATTTGTTAGCAAAAAGTAAAATTATTTTATTATCCTGATTTGAGTTAGTTTCTTTTTTAATTTTTCTTTTCAATAAATAAAATAAATTATACAAAGGTAAAATAATTACTGTAAAAATAAAATAAAATATTTTTTTAAAAGGTTGAATAATAAATTTTAAAAGTTTACTGCTTTTTTTAAATAAAAAAATCATCCCACGCAAAAGAGAGGATAGAAAAATAATTAAGTATTGTTTTATATTGTGTTTTATATATTTTGGTTTAAATCTATTAAAATTCTTAATAAGCGCTAATAATTGGCTAAAATTACGAATTTATCAAGTTGCTTTTAGTAGATTTTAGACCGTATTTATAGTGTAGCATAAAGAACTGTTTTTTAAAAGCAAAAAAGTTGTCAGATTTAGCACGGTTGGCTCCATCGCTCACGCGTGGAGCCATCGTGTTTGTCCGCCGTAGCCTTGGCAAAGGAGGATTCAAACCACTAAATTAAAGTTTTTACTGAAATAACAAATTGGCTCCACCCAACCTGCCCGCCAGTGATCTTTGGCAGGCGGGGAGGGATGGAGCCAACTCGAGGTTTTAAAATCACTTTAAATTTTTTAGTGTATTGTCAAATTAAATAAAATAGGCTAAAGTAAAAATATGGAAAAATATAATCATCAAACAATTGAAAAAAAATGGCAAAAATATTGGGAAGAAAATAAAATTAATTTTTGCGATTTAAATAATGAAACCAAAACTAAATTTTATAATTTAGTAATGTTTTATTACCCTTCTGGAGATAAAATTCATATTGGCCATGGATACAATTTTACTGGGTCTGATGTTTTTGGTCGCTACAAAAGAATGAAAGGTTTTAATGTTTTTCAACCAATGGGAGCTGACGCGTTTGGTTTGCCAGCAGAAAATTATGCGATTAAAACAGGAGTTCATCCAGCGGAAAGCACAAAAAAAAATATTGAATATTCAAAAATACAACTTAAAGAATTAGGTTTAATGTATGATTGGTCAAAAGAAATTAATACTTCGTCTCCAGAATATTACAAGTGGACGCAGTGGATTTTTTCTGTTTTATACAAAGCTGGTTTAGCTTATCAAGCAGAAGCGCCGGTTAATTGGTGTCCTTCTTGCAAAACTGTTTTAGCAAACGAGCAAGTTGTTGCTGGAAAATGTGAACGGTGTGATTCAGAAGTTGTTCAGAAAAATTTAAAGCAGTGGTTTTTTAAAATTACAGATTATGCAGACAGGTTATTAAAAGATTATGATAAAATTAATTGGCCTAAAAAAACAATTTTAATGCAAAAAAATTGGATAGGAAAATCTACAGGCGCGGAAGTAAATTTTAAAATTAAAAACAGTGACGAAGTTTTAAAAGTTTTTACAACCCGCCCTGATACTTTGTTTGGCGCGACTTTTATGGTTGTTGCGCCAGAACATGAATTAATTTCAAATTTCAAATTTCAAATTTCAAATTTTCAAGAAGTTGAAAAATATATTAAAAAATCTCAATCAAAATCTGAACTTGAACGAACTGATTTGAATAAAGATAAATCAGGAGTTGAATTAAAAGGAATTAAAGCAATTAATCCAGTTAATAAAAAAGAAATTCCGATTTTTGTCGCTGATTATGTTTTAATGAATTACGGAACTGGTGCGATAATGGCTGTGCCCGCGCACGATGAACGAGATTTTGAATTTGCCAAAAAATATGGATTAGAAATAAAAACAGTAATCAGTGATCAGAAATCAGAAATTAAAGACAAAGCATTTATTGAAATTGATTCTGGTGAAATGGTTAATTCAGAATTTTTAAATGGATTAAAACCAAAAGATGCGATTGTAAAAATTACTTCTTGGCTTGAAGCCAAAAAATTAGGTAAAAAGACAGTGAATTATAAACTCCGTGATTGGTTAATTTCTCGCCAAAGATATTGGGGCGCGCCAATTCCAATTATTTATTGTGAAAAATGCGCCCACCTTCGCCAAGGCTATGGCGGACAGGGAGAAGTTTTAGATGAAAATTTGCCAGTAAAACTTCCTGAATTAAAGGATTTTAAGCCAACAAGTGAAGGTGAATCTCCGCTTGCTCGTTCTAAAGAATTTGTAAATGTAAAATGTCCAAAATGCGGAGCTGATGCAAAACGAAGCACAGAAACAATGGATACTTTTGTTTGTTCAAGTTGGTATTTTTTAAGATTTTTAAATCCAGATTTAGACGATAAAGCATTTGATAAAAATTTAGCAGACAAGTGGTTGCCAGTTGATCAATATTGCGGCGGCGCGGAACACACAGTTATGCATTTATTATATTCTAGATTTATTACTAAAGTTTTATTTGATCAAAAATTAATAAATTTTGATGAACCTTTTACAAAATTAAATCACCAAGGAATGATTTTAGCTGAAGATGGATCTAAAATGTCAAAGTCAAAAGGCAATTCAGTAACTCCAGATAATTATATTAAAAAATATGGAGCAGATGTTTTTAGAACTTTTGTTTTATTTTTAGCTCCATTTGAAGACGGCGGGTCTTGGAGTGATAAAGGAATAATTGGTGTTAAAAGATTTTTAGATCGTGTTTGGAAATTACAAGCTAGGCTGGGTTTTAAAACCCAGCCTAACAGTGATAAAAAAAATGTTAGTTTTAAAACCCAGCATAATGAGGATAAAAATTTAGAAAAAGTGTTTCATCAAACAATTAAAAAAGTTACAGAAGATATTGAAAATTTTCATTTTAATACAGCGATTTCCCAGATGATGATTTTAGTTAATGAGATTGAATCCTCCTTCGCTAAAGCTACGGCGGACAAGAAACAAAAAAATATTTCAGAAGATATTTATAAAAATTTAATTTTATTATTATCTCCATTTGCGCCACATTTAACTGAAGAAATTTGGCAAAAGTTAGGGCGCAAACAATCTCTTATTTATGAAAAATGGCCAGAATTTGATGAAAATTTAATTCAAGAAAATGAGATTGAACTAGTCGCGCAAGTAAATGGAAAAGTTCGAGATAAAATTATTGTGTTAGCAAATATTTCTGAAGATGAAGCAAAAAATAAAGCTTTAGATTCTGAAAAGGTACAAAAATGGCTGGAAAATAAAGAACCAAAAAAAATTATTTATATAAAAAGTAAATTAATTAGTATTGTAGTTTAAAAAAATAGTTAATAAAACTAAAACTCATTTTGAAATGAGTTTTTTGTTTTGTGGTATAATTGATTTATGAATATTTTTTCTAAAATTCAAAAACAAGAAAAACTTTCAGCTGGATTAAAAAGTTTGTATTTACATAAAATTGCGCAGGACATTGGAGGAAGTTTAGTAGGAATGTTTGGACCTATTTTTATTTATGTGATTAGCGGAAGTTTAGAATTTGTTTTGATTTTTTATGGATCAATTTGTTTGTTGTATATTTTATTTGTTCCGTTGTGGGCAAAACTTTTAGGCAAAAAAAGTATGCATATTTTTATGGCGATTGGCGCTATATTTTTAGTTAGCTATTACATCGCTTTTTATTTTTTAGCTCAAGCAAATAGAATAGTTTGGTGTTTAATTTTTATTTTAATTTTAGTTGCTTTGTTAAATAGGCTTTTTTATTGGATTCCATATCATATTGATTTTTCCAGATTTGTTAATAAACATCATCGCGCTAGACAAATGAGTTTTTTAACAATTATTGTGTCGCTTTTGGGAATTGTTTTGCCAATTTTTTCAGCTTTTGTAATTTCTAAATTTGGTTTTTCAGTTTTGTTTTTAATTGCAATTGTTATTTTATCTATTTCGTTTTTTCCAATATTTTTTATTCCGCATACCCGTGAAAGTTATTCATTTAAATATTTTGAAACATTTAAAAAACTTTTTAGTAAAAAACATATTAAAACAAATTTAGCTTATGCGTCTGATGGTTTTCAGTCGTATGTTGGCGCTTTGATTTGGCCAATTTTTATTTTTATAATTTTAAAAGGACAATATTTAGAAGTTGGTTTAATTTCGTCAGTTGTGGTTTTAGTTTCTTGTGTTGTCAGATATATAATCGGCGAAGCAACTGATAAATTTAATAAAAATAAATTAATGAAAATTGGCAGTATGTTGCACGGATTAGGTTGGATTTTTAAAGCATTTGTTTTTTCTGGTTTGCATATTTTTTTAGTTGGCATTTATCATAATTTTACTGGGATTTTAATGCGCACCCCGTTTGATGTTTTAATGTATGAAATTGCAGCTGATGAAGGACACTATATTGACGAATTTACAATTTTGCGTGAAATGTCTTTAAATATTGGACGAGTTTTAATGGTGATTTTATCTTTGGTTTTACTTTTGTTAAATATAAATATTATTTGGATTTTTGTATTAGGAGCTGCTGTTTCTGTTTTTATAAATTTGGTTTCTAAAGAAGAATTTTATCTAGCTAGGAGATAATATTAATATGAATTTAACAAATATTAATACAATTAAAAATTTGTGTAAAGAATTTAATATTAGACCGAGTAAAAAATTAGGCCAGAATTTTTTAATTAATGAAAATATTTTAGATAAAATTATTTCAGCCAGCGAGTTGAAAAGAAATGATGTAATTCTAGAAATCGGGCCTGGATTTGGAGTATTAACAATGGAATTATTAAAAAATATAAACAATTTAATAGTAATAGAAAAAGATAAAAGATTGGCAGAATTTTTAAGGCAAGAAATAAAGAAATATAGTAATAAAGAAATAAAAGATGGTGTTGAAATTATAAATAGTGATATATTAAAAATTGATGTTGGTAAAATTTTACAACAGGATCCTTCGACTCATAACAACTCTAAAGGTCGCTCAGGACCCTCCTCCGCCAAGGCTACGGCGGACAGGCAGGCTGGAGCTTACAAAATTATCTCCAACCTGCCATATCAGATTACATCACCTGTTTTGTGGAAATTTTTAAATGAGGTTGAAAATAGCCCCGCCTTCGCTTCTAAAAATCTCAACTGGACTACGGCGGGCAGGCCAGAATTAATGGTTTTGATGGTTCAAAAAGAAGTAGCAAATCGCATTGTTTCTAAACAGGGTCAAATGTCAATTTTATCTGTGATGTGTCAGTTTTACGCAGATTGTGAAATTATTTCGCAAGTTCCTAGAAATAATTTTTGGCCAGAGCCAGAAGTTGATTCAGCAATAATTAGATTAAAAATTAAAAAAAATAAAATAGTGAGTTGGCTCCATCGTTCTGCGTGGAGCCATCTTGTTCAAAGCAACAAACAGGCTCCCTGCCTACCGGACAGGCAGGCACCCAAGAGGGATGGAGCCAACACGGCTGAACTTTTTTTTAAAGTAGTTAAAATTGGGTTTAGCGCTAAGAGAAAAATGTTAAAAAATAATTTGTCAGCAGGATTAAATATTCCAGCTGTAGAAGTTGAAAGAATTTTAGAAAAAGTTGGATTAAATAAAAAAGTTAGAGCGCAGGAACTTTCAGTAAATAAATGGATTTTGTTAGTTGATAGTTTAAAGAGTTTGGTACAGGAAAAGAATTAGAAATTAAGAAAGGAGAAGGAGTTAGAAATTGAGAAACTAAGAAATTGAGGGTTATTAAAATTTTAACAAAGTTAAAATTTTAATTTTTACCTTAATTTCTCCTTTCTTAATTTCTTAATTTTTATATTTGTGCTATAATTTAAAAGTAAATAAATACAAAAAATCTGTGGAAAATAATTATCAGAATGAAAAAAATAATCAAAACATCAGCAGTGATGAAAATTTTTTAGTCCCGAGTACTCGGGATAATAAAAAAAACAATATTTCTCCGAAATTAGTTTTTGCAGTGTTAATTTTTTTAGCAATTGGAACTTTAGCGTTTGGTTTTATTAATTTAACTAAAAATATTTATAATAATAAATTTCAAGATTCAGAAAATGAAACAGAAGTTGCAAATACTGAAAATAAAAACTTAGTAAATGATTTATTAGAGTTGCAAGCAATGGATACTGATAAAGACGGGTTGTCAGATTATGATGAAATATATATTTACAAAACTTCGCCGTATTTAGCAGACACTGATTCAGATGGGTATTTAGATAAAGAAGAAATTGATACAAACCACGACCCGCTTTGTCCAGTTGGGCAAGATTGTCGTGGCGCTCAAATTCCAGATCAGGAAGAAATTAATCCGCAAGATGTTTTGCCTTATGATGAAAATTTATTAGAACAAGATGGCTCCACGCAGAACGATGGAGCCAACCAAGAGCAAGAAAAAATGCCAGAGGAATTAATTAATGAATTAAAAAATTTAGATGTTAATCAGGTGCGCGAGCTTTTGCTTTCATCTGAACAAATGACAGAAGAACAATTAGCGGAAATTGATGATGAAACATTGATGCAAATTTATTTAGAAGTTTTGGGAATAAATTAATTATCATTTATTATTTATCAATTATCAGTTAGAAAATGGAAAATTTTCAATTAAATAATTTAAAAGTTTTTCAATTAAGCAGAGAATATGGAAAAGAAGTTTGGAAAATTTATCAATCATTTGGTTGGCAACAGAAGAAAATTATTGGTGATCAATTAATAAGAAGTGTTGATTCTGTGGGCGCTAATATTTCTGAAGGTTGTGGCAGGTATCATTTTTTAGATAAAATTAGATTTTATTATTTTGCAAGAGGTTCTTTGTTTGAATCAAAGTATTGGGTAGATTTGTTGTTTGAAAGAAAAATTATTAATTTAGAAAAATATACATATTTGATGGATTTGTATAAAAATATTATTAAATTATTAAATAGTTTAATCAATTCAACTTATAAAAATAAAAAAGATTTAAAATAATTTTTTATGTTATTTGTTGTCTGATAAATGATAAATGATAATTGATATTATGAGAAAAATAATTTTAATAATTTTAATTTGTTTAATCACCACAACACTTGGTGCTGGTTTATTTTTTAATAAAAAAGAAGTTAAAGCACAAGAAGGAGAGATACGAACAGGTCAATATACTACATCAAAATTTATACTTGATTCTGCAGAAAAAACAGCATCTACCGCAACACCTGGATTACCAACAGCTGATTTGGGCGCGAGTCTTCAAAGAATGTTTAAAAGTATTGGAGACGCATTATTATTAATGATGAAAAGCGCTGGAACTGTTGCTTGGAAAAATTCATTAAAATATTTTACAAATAAAATAGCTTATGACACAGCAACGCATATTGCAACAGGTTCCCCAGGTGGCAAGCCACTTTTTATAACTGATTTTAAAGAATATTTTGAACAAACTAAGGACGAGGCTGTGGGAGTTTTTTTTGAAACAATGTCTTCTGGAAAAGGATATTGCGAATACAATCCAGGAAAATCTTGTAGATCAGATAGCCAGTGTCAAGGCAACAGCAGGTGTATTGGTGATTGGGGCGGTTTAGGAATAGATTTGTGCGAACCACTAGATCCTTTAGTAAAAATAAAATTAACTGTGTCAGCTAAAAAAGCTTTTGCTCCTAAAAAAGCAAAGTGTGGTTGGAATGTAATTAAAAAAAATATTGGTGATTTGCGAAATATGCAATTTGATCAATTAGTAAAATTTTCAGAGCATTTTGACCCAAGCAGTAATGAATTAGGAGCTTATTTAACAATGCGAACTACCGCGGACGCTCTTATTGCAAAAAATACAAAAGAAAAAAATTTACAAGCTTTAATTGGTGAAGGGTTTGAACCTGTTGTTGAACCAATTAGCGGAGTGATAAAAACTCCAGCTAAAATAACAGGTGATGCTTTAAGCAGCGTTTTAAACGCAGTAGGAATTCCAGAAACAACTTTTACAGGAGATTTAGTTGCTGACACAATTGGAACTTTTACAAATACTTTAGCTTCAAAATATTTAGAAAGAATATTTAAAAAAGGATTTAATCCGCAAGCAGGACAATCTTTATTAAGTGATATTTGGTCAACTGGCGCTCAAGCAGCAGCTCAACTTTTTTTTAATGAATTATTAGAGCCCAATTATAATTTTAATGTAGGAATGAATTTGCAGGAATTATCAATTCAAGGTCAAGGACAATTTAATGATGTGATTGATGATAAATTTTCAAAAGCAATTGAAGAAAAATGCACAGTTGGACAGGCAACTAATTTTTACAGTTCTGATAATGAAAATTATCGTCCAGAATGCGCGGATTTAATTTCTTCAACTGGATATTTTGGTTTTTTTACAAATGAAGGTTCTGAAGTTATTACAATGAGCAAAGACAGAGGACTTCCTTATCGTTCAATTTTGGTTTTAAGAAAATTTAGAATTGTTCCAGTTGGTTGGGAATTGGCAGCAGAATATTATCAGACTTTTGAAGTGTCAAAAGGAAACGCAGAAAAATTAAATTTAAAAAGATTAATTCAAGAATATAATAATATTGATTCTGCTTATTATGGTTTAGTTGATCCAGATTGGCAATTAAAAATGCCTCAAACTAAATGTGTGCGAATGGGAGCTGGTCCGCAAAAAGTTGGAATGGATCCTTATTGCGCGATTAGTATTGGAGAAGATGAAGTGTGTCCAAACGAATATTTAATTTTTCCTTTTCAACGACTAGATTACTGTGCTGATTATCAATCTTGTTTAAATGATTTAAGTGACCAGTGCGATGTAAATGATTGGGGTTACTGTGTTGAAGAAAAACCAGTTTGGAATATTTCTGGAACAGAATGCAAAAAAAAGTATTTTGCAACTTGCAAAACTTTATCTCAAA
>Ga0265594_1003143_pt1 | contig 11175 bp, 10 predicted proteins | sample saktaG_11_FD_190147 | JGI IMG/M metagenome (GOLD analysis project Ga0265594, IMG submission 190147) | Saline water microbial communities from Sakinaw Lake, British Columbia, Canada - sak_2011_5_24_80m | ecosystem: Environmental > Aquatic > Non-marine Saline and Alkaline > Saline ... | reverse complement strand
TGCGAAGCAAGATATGATCGTAGGTTGCTCAAGTATCCTTCAAATCGGCGCCGGTACTGTGACAGCGTGCGCTCACCAATCGTCAGGTCGAGGCGCTCGCCCGTCTCCACGTCCGTCAACCGCGAATCGCCACTGATCGTGGGGCTCATCTCCGAAGGATCGATGACCTGAATAGCGACGATCTCATCCCCCCGATAGCCGAGGCGCTCAATCCCCTCTTCGTACTCTCCCTGGACAAGGAAGTCGCTGATAAGGAAGAGCAGGCCGGTCTCGCGAGTGCGCTGAGCAAACTCGCCCAGCACCCGGTCGAGCGACGTCGTCCCCGCCGCGGATACATCGCCCAGAGCCCGCAGGATACGCGACATCTGCTGGGTGCCATGCCTGGGCGAGACAGATGGCAGGAGATGGTCGGTGAAGGGATAGAGGCCGACGCGATCGAGGTTCCGCAGGCCGAGATAGGCGAGGGCTGCGGCGAGGCGCGCGGCGTAGCGCACCTTGGGCGGATCACCAAGGTGCATCGATGCGGAGAGATCAACGAGAAGGTAGATCGGAAGATCGACCTCGTGCACGAACGTCTTCACCAGGACCCGGTCGAGGCGGCCCACGATGTTCCAATCGACATAGCGGAAATCATCGCCGGGGGTGTACTCGCGGTACTCGGCAAACTCCAGGCTCACCCCGGCACGCGGGGAGGGATGACCGCCACTGAGCCGACTAGCCCGCCTCCCTTTGGTGATGAAACGAAGGCGCGCTAGATGGCGCAGAAAGCCTTCGTCAATCAGATTGTCCATCACGTCACCGCCGTGTTCTCCCACACGTCGTTTAACAAAGCCTCTACGCTTATTCCTTCGGCATCTCCCCTGAAGTTGCGGATGATGCGGTGGTTGAGCGCGGGGAGGAAGACCGCTCCGATGTCCGCCCGCCGCACGTTCGGCTCCTTGGAGAGAAACGCGTGCGCCTTCGCCGCCAAGATAATGGCGATCGCTCCGCGCGGGCTGGCGCCGTACTCCACGTATTTGCGCACTGACTGCGAGGCGTGTTCGTTCTCGGGGTGGGTGGCGAGGACGAGCCGGGCTACGTAGCGACGAAGCTCGCTTCCGATCGGTAGATCGCGCACCGCCCGCCGACAAGTAATGATCTGTTCCCCGCTTGCCACAGGGCTGGGAAGGGTAATCTGCGCTTCAGTGTTGAGCTCAGTGATCCGCACTAGCTCGTCGAGTGATGGGGAGTTGAGCATCGCCTTGAGGAGGAAGCGATCGAGCTGCGCCTCCGGCAGTGGATACGTCCCCTCCATCTCGATCGGGTTCTGCGTTGCCAGCACGATGAACGGCTCTTCCAGCGAGTAGGTCTCCTTCCCAACGGTCACAGTTCTCTCCTCCATGGCTTCGAGGAGGGCAGACTGGGTCTTCGGCGTCGCGCGATTGATCTCATCTGCCAGTACAACGTTGGCGAACAGCGGACCGGGAGAGAAGGTGAAACGACGACCGGCTTCATCCTGGGTGATGATGTCAGTTCCCACAATGTCGGCTGGCATCAAGTCGGGAGTGAACTGGATCCTGCCAAAGCGCAGCGAAAGCGCGGCAGCCATCGTCCGCACGAGGAGCGTCTTTCCCAAACCGGGCACCCCTTCGAGCAGGAGGTTCCCTCCACAGAGCAGCGCTATGAGCGTCTGCTGCACAACCTGCTCGTGTCCAACGATCGTCTCGGAGATCGCATCGATCAGCCGATCCATCGTGTCATACGACGTTTCCAGTTCCTGCTTGGTGATCATTCTCCTCCTTGTGTTATGTCATCGAAGTATTTGCGCACAACATCCTCCGTGCCCAGAGGGAGCACGCGCCCGGTGAGTAGCGCCCGGAGCTGATCGTAGTTGACGCTTAAGATCCGAGATCCGCCCTCACTTGAGGGCCCCTCTTCCACCGGAACTCCCTTGGTGACGAAGTCCTGAAAATCGCCGCTATCACCTATGCTGCCCGCGATCTCGCGGCGCGTGAACTGCGGCGAAGCGGTGGTCGGCGTGGAGCTTCCGCTGCCACTGCTTTGGCCCCCAAACGGTTCATCGCCTTCCTGCAATTGATCTCCCTGCGTGCCTTGCGTCACGCTGCTCGCAGATGGTGTTCCGCCACCAGTCGTATCACGATCCCTCGTTGAATTCGGCTCTCCAGACATAGGGGAGGAGTAGGCCAAATCATGTCCTTGCTCATCTTGTGGGGGCTGCGAAGGCTCATTGTTCATTGCCCGGGCGGGTGAACTCCCAGAGGGTTCCTGCAGTGACTGGGCAAGCTCTCGCGTCTCCTGCAGCCGCTTCTGGAATTCGTCCGGGTTCTCTTCTTCTGCTAGCCCCTGCAGCGCTTGGCGCAGCGAGTCGTTTCCTATCTGCTGTGCCAGCGCCGATAGCGCGTTTCTTTGCTCAGGCGTAAGGCCAGTGTCCCCCTCGGCGAGCCGCTTCTCTATCTGTGAGATGAGATCCTTCAGTGTCTGTGCTGCTTCACGCTGCTTGGAGATCAACTGATCGAGCCCTTCCTGATCGCCTGAGATGACGCCCGGCGAAGATGGACTGCTCCAGAGATTGCCCAAGACGTCCTGGAGGTCATGTCCTGGCTGACCCGTGTTCGCGCCTGGGGTAGAGGACCCCTGGCTTTCAGTCTCGATCTTATCGGGTCGATCCTCACTCCCAGTGTGGTAGCGGGCACTGCTCTGGCTTGAGACGACAGTCTCATATGGTGCTCGAGTAATCACCACCTGCGATACCGGAACGACGGATGATATGACTAGCGCCGTGGCCAGCATAGCTAGCCCGGCAGGAAACAGTAGGGTGATGTAGCTAAGTGGAAGTGCCCTCTTCCAACGCAGTACCTTCGCCCCTAGCCTCTCTTCAAGAAGATCACGGTACGGGCCAGCCTCATTTCTTCGATACACTTCGTAGATGGAGCTCAGCCGTTCGTCGCTTGCCAGCAAGAGGTCGACTCGCAGGAGGATCCGTGGTAAGTCTATCGGCAGACGCCGCGTGACAAGGAACGAAACCGCAAACACGACTAGCGGAAGAAGTGCGAGCGCCCACCGGACCACACTTGTCACGGAAACAACTTGCCCGCGCTCAAGCAAGAACGTGCTCAGTGACGGGATGCTTGCTACGCAGAAGTAAATCGCAGCCGTGCGAAACGCCCTCACCGTGCGCGCCCGCTGTTCGATAGCCTGTATTGTCGACACAAGGCTGTTCATTGTGCCCTCCCTAGGTACCATTCGCAGAGGAGAATCCCCCCCAAGATTAGCCCAAGCGGCACCCCGTAGCCAAGCAGAATCACCCAGACACGGTCTCCCAACAAGAGGTAACTCACAAACCCTAATGGGCTAAGCAGGGGCATCCCGAGAAGTGGCACGGCGAAATAGGTGATGAATGCCGCGTATTTCCCGAGAAAACCGCGAGGGGAAGTCCCCTGTCCGTTCTCTTCGATAAGACGTGATATCAGCGACATGAGGAACGAAACAAGTGATCCGTAAAGGACTATCAGCACTAGCATCCCTTCCCTTCCGGGGTACAGGGCACGGGCGAAGATGAAATACGGAATGAGCAGGGCTTGTGCAAGTGCGACGCTGCAAGACAAGTGAATGTACAATGCTCTCCCTCGTTCTTGCTGAAGCGCCGCCAATGTGCCCAGTGAGAGACCAAACAGGCCAGAGAAGAAGACGTAGACATAGAAGTACATTCCCTGCCGTTGCAGGAATGCAAGAGAACCGAGATCCTTCACCTGCCGGCCTGGCGGGATGGAAAGGACGAGCGCAAGGCCGCAGAAGAGAAGCAGGCTGAACAACGGTTTCGTGATCTTAGCGTCCACAAGCCAGAATCTATCCTCCATCATCTCTCAGCCTCGACAAGAACAAGTTTAACATGCCTCACTTTTTCGCGGTAGTCCCCGCTCTCCACGGTCGAATCGATGATCGTCCCCGCCACAAACCAGGTCCCGGTAGATAGGTTGTAGTCCTTGTTTACGGCAGCGTACAGCGAGGAAAGCTCGCGGCTTCCTAGAGCAAATCGCTGTGCCTCTGGCGGCAGTGAATAAGTGCGTATGCCTGTGAGAACCGGGCCAAGAGGGAACGAGGTCGCATCTCGTACCACAGCTGCATAGGGGAGGACGATGCCGAGGCCGTTGTCGATCACCACCCCCTCATCCCCTGAGAAAGACATGCTGATCAAAGGAGTGTCATCACTCCCTCCACGCAGGATGCGCGTCTCACCTGCCGAGAGGGTGACCACCGCGTCATGGTCGCAAAGAAGATCGATGTCGAAGGAATCCTCATTCAGATCACGCGGGAGGGTCTGTATCACCGAATCTCTGACCCTCACTTTTGGCGACGCGGAATCCATCCTCCCAACAAGAGATGCTAATCCATAGCAAGCGACTGTATAACCCAATCCCATTTGTACAGCTACTTCCGTATTAACTTCATATACGTTGTATGTCTGTTTTGTCCGGTTTGCATATAAACCCGACCAAAGCGAGCAAGCAAGAGCGACCAGCAGCAGATACACGACTCTTGTTGAACCGCCACGTACACGGGACACGATCACGATAAGCGCAGTCAGTAAGACGGCAACAATCGCGATGGCTGTTGGGTAGCCAGGGCGTGTAACAGGCATCTGTTGCAGCATTGATGAGGTTACATCGCTCAGATCGACGCGCGTGGCAGAGGGAGCTAGATCACGCAGCTCTGCATACTGTGCCTCGGTAAGGGAGAACGCATCGACCGCAACGAGAAGCACCACCCCCGCGCCGAGCCCGCGGGAAACAAGAAGCGGCTCGCCTGTGGAACTTCGCAGGAGCACTTCTGACCCGACACGTAAGTCACCGACAAGGAGTTCTCCGCTTTCAATACGCGGGTTAGCAAGTGGGATCATGTCTCTTACAAGCGGCGAATCTACACGGAAGTAGTCACTCCCAGTGAAGATTGCCGTTGTTCCACCCGCGCTTGTCCAACGGTAAATCGCTTCTTCCTGCCCCACCGCCAGGCCACTCATAGTCCGCCCAATCCATAACTCACTTACGCCCTCATAGGAGAGCCACTTTGTAGGAAGCTCAGTTTCGTTCATTTGGACGGCATCCGGCGCCACCGATGCAGGGAACGCTCCTACTGAAACGATGAATGGTTCTTCTCGCCACTTGTCGCGCAATGCAACCTCCCTTTGGGCGATAACGTGCCCTTGCTCATCGAAGAGCGAAACGAGAAGCGGCTGCGAGAAGTCGTAAACAGGGATTGCGTATTCGTAGATTAGGGAAGCACCGTTAATGGGCAGGCAAATCGAGCTTCTGGCCTGTCCACGCCACGCGTTACCGACCTGCTCCACAATACGCAACGAACCGGCGAAAGCAGGTTCAACCCCCGATAGCTCGACACGCAAAGGGGCCATCCTCTCAGGGACGAAGTAGCCAGAGAACCCCAGGGAGACGTCGATCTGTGGCGCTGGTAGTGCGGATACGCTCAAGAAGATGGATGCAGCGAGAAGCAGCATACCAAGACACGCATATCTCATCCTCATGACCGTTTTCGAGCCATCGTGATCCATTGTAGGCCTTCCCGCGCGCGGCTTGCTTGCTCTGGGTTCACACACGCCCGCGCACAGTATCACTATAGTGACTGTCGAGTCGGTTGTCGAGATCCAAGTACGCTCTCTGCAATACGACCATTGGTATTGCGCTAGTCTGCGCTACAGCGGCGCTATTGCGGCAGGTTGTCCACGGCGACTGCCGCATCGTTACTGAGCACGTCAGCGTAGATCTGTGTCGTCTGGATGGAGCTATGCCCGAGCTGCTTCTGTACGAGACGAATGTTGTACTTCGACGCCCGGTAGAGGAGAGAGGCGTAGGTGTGGCGGCAAGAGTGGATCGAGAAGCGGTTGGGGATTCCAACCTCGGAAGCGTTTGCCTTGAAGATCCGATAGATGGCTGTACGGGTGAGAGCCTGCCCAGAACGGGGGGATACGAACAGAGGGGCGCGAGCAGCAGTCGATTCACCGCTTCTCTCCTTCCAGGCGATGAACTCTTCCAGGTGGTCGCGCAGGGCCTTACCGATCTTCACCCCTCTCTTCTTATTCCCTTTTCCGTTACGCACGATGAGGGAAGCGTTCCCGTTATCGAGAATGACATCGCGCACCCGCAGGTCACAGATCTCCGATACGCGTAGACCGGCGTCGAGCGCCACGTGAAGGATCGCCCAATCGCGGACGGGATTGCGGCGTGCATCCCCGTCAGGCGACCGCGCCATTTCTCGGCAGTTTTCTTTCAACGCCAAAACCTGCTCCGGGGACATGAAGTCTTCCTGCGTAATTTCGAGCGCCATCTCTTCCTCCTTCGGCCTGACCATAGCCGAGAAAGGCGAGAATCGCTCAGACATCTGTCGCAACAAAAGAGCACTTTTGTTGCGACATCTCGATGCGATTGCCACAGTTCCCTATTTAAGCCGCTTTATGCACTCCAAGATACGCGCGTTGCTTGCCGGTCTTAGTGCTGCGGGCTATGTTGTGAAGTACGAAAGGCGCGAGAAAGGCCATTTATGGCCCTCTCATTCGATTTCGTATCGTTCGATGATCTTCTTCTCCGGACCCACCACTTCTCCTACGACCTCGACGTAGGGTGACAGCCCGGAGTGGCTCAGTTTTTCGCGAAGCAATGTATCCAGTTGGAAGATCCCGGCTGAATTCGACATGTGAACATGAATCCTCACCGGTTTCACTTCTCCGCTCATGATCTCGACCTTCTTTATCGCCAGCGCCGAGACAGCGTGGATCGATGCCGACCCCGCCTTGAACGGTATCCGTGCACGGCCGGATTCCATATCCAACGCATCGGCGACCTTCACCGCGCCAGCTTCTATGGTCAGTGGCTGGATATCGCGACGATGGGCGTGGATCGCGTGCAGGATCTCTCCTTCAAGTATTGTCGCTTCGCGCACCGAATACATACCATCGAGGAGATCCTCGATCAACGCTGGTGCGAGGATGAGGGAGAGCTCTTCATGACGATCGCGATGGATGACGTGCCCGATGTCGTGCAGCGCCGCCGCCACACAGACGACCACCTCAGCGTCCTCGTTCGAAAGACCGTGGTCGCGAACGACGCTAGCCTCCACGCCTCCCGCCACGAGGAGTCGCAGAAGCTTGATCGCGATGTTAGTCACAATTCTGATGTGTACTGGTCCGTGGTCATTTATGTGCATCCGGTCGATGGCCGTCACGTTCGACGCCGCCCACAAGGTTGATATCCGCTCCGAAGCATCGATCCGTGCGATCACATGTTCCAGACGAACATTTCCATGTATCGGAACATTAAGCCCCATTGATCTCACCTCGCATCCTCTCCCACCACATGTGTGACATCCGTTCTGATCGTGATCCCATCTGCTGTTCCTCGAGGTAGGCAACCCGAGCGCGCAGGAAGGCAATCTCTTCTCGCAGGAGAGTGACCACATGCTCGCTCTCGCTTGGTTTATCATTGTTTGTTGTGAAACCGGACGAAGCTTGGGTTGCCGAAGTATTCTTTATGACCGAAGTAGTGCGCATAACACTACTCGCCTCTGTCATCGTTAGCCCGCTATCGTATAGCTCCTGGAGCTGGCGCAGCAGGGTAAGCCCAGAGTCCGCGATGAGGATCTGGTTGTTGGGCCCTCGCCGTAGGTGTGGATAGAGCAGATCCTTGATCGCCTCTATTCGGTTGCGCACCTGGTTGTCTGTCGCAAGATCGAGTGCCTTGCGCAGGTCGCTGATCGTATTCATACGCACCTCCTTGTCGTTAAGATACATTATCCTGCCTGCGTCGCCAAGGTGGCGCACCGTCGCCAAGCGGCGCACCGACGCCAAGGTTAGGTTGGCGAGCGTCACGGAAAGGATTGCCGCAATGGCGTCAATCTGGTAGGCTTTCTTCCCGTGATGAAGATCAAACGGTTGGACGAAGAGTTGGCGCGCAAGATCGCTGCAGGAGAGGTGATTGAGCGACCGGCGTCGGTTGTGAAAGAGCTCGTCGAGAACGCACTCGACGCAAAAAGTGAGAGTATCTCCATCGAGCTGACTGATGGAGGAATCGGTTCGATCATCGTGCATGACGATGGTGAGGGGATGGCGGCAGACGACATCGCGCTCTGTGTGGAGAGACACACAACGAGCAAGATTGCCTTGGAGGAGGACCTAGCACGCATCAGTACGCTCGGATTTCGAGGTGAGGCGTTGGCCAGCATTGCCGCCGTCTGCCACCTGCGCGTCGTCTCGAAAACAGCAGCGGATGATATGGCGCACGAACTGCGCGTCTCAGGCGGGAAGATCGGTCAGGTGACGCCTGCGGCACGGGCGGTCGGGACCACCGTCGAAGTACAGGACCTATTCTATAATCTACCGGCGAGGGCAAGCTTCCTCACCTCAAGCAGGAGCGAGTTCTTCCATTGCAATCGCATTATCCACCGCCTTGCCCTCTGCTCTCCGAGTGTTGGATTCAGCGCTACGCACGGGGCGCGAACCGTCTTCTCCGCTCCCGCCGTATCAGACTTGCGCGATCGCATCGGCCAGCTCTACGGCGCGGAGATCGGGCGGCAAATGATCCCCATTTCCGCGGAGAAGGGCGGGTTGACCGTGCGCGGCTACATCAGCTCGCCAGAAGTAAAGCGAGGGAACCGTCGCGACCAGATACTCTCCGTGAACGGGCGCGCAGTCGACGATAGCGGCATGAGCTATGTTCTGCAGAGTGCGTATCACGGGATACTCCGCCCCGGCGTCTTTCCAGTGGCGGTAATCGAGATCGGCGTTCCGTACGAAGAGGTAGATGTGAACATCCACCCTCGCAAGCTGGAGGTTCGCTTGGCCGGACGCCACGCGGTGCAGGATCTCCTCGACCGAGCGCTAAAGCAGGCCCTCTCGTCGCGCTATGTCGTCCCTGCGATGTCCACGAATGTAGGCCAATCGGAAGGACGTATCCCCACCGGCAGTTCGCCGCGGCCACAGCTTGATCTTCGACAAGAGACGCTCATGCGTCAGGGTAGCAACCAGGCGCAAGAAGTGAGAGTTAAGAGCGACCGTCGGGCGATCGGCCAGCTCCAGCAGACATACATCTTGGTTGAGTCGCCGGATGGGCTGGAGATCGTCGACCAACACATCGCCCACGAGCGCATCCTGTACGAGAAGTTGTTGCACGAGGTACAAGAGGGAGCAGTTTCCCAGCAGAGGTTTCTCCTCCCGGTGCGAGTGGAGCTTCCGTTTGAGAGCGCGGCTGCCCTGAACGCGGAGAAAGAAACCCTAGCAAGAGTGGGAATAGACATCGACGACTTCGGTGGAGGGACGTTCCTCGTGCGTGGCTATCCATCGCTTCTCGTGAAGACACAGGTGCAGTATGGATTCCAGGAGCTGCTGGAACGAGTGGTCGATGCATTGCAGCAGGGAGTTAAGCTCAAGGAAACGCTGTTCGACCACATCATCGCGGAGCTCGCCTGCGGGGCAGCGATCAAGGCGGGGGATCGGCTCTCGTTGGATGAGCAGCAGGAACTGATCGATCGCCTGCTGACGATGGAGAATCCCTACACCTGCCCGCATGGTCGGCCAATTATCTTCGCGATATCGCGCCACGACTTGGATAAGCGATTCAAGCGCAGCTAAGAGTTACGGCACAAGAACGCGCAACGCCTTTGGTGCCACACTAACGGAAAACCCTCCCGTCGGGAGCTTGTATGGCTCGCCGTCAATGTGTGCGATCAGCTTTGCCTCCGAAGAGACACTAACCTGCACGTCCTGATGATAGGACACACGAGAAAGCTTCAGGTGTTCTCCCTTCCTCGCCTGCGGCAGGCGGATCAAGCGCTCGAGCTTGGGGAAATCCCCGATTGCCGCTACGTCAATCTTTCCATCGTCGATCTCCGCCAATGGAGCAAGCTTGAACCCGCCGCCAGTGTACTTCCCGTTAGCGAACCCAAGGGAGATGCAGGTCTTCTCCTCCGTCCAGCCACTTCCTTCGAGCATAACCGAGAACGCCGGGAATCTGAACACCTCCCGTATTGCCGCATACAGATAGGCGGCCGCTCCCCGCATTCGTTCCATCTTGAGGACGTCCTGTGCTACCTGCGCGTCGATGCCAATCCCCAATCCGTTGACAAAATAGCGCTCAGCGCCGACACGGCCCACGTCAATCGTACGCTCATGTCCTCGCGTGAGGAGCTCGACTGCCTTGCGGTGATCGGACGGGATACCGGTCATGCGGATGAAATCATTCCCCGTGCCAGCAGGGATCACCGCAAGAACAGCATCGCTTCCAACAACACCGTTTGCTACCTCGTTCACCGTTCCATCGCCACCGACGGCAACGATGTGGGTGAACCCGGCTTCGATTCCCATGCGAGCGGCGTCCGTTGCCTCTTCTGGCTCGTTGGTGTAGTGCAAGTCGTACTCAACATGGTACCGATCCAGTTCCTTCTGCACCTCAGGGAAGATCTCTTTGCAGCGGCCGTGCCCGGCTATCAGGTTCACGATCAAGAAGAACTTTGAGTTTTCCATGCCGTAGATCCTACAGATGTGACGTTCGCATTGTCAAGTGGAGCTTGGGCTAAATTGGGCTGTTGACAGCGGATCGTGGATAGTGCTATACTAGCTACGCCGATTCACTAGATCTAGAAAACGGGCTTGACCGCGGCCCGAGGCCGCGCGTCAGAGGCAGTTAGGAGTGCCGTACGCCCGCTGCAGATGAGGGCAGGATGTTTTCCCGGCTCTAAGAAGTGGCGGTCGGCGGCCAAGGAGGAAAATAGTGAAAAGAATTTGGTTACTTGGCCTCATCTTCACACTAATCGTCGGCGTCATGGCCTTCGGTCAGGTGAAGACGCTTTATTGGAACCTCAACACAGAACCCCCTTCCCTCGACCCGAATATCTCGACGGACACGACATCGATTCAGGTTGAGCAAGCCCTGTTCCTCGGGCTGACCGACTTCGATGACGCGACGATGGCAGTCGTGCCGGAGCTTGCCACGCGCTGGGAAGCCTCGGAGGACGGACTGACTTGGACGTTCTATATGCGGGATGACGCTATCTGGACTGACGGAACGCCAGTTACTGCTCACCAAGTGGTTTACAGCGTCAAGCGAACACTCGACCCGGCGACTGGTTCTTCGTATGCCTACGTCCTGTGGATGATCGATGGTGCGCAGGCATTCA
>Ga0265594_1003142_pt1 | contig 11176 bp, 10 predicted proteins | sample saktaG_11_FD_190147 | JGI IMG/M metagenome (GOLD analysis project Ga0265594, IMG submission 190147) | Saline water microbial communities from Sakinaw Lake, British Columbia, Canada - sak_2011_5_24_80m | ecosystem: Environmental > Aquatic > Non-marine Saline and Alkaline > Saline ... | reverse complement strand
GGGAAGGGGCGCGGAAGATTCCAATTGAGCGAAGTGGTAGCGGATAGCGGGACAAATAGTGGTGAAATCATATATTCCAATGAGACGGAATTGATAAGGAATCTGGATAATTCTCTGGTATTTGATGATATTTGTAAGGAAATTGATAGTTGGGCTGAGGATAAGATCGCGGTTGATTTCCTAACGCCAACCAGAATCACTTACCAGGGGAGGCTTTCAGATCAACTTCCGTTCCATGTTTTCATACAGCGATTGATGGGTCGCTTATCTACATTATCATATTTTCACTGTGGAGAGTCAATTGAGATGGATTTTAAGGAGTTCATCTCACTGGCAAATGGTATTGATATAGCCGAATCAAATCTGCACTGGTATGATTGGTCACGGTATTCCAATCGCCAGGACAGAAAGATGAAGCTGGGCGGGATATTGGGCAATATTGTCTATACAGGCGAACTTAAGCCGTTCCTTCCGTTCATTGCTTTGGGGCAGTATATTCATGTTGGTAAGAATGTAACATTCGGTTTGGGGAAATATGATATAGTGGCATAACCAAATAAAGGAGTCATGAATGTGATGGATTATCAAGGTATCATAACGAAGGCTGCGGAATTCATGCTTGATCGAGGTTGGAAGGGAAAAATAGCCAAAAAAGGGCAGTTTGAGCAAAGCCTATTCGATCATACGATCATAGAAATTGACGCTTTGAGCACCTTACTGCCGTTACTTCGCCAATCTTTTATACCAGCATTCACAGAGCAAGAAGAACAGATAATGCTAACCGGTGTGTTATTGCATGACATTGGTAAGGAATTGGACGAATGGCAGGAGTATGTGTTAGGGCGAAGGGAATATGTTTCACATGTAAATCGTGAACTTGCGGAACAGGTTGTTTTTGAATTAACGGCACAGTTTGGTTTTTCCGGCATTGAGGAGATATTGTCCACAATTTTCCTGCACATGAGAAATGAGAGGTCACAGGCGAAGGTTATCAACCGGCTTTTGTTTGGTGAACATATCAATTCCCGCTGGAAAACACTGGCTGATATTGTAGATGCAGTTGATAATCTTTGTTCTATTAAAGGGTTACTGTCTGGCTTGCATTACCTATCAGGAAAAAGCTGTCTATCAAACCATTTACAGGTTACCTACCATTTGGCTCAAATGCGCGGTGTATCTACTACACTACTCCATCGTGCCGCAATTGAAGCCTATACTGCGCAAGGTTGGGAGCCGCTTTTGCATTACAGCAACGGAACGATCTATGCCGCTAGTAGCATTGAAAAGATACAGGAGCCATCATTATCTGTAGTAGAGAAGGAATTGGCGAAAGTGATCTCCAATGCTATGGGTAGTAAGTTTGCAGAATTGATCGTTGGGAATCCACTGCAAAGCATGATCCCAAAGCCTGAACTGTTTGACTATCGTGAGCTAAAAGAATACCTGAAGATCGCTTCTCAAAGAGTAAAGAGAAGGAAAGCCGATGCAATAGACAGCAAAACCATTGACTCTTATTTCAAAGAAAGAGGAATTAAGACAATTAGTGACGAATCCGTTCAGCAGGTACATGCTGAACGCTTGGGATTGGCCAGACCTGAGATGTGCATATTCAAGTTTTTCAAAGCCGCTTTATCATGTGATCTTACAGGTGATGAGGTATCTCCTGAAGCTGCCGAAGTTTATGCTGATTTTGCTGAAAGTGTTGGGAAGAAGAAAAAACCAAAGGTAACTCCTCAAAGCATTCTGCATGCTGAATATGATTCAGTATTTGGCGATGGTGCATATAATCAATTGCTATCAACTTCGACATTCCAGCCAGCAAAAGATATGGCATTAACGATAGACCACTTCTGGGAACTTGAGGGAGAACAGTTTGGGGCAGGCTCAATAAAGGTGGAATATTTTGAGGATGCAAAACGTGAGGAGATTCTTATTGATACATTGGTCAAGATTGCAGGAAAGGTATATTCAGCTATACCAGGAGCAAAAAGACCAACTCGTGCGACATCAGATGAGATCGCAAAGCATTTCCTTATAGATATGATTCATCCTATTTCAGAATTAAGTTTTGAGGAATTGATTAGCCAACAATTGACTGCTTACGGAAATACAAAGGCTAACGCTCGTAAGGAGAAAGGCCTGCATCTTTGCCCTATCTGCAATCAGGCGTTTGATGGTGGGTCAGAAGCGAAGGCTGATTTTATAGGAAATCCGGAATCACACACAAACCGCGCAATATCGCATAGTGGTGGTGGGCGGATTGTTATCTGTGATGCCTGTAAATTTGAGCGATTTCTTCAGCAAATCCTGCTTGGTTCAAAAGTTACCGATATGTTAGTCCTTTTCCCCCGTATGAATATTGGGCATCACAGTGGAGAAATATTACGTCGTAAAGCCATTCAAATTTGGGATTCAGCGTTACTTCGGATGTCAGAGAATAATCCAGAACCTGATCTGCGTATTTCTATGGGATTAACAGGTAATATTGCGCGAAGAATGAGTGATTATGATGTCTATCGTCTTACAACAGATGAGATCGTTGGCTTAATGACTTATGAATCTAGCGATAGCAATAAAAAGAAACATCGTAAGGAACTAGAGAAAGAGTTAAAAGAGCTTTACGGGGTGGATAATTTGACAGTTGGGGATCTGAATACTAACTGGGGCACAAATTTTGTATCTGTAGATGAAGCCTTGGTTGCACTGATCGCAGGTAAAGTAAGAGATGACGAAGCGATAAAAATAAAGGCAAAAGTGTTTCGCCTAAGTCCGGAATTTTACATTGCCTGTCAGACACCACACATGATCCTTATTCCGCTAAGATCCTCAATAACTATGGGTGATGAATCCGATACAAATGCTGGTATCCGAGAGCTCTACATTACACTTATCTTAGGACTTGCCCTGGACTGCTCAATAGCGGTCATGAAGGTGGGAGATGTGGTCAATTTTGAAGGGGGAGAAGGGGTAGCACGTGTGCCGCCAGTACCTGCATTACGAGACCTGATCGAATCGGAATGGATAACAATTGAGGATGCTAAATGTTGGCTGGATGCCATTGGCTCAGCCGCATTACTTACATCTTCAACAGGATTCCCTGAACGGTCCAATCTCTACCAAATACTTAAAAGTCCAACACTCGGTCATATACTACGACGTATCGAGCAGAAGAATGAAAGTGGTCAAGCTAGTATTTATCACTTTCAATTACTCGAAAAACTAAAAGGAGTAATCCGATGAAAAAGCTGATCATGACCAAAGAAGGTCGGTTTGATATTGATACAATCCGACCTAAAATTGAGTCAATTGTTGACGCCTTTGACAGTTATCTTAATGAATATCCAGTCAAGACAACCAAAACAATGCACGGAATAATGGGACCTATACCAATGATACTTGATGGCGCCCGTGTTCGGAAAGAAGATGCTAAAACGTTGATTGGGAAGGCTGTAAGGGCTCATGAAATGAACGTAAAGACAAGGGGATATATTTCTCCGAACGCATTGCAGGCACTTGAGACAGCGATAGATGAATTACTTGCTTTGTGTAAGGAAATTCCTGTAACGGCAATCTCAAAGGTAACGGAGAGAATCAGATATAACGTATATTACGCAAGACGTAAAAAATCCATTGAATATCTTGAGCGAACTCGTAACCAGTTTGCTGAATTTTTGCTTAAACGCTACACCAATGATGCTGAATTGGCAAAAGCATGGAATGAAGATAGGTTAACTTTCGCTACAGTTCGCTTTCCATCTCTCACAAATAAAGAATTCACCAAAGCAAATAACATAAAAAAGCATGACATCGCTGAATTTCGTGAATTGCCCAGCGTAGAGCAAGTCATAGATGAGGAGGACGAAAATGAATAGTCTAGATATGCTAAAACCTTTTATTGTGGAGAATCCACAACCGATTATTGGGGCAAAAACCATACAGATTCTATTGATGCGGGAGATTCTGGATTACACAGTTCTCCGAACAGAAGAAACTCGTGAGCTTAACACCGTTGTTACACCATTATCAGTCAATGATGATAAAGCTACTATGCGTGTGGCATTCTTAGCAACAAAACAAAAAGCGGCGGAATCACGACAATTGGAACAGATGCTAAGAACCGCGACAGCAGAAACAGACGTTAATAGCACAGAATGCTATCTGAAGGATAACTTATGCCTTGAGTGTCCACGCTGTGCTTTGTTCGGCGCAACAAGCGTTGAATCAGGTCGCGCTAACCGCGCTAATATCAAGCATCGTATAGAGTATTCCACTGCATTTTCTCTGTTGCCATTTGAGGATATTGAGTCTGCAACAACGTTTAATGCTATTAATGATCGTAATCAAACCACAGGTCAAGCATTAGGAACCCGGTATGCGGTTATCCCTGCAACAGTTTTCCCAAGTATTATCTCACTGAAAAGCGTTACTATTACTGAATTTATTTTAACTATTAAGACGTTGCTTGCCTGCAAATCTTACGGCGCAGAATCACGAATCGGCGGCGATGTGCGTAACTCAATATTCGGCATAATCGGTGGATGGGAGGAGGTTATCACACCCCTGGAACTGTCTCTTGAGGTTTATGATCAGCGTGATAATCTAAACGGGGATACGTTCAAGGCGATTGCTGAAAAATATAAGCCATTAGCTGGAAATTCGTATCGTGTAGCCATATTTGAGCCCGACCAAGTTGATGAAATAGTTGATATTGCCTCGAAAACGCAGCTTGATAAAGCATTTTTGGAAAAAGCTTATGCTGATGTAAAAGCCTATGTTGATGTTCAGAAGAAGGAAAAAAAGTGAGGTAACGGCATGGAGAGAATTATTCGACTTCATGAGTGTGGCGTCCGCGTGCTTGCCGGGCGACTGTATAACCATGATTATCTCTGGTTCTCATCTAATGAGATCAGCAAGCTTTCAGCAACGCAACCGGTCATCCATAATTATGCCCTTTGTTATGCGCTATCGCATCGCTCCTACGGTGTCTGTATAGGCAGTATCCCGAAATATATTGAGGATCCGGATGGAGAGTTCGGCGCAATGCCACTCTATGCAACGCCTGCCTACACTGAAATGGTCTCACGAACCACGATTACATTTAATGCCTTGGATGAGCTAACATTGACGACAGGAGACAGCAAAACGCTAAATACGCCAAACCTAGGCAAACGGGTTTACCTTGATCCTATATGGGAGCAGTGGGATTCTGAGCATCCGAGAAGAGGCTATCAGTTTTACGTTTTCGTGTTTGGCAATTATCGTTTACCCGGTGTTATTCGGCTTGGCAAGAAAGGGGCGTCCGCGCGTATCCGGTGGAAGGAGATACCTCAGCCGATAGCTTTGTTTCGTGAAGAACAGCAAAGACCAACACATTTGCTTAATCCAATGGATGTTAATGGAAAAGTGATTAGTTTTGATCCTGTGATTATTCCACCACATCTATTGTTTCGTACAACGACGATCGCAGAAGATTGGTGGGTATTCAGCGAAGGGCATACTATTCAAGTTCCCAAACGTATTCTAGTGCGGATTGGAGGCAATTCGTGAAAGTTCAAGGCTATATCTATAAGCAAGTTGCTGTTGATGGTGTAAAGACAAGGCTTTATCCACATCAGGCGGCGATGCTTAATGAATGGAATAATCATGATGCTTTTCTATTAGTGACAAAGACAGGAAGTGGTAAAACACGGGCAGTAGCTTTACCCGTCTTAAAAAACCATGAATCCGCAGTTTTTGTCTATCCAACAAACGCATTAATACTTGATCAGTCAAGAGCCATCCAGCAGTTGATGACAGATGAAGGCATAACATTTCGTGAGTGGAAGCCCGAGAATGCAAACGAGAAATTCGGGTCTGAGGAATATATTCTGATACAGGTTAACGCCCCTGCTCTTGAGGCATTTGCCAAGAAATTTGGCATGGGTGCGAAACAAAAGGGATATGTGTTACAGCGTTTGCTTGAGCAAGATAAGCGAAAGATTATTCTAATTAACCCCGATATTCTATATCTTTTGTATTCATTAAACTATCGGGCAAGCCAGGAATCACTTGCGCACTTACAGGCATATAAAACAGTCGTATTCGATGAGTTTCATCTATATAACGGCGTTGAATTGGCTCATGCCTTGTTCCTTATATATCTGGCCAGAAAAATGAAAGCCTTTGAGAGAGTTGCATTGCTTTCTGCGACACCCAATCCAGAGGTGCGAACTTATCTTGACCGTTTACTCAACCCATGCCTTGTAGATGCCTCTATAAATGTGCCACAGCCTGTTTGCGGGGAACGTCCTGTTGCTCATGACGTATGTTTACAGCCACTGCCAGCCGGCGATGATATTGTGAAAACTGCTCAGAAGAAAATAATGGGGCTTGCTGATAATCTTCATTCCCTAAAAGAGACGAACAGTGAACTAAACCAGAAAGGTGAATATGTTCCATGTATCGTGATTCTTAACTCGGTCGTAAATGCCATTGCATTGGAGGATGCTCTTGTTGAATCAGGTATACCAAGAAATGAGATTGCCCCAATTCGTGGGCTATCAGCGAGAAGCAGTCGTGATGTCAAAGGCAAAACGCTGGTCATCGGGACAGCGGCAATTGAGGTTGGAATTGACTTCAAAACTGATTATCTAATCTTCGAGGCTGGTGATGTCGCCTCCTTTATGCAGAGGTTCGGGCGTATTGGGCGACATAGCAAAGGAACAGCTTTCTTATTAGGTAATCGTGAATGTCGGGCGATTATGTCACTTGGTGAGGATATTTCCCGTGACGATCTTGAAGAAGGTGTCTCTTATACCTATCCACAACAGGATGCAAAAGGATGGTTTGTAAACACACTTTGCGGTGCATATACCGTTACCGCTCAAGCTGAAAACTTCCGTGAGAATATCATGAAAGATTGGTCAGCAGATGATAATATGAAATCGGAAATAGCAGCTTGGATTGATAAAACTTTGGATGACTATGCTCTGCAAATGGAACTATCACAGATGAAACGGGCAAAGCTTAAATTAAGCCGAAAACAGACATGGTTCGAGCATTACAGAGCAATTGATTCATTTCGGACCTCATTACCAAATCAAGAGGTTTGGGATGTTCAGGAAAAAGAGAATAAACGTGATTGGCGTTATGAAGCGGACGTAAAGACGCTGCTAACTCGTGCAGAACGACTTTGGTATAATGAAAATCATGGACGCCTATACGTCAAAGGATATGGGAAATATCGGCAAGTGTGGTTTGCCAAGTCATTTGAGGATGAACATGAGGAAGAATGCTGTGGGATACTTCAAACAACTGCTGATTTTACCGAAGTTGATATGCAATTCAAACAGGAAGGACATCTAACTTCAGTTTCTCACGTCATGGTAACCCCCAAATATCACATATTTGTCCTTGCTCCTGCGGAAATTATACGTGAATTAGATTGGCGATTAGCGTGGTTCAGGTGTGGTGGACCAAATGGTCGGTACATAATCGCATTTGATGGTAATGCACTTTTGCTAAAAGAGATATATGAGCGGTTCAAGGTAGAATGCAATGCCGTCGGAGGATGAAATATGCAAATTTTGACCATTAACGACTACGGCACTTATCTCGGAAAACACAGCGAACGTCTTGTCATCAAATATCGCGAGAAAGACCGTCCTAACGATGAATTTCCACTGATGGATATGGAACAGCTCATCGTATCTTCTAAAGGCGTCAGCTTATCATCCGATCTTGTGGAAGCCTGCATTGAGCATGGCATCGAAATCTCATTCATGGACTTCAGCGGTCAGCCGTATGCGAAGCTCATCAGTCCTGCACTATCCGCTACCGTCATTTCTCGAAGAGAGCAAATAGCCGCATATAAAGATGAGCGTGGTTTTGAGATAGCCAAACGGTTCATCAGTGGCAAGACACAAAACCAGATCAACCTTGTTAGATACTTTGCCAAGTATCGCAAAAAACGCTCCCCTAGTCAATATAACGAGATTCTTGAGCGTGTTCGTAAGATGCAGGAATTACTCAAAGAGCTTGATGCACTCGAACCACCAAATGTGGATTATCCGCCAATTGACGCATTACGTGGATTGATGCTGAACCTCGAAGGACGTGCAAGCGCAATATATTGGGAATGTGTCCGGAGACTTTTGCCCAAGGGCAAATTTCAGAAGCGTGAGCACCGTGGTACTCAAGATGACGTCAACGTCCTGCTTAATTATGGCTACGGGATACTGTATTCGCAGGTATGGAGCGCCTTATCTCTGGCAGGACTGGAGCCCTTCGCAGGATTTCTGCATGTTGACAGACCCGGAAAGCCTTCTTTAGTGCTGGACTTCATAGAGGAGTTCCGCCAAACGGTGGTCGATAAAACGGTGTTTGCCATGATTAATAAACGTTTCAAGGTTGAATGGGAAGCACCTGACGGCGATCCCGCACGTTCTGCGCACCAATCATCAAAGCCGAACAGTGATAACAATATTTCAGAACAACGCTATCTGAGCAAGGAAACCCGTCATGCTATGGCAGAGCGCATATTGGCAAGATTGCAGGAACGGGAAACATTTGAGCATAAGCAACACAAGTTGATCAATATAATCCAGCAGCAGGCGCGCCATCTGGCCATGTTCCTGCGAAAAGAAGGCGACTATAAGCCCTTTATTTCTAAGTGGTAAAGCCAAACATTGGTAGGGGGCAAATCTTGCATACTTACGTGATATATGACATTAAGAGCGATAGAACACGGAAAAAAGTTTCTGAGGCATGTCTTGACCATGGGCTTGTGCGAATACAGTATAGCGCATTTCTTGGGGACATAAATTCCACTCGTCGCAACTCCCTCGAGAAAAATCTGATTCAGGAATTAGGTAAACAGTCGGGAAAGATAGAGATAATTGCAGTGTGCGAAAAAGACTTCCAGCAAAGGTCTATAATCGAGCCTCAGAGCGAGTGAGGGGTGAGAAATTGAGGTGTCAGAATGATAAGCTTGCGCGTTAGTGACCTCAAACAATATTTCTATTGCCAGAGGATTATCTACTTCACATACTGTATGCCATTACCCCGTTTAGTAACCCATCCCATGCAGGTTGGCGCAGTAGAGCATGAGATAATCAGCGTGCTTGAGCGACGAAGAAGCCTAAAGCGATACGGACTAGACGAAGGTGAATATAGGTTTCATGTCCAGATTCAGGCAGAATCGCTTGGATTGACAGGCGTTCTGGATATGCTCATTATCACAAAAGAAAGCGTGTTTCCTGTTGAGTTCAAGCATACCGACCAGCGAATAAATCTGAATGTGAAATACCAGCTTGTGGCCTATGGCATGATGGCGGAGGAATTCCTAGAAAGCACTGCGGACTATGGGTTTATCTACCGCATACCCAAGAAGAGCATTACGGCAATACCCATAACTCCTTCACTGCGTCAAAATGTTTCATCCGCGCTTGATGATATGCGAGAGCTGATAGCCAGGGAGCAGATGCCCGGTCCGCCACGTCAGCAGGGAAAATGTACAGAATGCGAGTTTCGTAGATACTGTCGGGACGTGTTGTGAAAAATACGTTGATATATTTGCCATGTAATGTTATGCTTTTTTATAAACGTAAAACATTACAGGAAAGGATGAACAACATGCCCATAGTTAAGACGTCAGCAAAATGCCAGATCGTTATACCCTCAAAGCTCAGAAAAGAGCTTGGTATAGAAGCTGGAGGCAATGTGTTGATAGAGAAACTCGATGACCATCATGCCATAATATCAGCTTTGCCGGATGACCCAATAAAGTCGCTGCGTGGCGCAGTCAAGGGTGGTAAGTCTATGGCTCAGGAACTGCTTAAGGAGAGAAGAAAGGATAACCTGCATGAGGAAAACAAAACTGCTTGATTCTTATGCTATACTGCTCTGGGTTCAGGACGAACCCGGCGCGCACGTCATCGAGGATCTTCTCCTTTCCGCCCGGGAGGGACAAATACAGCTTGTCATGAGCGAGATTAATCTCGGTGAGGTATATTATCAGTGTATTCGCAGGACAGGTAAGACTCGCGCAAGGGAGATCCTGGGGCAGTTTGAGCTTCTTCCAGTGGAGGTCGTGTCGGTAGATTGGGATATGGTATGCAAAGCCTCTGAGCTAAAAGCTGAGATACCTATCGCCTATGCTGATTGTTTTGCCATAGCCACCGCATTGTTTAAGGAAGCGGATATCGTTACAGGTGACCCGGAATTTGAGCAAGCCAGTCATCTTGTGGGTATTGATTGGTTGAAACGTAAGTGATTTCATTCTGCGTCAACCCATTTTATATTTCGCAAATCGAATTCCTGCGGAAAAACAGGGGGTATTTGCGAAAGCCTGTAAAGTGCCAATAAATGTAGTATTCATAATGCTTTATGTGGCATTTATCCTGTTCGTGTTATGACGGTATTGCCAGTCTTGTGGTATAAAACCGCCACTCTTAATACCGATTTGCGAAAGGATATCATTATGCTTGGGTCATTTTTATGAGTGTTCTCTGACAGAATAGCTATTTGCGAAAATGCCCTATGATATATGATAGATGCCGATAAATCAAGAGGTTAGAGCCAATGATTATTTTGTTTGACATTTTGCAGGCAATGATTTATGATAGAGATAAGAAAGTTGCTGAAAGCAATATACTGTTCATTTTTTAATCATTTTGGCAGAATAAAGGAAGGTGGATTGCAGACTATGACCCGATGAAAAGGGGACTGAAATTAAAGGCAAATATTCATCAAAGGCAATGGGTGAGGCTAATTGCAGACTATGACCCGATGAAAAGGGGACTGAAATAGCTTCGGGAAAACAAATAGCTGTTTTTTCTAATAACGATTGCAGACTATGACCCGATGAAAAGGGGACTGAAATCGTCTGGTGATGGTATGTCTGACATGGAAGATTCTGGCAATTGCAGACTATGACCCGATGAAAAGGGGACTGAAATACCCAAGAATTGTAAAGATACATGGGGATAATATCATTATTGCAGACTATGACCCGATGAAAAGGGGACTGAAATGCAACAACGTCAAATGAAGCGTCTAATTCGTGATCTAATTGCAGACTATGACCCGATGAAAAGGGGACTGAAATTCACCCAGTCCACGCGTAAGCCTTTGATAGCAAAATATATTGCAGACTATGACCCGATGAAAAGGGGACTGAAATTCACCCAGTCCACGC
>Ga0265594_1003141_pt1 | contig 11176 bp, 17 predicted proteins | sample saktaG_11_FD_190147 | JGI IMG/M metagenome (GOLD analysis project Ga0265594, IMG submission 190147) | Saline water microbial communities from Sakinaw Lake, British Columbia, Canada - sak_2011_5_24_80m | ecosystem: Environmental > Aquatic > Non-marine Saline and Alkaline > Saline ... | reverse complement strand
AAACTTAGATCCTTAATTAGTGAAAAGAAGTTTAACTTGAAAAAATATTCTCAGAAGTTATAAGTCTCCTAGAAGAATGCCCCCTTCGCTTTAGCTCATTTTTGTTCCAACAAAAATCTTGGGAACTCCACCAACAAGGCCAAACTTCTTTTTTGCGTCAGCCAATTCAACCAACAATTTTTCTAAATCTTCTATGGTTTCACATTCTCCTTCGCCATCATCCGTCCAATTTGCTACATTGATTCCAAAAACACATTTATCTTTAGGAGCGCCGTTTTCCTCGTTGTCCATATAAACAAAATTATGTTCGCCTGAATTAAAGTAATCTCCTATAAAATTACTATAGCATCGATCCATAGAGAACTTATCTCCTTTTCGCTCTCTACCTCTGGCTATGGCGGCATCTATTTTTTCCTTTGGATAAGCCGCTAAAACAAATTGCTCATCATCAAGAGGCTTGTCTAATATAAATCCAATCACGACAAAACTACTTGTACTGCTATTACTTACAAAACCATTACGACTCTTCATTATTCTCCTCCTGATTTTGAAATTCCATCGCCCAAACCGGTTCAGGAGTTTCCACTTTAAACTTATCTACAATTTCCTCTTTAAACCACCCATTAAATGATTTTAGTTTCTCTTTAGATTCAATATATCGTTGAATTACTTGACACATTTCTTCTGATATTTCGATATCCCCCAACTTAACGGGAGGCTGATCTTCTTTAGCATCCCTTTTCAAGTCTTCTGGAATATCTTTAGGTACATATCTCTTTCCATCATCCTTCCAACAATTAACAACTCCTTGATAACAATTGAAAATGATCTCAAGCTCAGGTATGAAAACCTCGTTAATTTTAGAACCCCATCCGTGAGACCATCCCAAAACACCATCATAAACCGTCAATTGCCAAACTTCAGCTTTCATATATTTATCCTCGTTATTTAACCATATTCTATCTTATCTGTTTTTTAAATTCTAATTTGGCTATGTCATTTAATTCCGCTTCTTGCTTCCATAATATAGCATCTTCTTTCAAATGTGTGTTGTCAAAAGGCGGATTTGGAATTTGAGCTTTTCCGTATTGATGAAACGTATCCATAAATCTTTTTGTTTCTAAAAGACTCAAACATGTCTTTTTGCGAAATAACTTCATAAATTCTAATGAGTTATTTATTTTGGTAACGATAATCGAATAAGATCCACTTTCGCATCTAGGATCTGGATTAATGTCTTTATTCATTAGAATCGGAAAATTTAACTCAAGTAGATAAAAATCCTTACCATCTTGAATAGCTCTTCTTTCTACAACCTTACCATCCCCACCGCAATCCAGTGAACCCCTTCCCTTAGCGACCTTTTCTGCTTGTTTAATACTATCAAAAATACCAATAAGATTTCCGCTTCCAAAGTTCCCAAAGTCTCCATATACAGCATATACGTCAATAATGTTCATTTATCCTCCCATTCCTACTTGTTGATCAACTTCGTCTCGTATACTCATAAAAACATCTTTGGGTAATTTATTTCTTGCAATTTTAACGAAGGTACAATCCCATTCCTTTTCGCGACTGGATTTTTCAAGTCTTTTTAGATTCGAAATATAGTGATTAAGGGTATTCAATGACTGTCGTTTGCGTTTAAGTGAATGAGTTGCTTTCTTATACCATATCCGGTCAGCTAATTCTCCTGATTCAAGTTTGCGTAGATCGGCATTGGCTACTTGAGCTTGAATGGCATCTATCTCTTGAAGGAGACCCTTGCGCTCTTCTAAAAAAATACTTATATTTTTTGGTCCTTGTTTTGAAGATTGCCAACTTGTTTTAGAGGTGTCATGCTCACTATTTCTGTCGATCATATGGTCCTCTTATAAGACGGTTTTTATTTGATCATTGCCAAAAATTGAGCCTGATCGATAATATCTACTCCGAGTGATTTAGCTTTTTGAACCTTACCTCCATCAATTTCCCCATCCCAAACAAGTGCAGTCAAATGTTTAGATACCGATGACTTCTGTCCGCCATTATCAATTACCATTTCTTCCATCTCTTTACGAGTAGGATCTGCAAATGAACCAGTGAAACAAAACTTCTTACCTGAAAGCTTGTCACTGTTAAATGTTGGTTTAACAATGTCAATGAATTTCAAAAGAGTTTCGATCTCCTTATGGTTCTTCCGCCATGCCCTAACAAACCCATGTGACTTCTTATCACCAAAACCGTCAATTTTCATGAGGTCATCAGCAGTAAGCTTGTCAACGTCATCGATAGTAGGAGCGATGTCTGTGATACGGCTCGACATAGTTCCGACATTAGCGATACCAAGAGCCTCAATGAATTTAGCAAGCGTAACTTCTTTGACAGAGTGGACGCTTTCTACGATATTCTCGAATTTCTTCTCGCCAAACTGATCTTTGAGGTGGGCATATTTACGAAAAGGATGCTCTGTCTTACGATCATTATCAAGCTTCCAATACATATCAGATAGACAGGAAATAATCGAATCTCCCTCCCAACTCAGAGCCTTATCATCCGTTAGCTTCCCTATGATTCCTTTTCCTAGCCCTAAAACACCAATCTTCTTAAAGAAGTGCTCGATACTTCTATTAATTTGAGCAACACAGGCGGGATTTTTACAATGAAGCGTAATATTATTGTCATCCCATACAAGATCGCCGCCGCAAGCTGGACATTCATCGGGAGGTTCGATAGGAGTATTGCCATCTTTCGTTTTTCGAACAACGTAAGGAATTATATCGCCACTTTTCTGGAGCAAAACTGTAGCGCCTATGGACAAACCATTCTTTTTGATAAAGTCGAAATTATGAAGGGCAACTCGTTGAATTGTTGTGCCACCTAATTCAACAGGCTTAAGCAATCCGACAATCGTAATAGCGCCGGTCCTGCCAACGCTATATTCCTTATCAATGATTTCGGTTTCCTTCTGCTCACATGGGAACTTAACTGCTCTATTAGCTTTAGGTTTCTTCCCGCCCGAGACTGTTCCTAAAGACTTGGCAACCTTGATATCATTTAGTTTAACTACAATGCCGTCGATATCAAATGAAAGCTTGGGGCGATCAAGACTATCCATGTAAACTTTAACAGCCCTAGCAATTTGTTGTAGGTTCAATCCAACCTTCGTAAACTTGGTGAAGTCCTTAAGGGTGGCAAATCCGTTATCGATAATAAATTGAAGTTTCTGTTTCTCGGTGTCAAAGTCTTTTCGGACAACTTCATAAGCGATAAAGTCAAGTCCACGTTCTTTTGTAACCTTAGGGTCCTTTTGATTGACTGAACCGGCTGCGAAGTTACGAGGAAGTTTGTAATTATGAGGGAGATTAAAATTATTAAACCAGTTCTTGTAGAAATCCTGTCTATCCTTATAGCATTCTCCTCGAAACTCAATTTCCTCTTTACAGGGAATAGTTTCGGGAATGCCTTGGATATGAACGGCATTCGAAGTTACATCGACGCCCTTCCACCCATCTCTTCCTCTTGTAACGACTTGCTGAAGTTTACCATCGTCATAGGTACAACAAATCGCAAGACCATCAAGTTTCAACTGAAGAGCGAAGCAATGCTCGGAAAGATCTACATTGGCATAAATGGACAACATGGCGGAAAGAAAATCTTCAGGGTTAGGGGATTTCAACAAGCTGCCGCAAATAACCTTATGCTTGATCTTAGCTCCATAAATGTGGTCGTCAGCCATCCCGCCTACAACATCCCAATCAGGGTCCATAGCTTGAATGGTATAATACTCTTTGTCGTATTCGGCGTCTGATACGGGGGAAGTTCCATTTGTCTCGTAAAGATCAGCACAATATTCAATAAATGTTTTTCTTGCATCAAGTGACAATGACGTATCTATTTTGGTTTGTTTCATTAGACTATCCTTTTTAATTATGAGACTAATATAGCATAAAAGAGAATTATTATCAAGCTCAAAATTTAGTTATTTCCTGCCATTCTTTGAGTTTGGGACTCTGGCGAATCCTCATATTCCATTTCCGCAAGGACAAAACTACAAACGCCCCTTGCTATTTGAGCTTCCTCATCAGTTTCAACCCCCTCTTGCACTATTTTATTAATTACGGGTTTTAGCGTTTTGATCTTATTCCATAGATCAATTCGTCCAATAATGAATTCGGAATTATCTTGATGGTTCATGAGATCCCCTATTACGAAGCTGCATTTAAAGAGGCTCTAACTGATTCCTGAATGAATCGAAGGTAATCCCCCTCATCTAGATCGCTTGCTTTTTTTTGCAAACGAGTTGAAATTACGTTCTTAAGTTGATCGCTCAATTGAAGGTTAACTGAGAGGGTGTTTTTCTTACAATCTATTTCCCCAGACGCCCATTCTTCAGTAGCGGCAAACTCAAAGTCTGTCTGGTCAAACAAACAATGATTGATGCCATCTTTATTGAAGAGAGAAGCCGTTGCTTTTTTTATTGCACTCTCTTTACTAGTAGCCCTATTAAGAACTCCCATGGTTATGACGCTTTGAAAGTATGTAATGTAATTTGTATCTTCTGTTTTATTTTTTATCGCTGTCATATTATTCTCCCTTAATTTATTCCCGTTTACTCATTATTGACATCAACATCATTATCAATTAATTTTACTAAATATCAAACTATTTTGTAACTTTTTGTTTACTACAAATATCCACAACATTTAATTGAAATTTGCCATACATATCAGGTTTATACGAGTGTGGAAATTGGAAATAAATATCGACCAACATATCTTGCAATTCGTATCCCCACTTCCCCGAAAACATTTTCATCTGTAGCGGAACTTCTTTCCCATCTTTCTCAACATGGAATGAGAGTATTTTCCATCCGCTACCTTCAAAGATGTCTATATCCTTAGCTCGAACATTTGCCAATAGAAAAATAGGGTCCGTATTGGTTCGATTACAGTATGGATAAAGCCCATTGTAGAGCATTTCAGCCGTATCAATTGAAACTGTTTCGGATCTTACTTCGGCATCATAGTATTCGATAGCCTCATCAATATTGAATTCTTTATAATGGGAACGACAAGCCTCATCAAATGCCTCTGCTGCAATATTTAACTTATCAGGTTTAAGGGTTGCGCCTACCGCTTGAGCATGTCCTCCATAACCAATAAATATATCTTCGCAACGCTTCATAATGTCATTAATGGCAACGCCAGAATACGAGCGACCACTACCCTTTAGAATTCCATCTTGTTCTCCGATGATGAGAGATGGTTTCTTAAACTTATCCGATATACGAGCAGCGACAATACCCAAAATACCAATATGCCATTTTGGATTAAAGAGGAGAATTCCATGTTTGTATCTATCAGGATGATTAGTTACTTCTTCGATAGCCTCTTTTTCGATATGTTTCTGGAGATCTTTTCGGTGCTCGTTCAAACTACCCAACTCATCCGCCAATTTCTCAGCTTTTGACAGGTCTTGCTCTATAAAAAGATGGTAAGCAATAATGGGATCTGTCATACGTCCTGCTGCATTGATCTTAGGAACGATCTTAAATTGAATATCGGATTGGCCTAGTCCTTCGGTGTAGATCTTAGACTTACCAATTAAAGCATTCAATCCATGTCCAAAAACTTGATTAAGGGCAAAGTCACTCAATCCATTTCTTACGATTATCCGATTATCCCCTATTAATGGCATGACATCTCCAACCGTTCCAATGGCGGCATATGCGAGGAACCATAATGGATCAATCTTTTTCGTTTTGATACGCATAGAACGGATAAATTGATAGACTTCTCCGCAAGCGCACATCTCGTCACCATCTCCTAGGTGCCAATTAACTAAGGCGTCTGCCGAGTCAGATCGCTTTGACTCATCTATGATATGGTGATCAATAACGATTATCTTGGGGCAACCTGCTTTGCGAATTTGTTGGATTTCCTTGTCGTTACTAGACCCACAATCTACGACGATAAGAAGATCAGGTTTATAGTCGGGAATAATCTTTTCTAAGGTCGCAACGCTTTTCTCATTTAAACCGTACCCTTCATTTTGTCGGGTAGGCAAAATTACTTTACATTGAAGACCGAGGAGAGAACAAGCTTCTTTCAACATGACGGAGCTAAGAACGCCATCGCAATCATAATCCCCGAAGACCAGAATGCGTCCACCATCAACGGCAACCTTCAGAAAGAGATTTGATGCTTGTTCCATATTTGGGAGGGAGTATGGGTGAGAGATATCGGAATAACGACATTCGAGAAAACTTGACAATGAGTCAGGTTTGATATCACGCTGAGCAACTAATCGGGCTAAAAGTCGTTTAGTCCCTTGTTTGAGAAGTAGTCCCTCTACTTCTTTATCATATTCCCTAAGTTTCCACATTATTTATATGACCTTGGCTATCCTATCTAACTGCAACAATTTGTTTAATTTAGTATACGAGAAAAATATTACTCTTTCAAGTAGTTTTTAATGAGTGTAAATTGTATAATATATATGTGAAAAGGCGATTACAAAAGGGGCTTAAAAAACAAAACAGATCAGGTAAAAAAATATGCCCGATCTGTAAACGTAATGAGATACTAATTGGACATCATATCGAAGGAAGAAATATCCCAAATGCCAATCATTCCTCTAACTTAGCATATATTTGTGACAACGATCATCGCAAAGTTCATGAAGGTTTAATTATTATAGAAAGATGGGTTATGACGACAGAAGGAATGGAACTTATGTGGCATAAAAAGGATGAGGACAATTTTACTGGCTCAGAAGCAAAGCCCTATCAGATACCCAAGAATTAGTTACCACAAATTGAACATTTAGGCGGAATGACAACCATCGCTGAATGCAACTGCGAATCAAATTGTTCCCATCCTAAAATTGCAAACCCGTAAACCCCCCAAGTAGTCCCCCAACTATTCTGGATATAGACTCCAACATCATCATACCCACATAACAAAATTGCGTGGCCACCGAGAGGTTTTGCATTCCTTCCGCTGTTTTTAATGATTCCGTTTTTGAGATCAACGTAATTCCAATCATCAGTAATCATAAATCCTGCAAGGCAAACAGTGTATTCGTGAAGAGCAAATTGAATATCTTGGCGATTGGTCTTAACGCTTTTACCAGACCCTTTAATCATTCCAAGTTTTTCAGCCCCTTTAATTGCAGCCCATAGGTATGTTCCTTCATTAGAACAATTATCAAGGGTCTTGGCTTCTTTATAAATAGCATCACCATTAACTTGTTGAGGGTAATGAAGTTTTTTCCAATTCTGTACTTCTATATAACCAGCGGTTGAATAGCCTGCACAATGAGGAGTTTGCAGTTGATCACTGGATGCTAAACAAAGATCCCTATTATCAATTTTACGTGGAGCTATAAATTGTGGTGCTCTAACTATAGCATCGGGGGTCTGACTGCGAGCTAATGGAGTATCTTCAATAATAAGGTCACCGCCTGTGAAGTTGGTCTTTTTGTATCTTTTGAAAAATGACATCACTTTATCCTCCTGATGAATTATTGGTTACTTGAGTGATTGAATTGGTTAATGGCTGAAAATCGATAAATTCCCTATTATCCATTAAGGGAGGGCGAGGGTCGGGATTGGTGTCAGTATGAGTGCATCCATTTAAACAAACGAGTGTAGCCCCAATGAGGATAATCTTCGATAGGCAATTCATACTGATTTATTCAAGAATCGGCATGGATATCCCTTTCATTAAACGTTAATTCACGAGAGTTACGAGCGGAGAGGCTCACGACTTTAGTCGTGGGAGGAAAGCGAGTCATTTACTAACTCAAAGCCCAACCTTTGCATCAAGCTTAGCAAAGAACCAATTTCTAGCCTTATCGCTAATCTTTCCGTTTACATCTTTAGGTTCAAGACCATTATTAACCATTGTATCCATTTCTTCTTTGGCTACATCATTAGTTATCCAACGAAGAAAGTCTCCTGTACCTTTACGACTAATCTCCTCACTTTTTGTGGTGAATACTTGCTCTATTCCCTGCTCAAGTCTATTTTCAGTAACAGCATAGTCAACGAATTCCTTGATTGAATTGAGTTTTTCAGTATTGACACGTGCAGTCTTCTTTACTTTAGAGCTGGAATGTTTTTCCCCTTTTACCTTGAATATATAACGGGTATCGTTCCACCATGCTTCATACACAACACCTTCACCAATTCCAGAGTGACCAAAAGCTTTTCCTACAGGACATTCTTTCTCTACTTCTTCTGTAATCTCTACAAGCTTATTCTGAGCCTCTGCTGGATTACTGAAGTCAATATTTATGTCAAAAGACTTATAATCATTAATATTATAAATACGAGCTTCAGGACATTTATATTCAGCCCAATCCTCTCGATGAAGGTAGTAATTGTTTTCGTTATCTGAAGAAGCAATTTTGACGGCAAAAATAACAAACATTTTATCAAGTCCGTTAATTGCCACTCCTTTTTGGATATTTCCGCCGCACCATTCTCCATAAATAATAACAGTTTCATCATTACAAAGTTCTTTTTTCTTACGAATATCAACAAGCATATCTCGAAGAATGGGTCGATTAGCTTCGGCAAAAAAAGCAAATCCAGCATTATCTTTTTCAACTGTAACATTATGATTACGGCCAAGATACCAAATATTTTCATTACAGTCTTGAGCCACCCCACTACAAGTCCCATGAAGTTTTACAGTACCATGAAAAGAGACTGTTGGCATTTTAGCTTCTCGATTCATAATAGGATCGTTATTTTCATCCATTCCAACAAATTGAGCCGCATGTTTAATATCACGAATAACATTACGAAACTGATTGACATCTGTAAATTTGCTATGTTTCTTCATTGTATGTCTCCTTATTTTTCAAGCAATATAGCAGAAAATTGGTATTTGTCAAGAATTATTTAGTTACCTTCTGTCGCAATTTCACAAAACTACCTTCTTTATCTTCTCCTTCAAAAAGGTCAGTGTTAATGTGGACAGGATGGCTATGAGTTCCCTGATATACTTCTTCTCCAGTTTCAATGTAAATGCCACCTCCCCCATTGAAGCGTATCTTGCCAAACGGATATCTTTCTTCTACCCATTTTTCAAATTCATCCCATCTCATACCGTCAAGTTTTTTCATTTGTTACCTTCTGTCGTTATGTCACTAAACATATTATTACGATTACTATTGTTAGAATCCCCATTACAGCAAGCATTACGTATTGCAAAGCCATAGCTATTTTAAATTGAAAGTGAAACGATTTAAGCTTCTTTTCTTTCTCTGGTCCATCGGGCATTGCATCAATTCTGTGTTTTATTATATGTGGGGGTAATGCCATTATTTAGTTCCTTTCTGTCGGTTTGTCGGTATATTTTGAAAATTTTTCCAACTGCCATTTTTCAATCTTTTAAAGTGATTTGGGTTAATTCTATTCGTATCTTGTTGACAATTCTCGATATAGAGTTTCGATGTCTTTCCTTTTAACTTCGTTGGGTATGACATTACTTTCATCATAGATACGGCGCAGTTCTTTCATACGCCTCTCAACTTCGGACATGATGTCTTCATATTCTAATTCACCACTACGAATCTGCATGAGGTATTTAAGCTGATCTCCTTCAAAACGAACGATGGGAGAACCCTGTGTAAGAATATGCTCCCCTGAAATCAGAAGCCTCATACAATGCATCATGTTTTTTTGATCATATGTAAGTTTACCCTTTTCTTGATCAATCCATCGAGTTTCATTACGAGTCTTCATCCAATCCCAATATGAATGCCACTCTTTGAGAGCTTTGTTATACTCGTCTTGATTGTAGATGAGAAGTCCTGAGAATCTGCGAGTTTCCTCCTCCTTTGGAATAGATTCGCAAACAAGCATATCATCCCCTCGAAAAATGCCTTTGGATTCTGATCCATAATAATATAACCTAAAGATATTATGAGAGTGTTCAAGAGAAGATGCGTGGAATTCACTCAAGTCCCATATGGTAGATTTAAGAGAAACAGGACGACATGGGAAAATTACATTATCCCATTCAAAATCTTCATCCTTAAGTATATTTTGTGTAAGATTCCCCTCGAAATCTCTTACGATCCAGCAGAAATCTTCTTTCTTGGGCATTTCTTTTGGCTGAGGATTATGAACCTTCTTATTCTGTCCCCTAGCCTTCTTGATTTGAGCAAAGGCATAACCCGAATGCGTATGAAAGCACTTCTTGGAAATGAATAAATTCCGATGAGCTATCAAACGTTCCATGGCTTCTGAGGAAATACGAACACAATCTTGAGGCATCCATAGCAACTCAATCATATTCGGATTGGCTGACATGAGTAACTCGAATGCTCTTTTTAAGCTATAGTATGTCGTATCATTATTCTTGTCACTAATTTGTGCTGCTGGCTCATGCAACCCGAGATACTCATTGGGCGGATTGACATAGAAACCACGCAAGTCAACATCACTTTGGGGGGTATTCGTCCCATAAGATATTGATCCGCTTACTGTCTCAAAAATAATACGTCCTGATGTTTTAAGATCTTCTACATTCATAATTCTTCCTTAAATATTTCTGACCAATCTTCTGCCTGTGAATCGTCTCGTACTGCCATCAAAAAATCACCTAACTTATTTTGACCAGTTCCCATACATTTGTCACAATAGCAAACGCCCCAATAACAATCGTGCCACCAATTTCCTTCGACCAGATAAGCATCTCCGGTTTCTAGAAGCATTATTTTTAAATCGGGGTCCTTAAATTTTTCCCTCAAAATAGTGATCATAATGCCGTCTTTTACATCCTCCCAATCTGACCTGAGCATTACCTTCCGCCCAAGTCTCTTCGATTGATTAGCTCCTTCGCAATCTCTAATCACAATCCTTTGGTCTTTATCAAGAGTCTTTGCCGCTTGGAATGCATGTTCTGTTGATGGATACACTAATCCCTCAAATTCAATTGCTAGAGGCTTAATCCCCATCATTACTCCTTCCTTTGGGGTATAAGGGTAATAATTACTGAGGAATCTGTTACATCCTGCGAATCTTATAATATGTTTAGGCATAATTCTTCCTTATTTTTAATGTTGAGATAATGAACTACCCAGACACTAAAGATGTCTGGGTTTCCTGATTCACAGATTGAACTTGTTCAAAATTCATAAATGAATTTTGTCCAGAGGTTCTCATCTCCACAGGCTT
>Ga0265594_1003140_pt1 | contig 11178 bp, 10 predicted proteins | sample saktaG_11_FD_190147 | JGI IMG/M metagenome (GOLD analysis project Ga0265594, IMG submission 190147) | Saline water microbial communities from Sakinaw Lake, British Columbia, Canada - sak_2011_5_24_80m | ecosystem: Environmental > Aquatic > Non-marine Saline and Alkaline > Saline ... | reverse complement strand
AAAAAGCATATGGAGGCATCGTTACTCTTCCTTTCTTTAAATTTGCAGCAGACTGGGTTTTATTATAGCGTTCGCCCAATCCAAAAACAAGCATCAATGTAGCGCAGTCTTTTGTAGCGCAGTCTTTCAAGGCTGCCTGGCGGTGGCTGGTGGGCGTGGGGCAGGGCTAAAGCCCTGCGCTACATGTTCATTTTTCTAAATCCAAATCATCAAAAAACCTTAGACTATCGACTGCTGACTCTTGACTATTTTCGTATGTAGCGCAGCCTTTTAAGGCTGCCTGGGGTGGTTGGTGGGCGTGGGGCAGGGCTAAAGCCCTGCGCTACATGTTCATTTTTCTAAATCCAAATCATCAAAAAACCTTAGACTATCGACTGCTGACTCTTGACTATTTTCGTATGTAGTGCAGCCTTTTAAGGCTGCCCGGCGGTGGCCTCGGTGGACTACCAACCAATGTGTCATTGCGAGGCACAAAGTGCCGTGGCAATCTCGGTGGGGATAGGGGAAACGAAGTAGGGAATGTAGGGACAGACCTTCAGGTCTGTCCGAAACGGGCGCACCTGAAGGTACGCCCCTACGGTACTCGCACCAAAAAGGAACACCTTTACCCGCCGTCTCTCCGGCTATCTACCGTCGTGCCAGGGAGAAGACTTTTTCCTTAATATCCCTGGAGTTAGCCTCGAGGTTCTCGGCAAGGAAGCTATCCACATCTTCCTTGCTAAACCTGCGGTCACCCCGCGGACCTATACGGTAAGCCTTAAGTATCCCTTGATTACTCCACCGCCTCACCGTATTAATGTGTACGTTGAGAAGGCGAGCTAATTCGCTCACCGTGAACATAGCCTTCTGTCGACTAACCGATACCATAGTTTCAGCTCCCTTAAACTTTCCTAACCTGTCCTATAACAACTCTAACTCACCTTACTGCAACAAACAATCCCCCAAATGGGCTAATCGGCATAGCTAAATAGTCCTGTATGCGGTAAGGTTCCGATAGGATAATCCATCTTGACAATCTCGACAGGTATGATATAATTCCACATATAGGACTTTCTTCCCAGGACGTTTGTCCTGGGTGGAAGCTGGTGAATGGAAATTGCCCAGCCCTGAGGCAGCGACCTCAAAGGGCAATAAAATAAGAGATTTAACGCACCGGAAATCGAGATAGTATATTTCCCCAATGGGGGGAGGGGGAATGGTAAAAAGCAAAGGGCGCGAAGTCGGAGTTTCGGAGGGTTGGCGGCTGTCTTTGGGTCTAAATGCACGTGCAGCCCTTATTCATGGCAGAGCCGGCGCTTACTCAATTTTTACCGAAATATTTACCTTTCTCAGCCGTTTGTTTACCGAAATATTTACCTTCCCTAGCTATAATGTATGTATAGTGAATTTAGGCAGGCCAGGGAGGTGACCGGGTTCTAGTTCTGACAGATTAAAGACAGCATATCTGGGGGGCAATGAAGCACCAGCCGTAGAATGGTCACTTGGCTGGTGTGGAGCCAGAAGTGAAACCGACCCAGTTGGGTCGGTTTTTTGTGTTTTGATAAGCAGGTTAGAAAAGGACAATGAGAGGTTTGAACGCTGTGTTACAGGGAGGCTGATATAAGGGACTATCACGCAACTTGATTTGTTTATTACCGCCAAATGCCTGAGGTCGACAGGCTGGCTTTATAAAAATCTAAAAAAGGAGAAAACTAATGAAGAAATTAATAGGAATTGCGCTGGTGGTGGCTCTGGCCGTCATGCTGATGCCCGGTGCAGTATTTGCCTGGGACCCAGTTTCTGTAGAGGTAAACTGGGGAGGAGGCGCTTTTGATGCAGGCGGCTATCCTGTAGACTTTGGGGCTGGATATATTGGTGCCACTATTACCGCTCAAGATGATGCCACGTCAACATTCCGCACCAGCGGAGCGAACATATTAGGGACTTTTACGTCAACCTACACAGAAAACACTGCGTATCCCTATATGGGCGTCAACACGCTTTTGAACAAAATTAATGCTGATGTTGGCAACGGATACATAGAGTTCTATACCGATAGGCTTGACTCCTATGAGGGATCGTATGGCAATCCTGGCGACTGGTCGTACAATCTCGTCGTGACTGACGGCGTATGCCGAAATACGGGACTATTCCTACTATGACAGGACTAGCAACGGTTATCATCTTGAGGCAAATGCTTCCAACTACACGCTGATCAAACAGATGGGCTTAGGACCGAACGCGGACGATGACTGGGCTGGGGCCAACCTTTCCGGCAGTGGCATCGGTCAAATGGGGTGCATGGACGCAGCGACGTGGATGGACTCTTCGTCCACCTATTCCAACTGCCGACTTGGCAGTTGGAATTACTCCTACGGCATGAGTGTCAACGCTGTTGGGAGTGGTGGCTTCGACCTTGAGGCCTATGGGCACGATTCAGTGAGCCTCAGGAACGTGACAAGTACGGGGGCCACCGGCGGGTACACGAACGCAAATGGTGTCATCGGGATATCTGGCACCAGCGTAACATGGACTGGGGACGGTTCATGGGACAGCGCGTGGGTGAACCAACACTTTGACTTTGCTACGAACTTCAACATGCCCGACTGGTCTATAAGGGCGAAGTGAGACACCTGAAAGCTTGCCCCTTGAGGAATTCACCTCAGGGGGCAAGCAAGTCCTGGATCAAGAAGGAAGTATGGCAAAAGACATGAGTAGAATAGCTCTGGTAACGCTCTTAGCGGCAGTAATGCTGCTGAGCTCAGGTCAGTTTGTCTACGCCGACGACGGTGGCGAGGGCGACTCGCATACCGTTATTATCGACATCGGCATAAGCGGCGAACTGGATGTTGGTATCAGGGCCGCCGGCCCTTCCGAACTCAATGTTGGAGTGCAAGGCCCTTCGGAGGTCAACATCGACGCCGGTGACAAGGTAGACCTCAATGTGGAAGCCAGCGATGAATCTCAGGTCTTCATAAAGGGACAAGGCATTGATGAGCCGGCGGGGGTCCCGGAGACCGCAGACGATAACCTTTATCAGCCTGGGGCAGGCCAGCAGGACACAGACGACGACCCGCCCGGGAACTTGGGGCAGCAGACATCGAGCTTGGATGACTACACCTCGAGGTTGAACCCTTATGTGGTGATTATATCAGCGGCATTCCCGGTACTGGGGGTGCTCACTTTTATCATAATCGGCCTTCTGTAGAAGAGGGCCAATCGAAGAAATCAAAAGGAGGTACAATGAAATGGTGAAGCGCATAAGTAAGGTTGGACTACTGGTGCTTCTGGTTGTGCCGGTGCTGTTAGCAGGTTCTGCCGTATATGCGGACGACGGCATAGATGCTGGCATCGGCATAACGACGCCAGGCACGGCGAATGTCGGCGTTGACATAAACGCGAGCAATGCTAATGTCTGGATAAACGGTGCAGACCTGGGCGCCATGGGGGCAGGAGCAGTGCAGGGCAGCATTCCCAACAGCGGCTACAGTCAGGTGGGCACGGGCTACCTGCCGCCGCTCAGTAGTTATGGTGTAGTCGCTGAAGTGGCTCCCGACGGGAAATACGACGGGTGGCTGATTGGGTGGAGAGGCTATTTCTCCCCGGAAACCAACATAGACGAGGCGGTATACAAGGGTTCCGGGTGCGGAGGTACCTGGGGCGTATGCGACGGATACCCTGACATGTGGACCAGGCGGCAAATCGCCGGACTGGCGCCGCAGTTCGTGGCCCTGTACGAAAAGATGGAGACCATAATAGCAGCCGTGGCCAAGGTAATCGACGTGACTAATAACAACCACGCCCAGCTCAACGGCAATGGAACTGTGGCGGAGTTGAAACTCCAGCTTTCGCAACTGGCGGATGTCAGCGTCGGCCTGACGCAGCTAGAGCAAAGGTGCAATACCCTGGAGACGGCCGTACAGCAACAGAGGGATGACTACAACAAGAAGCTTACAATCGTGGCGTCTGTCTCGGCTTTCATCTTTTTATGCTTCGCTGCGTACATCGTGCTCTTGACCCTGTATATTCGCAGGCTGCGCAGCCGCGTCCAGTAAGGACTGACAAATAGACGGGCAAAATAGAGCCGCTTTGGGCTCACCGCCTCGTGGGATAATACCCTGAGGCGGTGAGCCTTTTTGTTTCCACATAGATTCGTGTCGGAGCCACAGTCGATAGTCGATAGTCGATAGTCAGTAGTCGATAGTCGATAGTCGATAGTCGATAGTCGATAGTCGATAGTCGATAGTCGAAACTCCCCTGTCTTTGCGAGCGAAATTGGGTAGGCTGGAGCATCCGCTCCAGTCTAAAGCAATACTCGATACACCTCTCCGTCATTGCGAGAAGCGCCAGCGACGAAGCAATCTCGGCAACCGACAGTCAATAGTCGTAAGTCGTAAGTCGAAAGTCAAGAGTCGAAAGGTTTGTCCTTGCGAGAAGCGCTAGCGACGAAGCAATCTCGGCGGACGGGAAGTGAGGGGAAACGAAGCGCTCATCCACAGCCCCACTGAGATTGCCACGGCACCCTCGTGCCTCGCAATGACATTGGTTGGTGGCCCACCGAGATTGCCACGGCACCCCCGTGCCTCGCAACGACAGGTTGATATTCAGAGCTTGAAGCGCAACGCATTGGGGGAATAAAAAAGGGGGTGGCATTTGCCACCACCTGCTTTATATTTCAGGCAGGGAAGCCTGCTTGCGGAGCTTTCTGTAAATGTAGACCAGGCTGACAACCCACGCGATAGCCAGGATAGAGCTGACAACGATGCCTACCCATAACCCCAGTGGGGCCGACCTCATTACTATGGGCGCGAATTTGATGGTAGCAATCCAGTCGCCCACCGCCTTGAAGGGTGCCCCTAGTGTATCCCAGAACGAAGTGGGTTCCGGTGCTACAGGGGATACAGGGGATGGCGGTGGTACCGCTTGAGTCACGAAGCTGAAGGTAGCGCTCCAATCGCTCGGCGCTGGCTCGACACACATCACTCGCCAAAAGTAGCTGGTGCTGTAATCCAGCGTGCCCTGATACTCGTAGGCGGTGGTGGCTACTTCGGCCTCAGCCAGGACATCGGTCAATGCCGCATCCTTAGCCAGGACGAACTTGTACTTCGTGGTGTCCTTGAATGGCGACCAGGAGAAGGATGCCGTTGAAGTTGGGCAGCCGATGCAGCCGTTGTCCGGCGACAGCAGCTTGAGCCCGTAGTAGTCAGCCCTTACCGGCAGCCCAGCCTTCACGGTGAAGCTTCTCGCTTCAGACCACGGGCTGCGGACAATCTGTCCGGTAGCGCATTCGCGGACTTTCAACCGCCAGTAGTAGGTATGACCGCATTCCAGATTGCCATATTGGGCTATCTCAGATGAAGCCGTAGTATTCTGACCACCTGCCGGGATGTAGCAGCACGGGGTAGTGACATCGGCTGGTGACAGGTAGCCGGCATCGGCATCTTCGCTAACCCAGTCAATCACTCTTATACTGAAATCCTCATTCTTAGCTATCTCTATGTCATAGGTGTCGGCAAGGCAGAGCTGTTCCCAGCAGAGGTTAATCTCCTGGGCTCTGCCGGAAACCGGGTCGCAGCCGATGAGCATCTTATCCTCAGTTATCAGGACTGGGCCCTTCTTGGCCATGCAGTCGGTGAAGCACCACAGCATACCTTGGGTGGGCGGAGCGTAGCCTCGGGCATCAAGAGCATACAGAGTAGTGTCGGTGTCCATCGTCAGGCAGCCGCATTTCTTGAGCGACCATGGTTCGCGCGTGAATTTGACACCACTGGTAAGGCCTTGGTCAAGGCAATCCCAGACGATGCCCGGCTTGGGCATGCCGTCGAGCGGGTACAGGGTGCGGCACACACCATCCGTTCCTCCATCGTGGGCTGAGTATAGAGCGTGTTGTCCTCCAGCCCCGGTGAAGGCAAGCTGCAGCCCGTACTGGCCAACAGCATGTGGAACATTGGCCGGCGAGCCGACAGCACCATTGGCTGCATCCATCATGTCGAGGCTTCCCCAGTTGCCAACGATGGGGATAGTGGCAACAGTATTGCGATAGACGGTGCCGGTGCTGGAATCGTCAGCAACATAGACAGTATAGTTATTGTCGAAATCAGGGTCGAAAGCGACATGGACATTGCCTGAAGTCGGTAGCCTCGCGCAGAGCTCGGTAAAGCTCTCACCTCCGTCGGTTGAAATGGCTGCTGGATAGCCAGTAGCGTTGTAGTTAGTATCGGCGCCTACCAGCACCTTACCTTCAGGCTGGGCGGTAATCATGTGTGCAGTGCTAATGGTGGAATCAACATCAGGCTCAAGGCTTGACCAGGAAAGGCCCGTATAGGGCATCTTTTGCACCAGCCCGCTAGAACTGAGGTTATACAGGATGGTAGTCGATTCAACGGCAAAGTCCTGAATTGCATTTCTAGGGTTGATAGTAGACCAGCCGTCACCAAAGTCCGCCGACCATGCCTGCGCCGTGGTAGTCTGAGCTGCCCAGAAGAGCACGTCGCCGTTCGTCCTGTCCGGTGGGAGCCTCAGCAAAGGCGCGTTGCTCTGTATGTCTTCACAGTCCAGTGCCGACGGCCGACAATATACCCTCTCGTAGTAAAAGCCGAGGGAATACACCGGCAGAGGCGATGCAACATTGGAATTGATGGTGGTGCGCCACACGCTGTCCATCTGCAGGCATGAAGGATTTGCGGTCGTATTTTCGCTGACCGAAGCCAGGTACAGGGTGGTACCATCGGCTGCTGCGGCAACATCGTTGAACCAATCGATTGTGGTATCAATCAGGCCCAGCTGGTTCCAGGTCTCACTGTTGGTGCGGCTTAAAGAGAATGCCGATTCATCATCGGGGATTGGGGCGTTAAGCAGGCCACTGTACCAGCCGGCACCGGACCCGCGTGGAGATGCCCCGGTGGCACAGAAGGCTAATGAGTTGTCAGCACTCCAGGCGACCTGGACATTGCCGTTTCCCCGTGTCGTCGTGACGCAGGTGGCCTGTCCGGCAGCCCCCGTAGGCGACTTCATTGATGGAAACCAGCACGGGATAGGACAGGTGGTCGGTAAATCGGTGAACCAGGTGGGCACACTGGCTGAGCAGCCATAGCCCCTAACTTCACCTGCCAGGAGCTTGCCTGAAGCATAGTTGCCGAAGTAGGCAATGCTGCCAATCCTCTTGGTGGTGTTGCCGCCGAGGTCCATCAGTGTATAGACAGTGCTGTCATCGATGCGGAAAATGCCGACACTCTCCATGCCATCACCTCCATCGTCGGTGCTGACATAGGCACGGCGCAGGTTGAATGACTGGCCGGAGAAGTCAGACGGCAGCTCAAGGTCGGCGCTAACAATATCAGTTGCGTCGGGTGAGTCATTAAGGAATGCGTTCGACACCAGGACGGAATCGAAGACCCAGCTATCAATATCATTGTTGCTGAGGTCACGAAGGGCTACATCGTAGTACGTATCACCTGGAGCAGCGGTGGTAGCGTAGACCACCGCCAGGGCGGCGTCGCTGACATAGCTTGGTGAGAACTTCAGCGCCAGGATATCAGCATTGGTGCCGGCGGTCGCAGGGATAACGCTCTGCAGATTCCAGCCCCTAAAACCGGCGCACGGTAGCACATAGATGCGGAAGACGCCAGCAGCGGTGCCATCCCGGATGCCGACAGCTATATCGCGCTTGCCGCCATAGTCGGGGGAGATATCGATAGCGCCGACAACCGCGTTGCCGGTTGCGCTGGCGAGCTGAGTGCACTCCCACTTAGCGCCAGCATTCTCCGTGACATACATCTCCACGGGGGCATTAGTAGTATTGCCGCTGGTGACCACAGCCCACAGATTAGGGTCATCAGGAGCTATTGCCACATCCCATACTGCACGCTCCCCACCCATTGCGGAATCCAGAAGGCGGTCTTCGTTATCGCTCCATCTAATGCCAGTCGTATCTGTAACATACAGGTCGATGTCACCCGCACCGACGGTTACCGCGGCAATTATGGTGGCACCATCGCTGCCAACGGCTATCTTGTTAACCTCAGACCCGTGCAGAATGTCGTGCTTGCCGGGCACTAAACCTGGCATGTCCAGCGTGTCCCACTTGCAGATGCCGGGGGCGGCCTCCGTGTGTGGTGCCCTCGCCAAGCTACATGGCACTACAATGCCAGCCACCAGCACCACCGCCACTATCAGCCGAAATATGCTCGGATGCTCTCCTTTGTTCATGCCTGCTCAGCTTTATTGGCTCCCTTACCGAACTCAGACTGCGTCGGCACCAAGGCAAGACTCTGGCGTGGAAACATCATCTCAGTTGATGCCATCACCTTGGCCGGGGTTGTGTAGTCTCATCCGTACTATTGTACCATTATAGTCAAGACATTGGCTAGGGGTGTATAAAAAATTTCAAAAGTGGACTGTCTTTTGGATGTGAGAGTCACCTGTCTACAGGGGAGATCCCCCAAAACCCCACCGAGATTGCCACGGCACTCCGTGCCTCGCAACGGCAGTATGGTGGTTGTCTTTGCGAGGAGCGCTAGCGACGAAACAATCTCGGCGGACGGGCGTGAGGGGGAACGAAGCACTCCTCCACAGCCTCACCAATCCCAATGTACAGACAAGTCTTTAGACCTGTCCGAAAGCGGACAGACCTGAAGGTCTGTCCCTACAAGATGATAGCTACTGTAAATCCTGAATCTCGCCCACTACCCCAGGCAGCCTTTGCGGTGCGCCGACCCCGCTACTCGGAAGCCAATAGTTGGTTTACTGCTTCGAAAGCATTGATGCGCCCGCTGCCAACACTGCCGGTGCCAAGTTCATCGCAGCTAACCTCGATGGCTTGCCGAACCTCGTCATTCATCAGGCCATTACCGCTATGGTCACTCGCCACACTGAAAAGCAAGGCGGCTACTCCGGATACATAGGCGGCTGCCATCGAGGTACCGCTCTTGTAACCATAGTCGCCAAACGGCAGTGTAGAGTAAATGCCGACTCCTGGAGCCGCCACATCCACCCAGTCGCCCTGCACCGACCAGGGAGCTACGGAGTCACTGGGGTCAGTGGCTGCCACAGCCAGGCAATTAGGGCAGCCGGCGGGATATGCCATTCTTGCGGCCAAATCGTTGCCTGCCGCAGCCACCATAACAGCACCTTTGCCCCAGGCATAATCTACCGCATCTTGCAGTTCGGGGGATGGCTGGGTGGTAATTAGACTCATGTTGATAACCCTGGCACCATGGTCCACTGCCCAGACAATACCCTTAGCCACGCTAGAGCTATCGCATCGGCCGCCCTCATCGGCGACCTTTACGCTCAACAAACGGACGTTAGGAGCGACACCAGCGATGCCAATCCCATTGTCCCCATTGGCTGCGATGATGCCAGCAATGTGGGTTCCATGGCCAAATATGTCATAAGCTGTCGGGCTATCAGCAAGGTTCACCTCGGCAATCACTTTGCCAACCAAGTCCTCGTGCCCCTTGGCAATCCCGGTATCCAAAACGGCGACCACCACGCTAGCACCCCCCGATGTGAGCTGCCAGGCTTCCGGCACGCCTATCATCGGTATAGCCCACTGCTTGTTAAAATCACTGTCATTGAGAGCATGAGCCGGCTGAACCACGGCTACGGTTGTTGCCAGGCTCGGGGTATCTTCAAGCACGGCGGCGTCCACTGTATATTGCTCAGCCCGTATTTCGTATGCCGCCGCCTGAGCCTGGCGGCAAATCCGCGGCGAAACCAGGTCTATGCTTTGACAGAATAGAAGTATGCCTATCACCAAGGCTGCGATTATGGCCGCTCTTTTCAGTATGGCACCCTCCTGCACTCGGCCCTGCCAGCAAGCCCGCTAGGCCCCGGCAGAGCCGCCCTCTTCAATTTGTGGCTTGACCCTTCAGATGGCTTGAAACCACCCGGTGCCAGCAGGTCGTTGCACTATGACCGCAGGTATTAGTCCTATCACATCAACAATCCTGCCACGGCCCAAATGGTTCACCGGTAAACCCACTGCTGAGGCAACCACAACCTCAGTATCCTACACGCCGCAGCTACAGTAAATAGCCCATTGGTCACTTTGGGCATAGCTATAAAGTACTATGCCCGCCGACTGCAGGAGGGCAAGCCGACGTTAGCGGCAGTACAACCGGAGAGCATAACATGGAGCTAAAAGTCGACGGCATAACCCAAGCAACAAGGCAAATCACTCTGGCTCCGGAAACAAGTCAGACGATGAATTTCACCATAGCCGGAGAAACTGTCGGTAAACACCAGGTAGAGGTAGCCGGCCTGGTTGGCGAATTCGAGATAACCGAGCTGCCGCCTGGAATCAACTGGTGGCTTATCGGCGGCACTCTTGCCATAGCTGTGCTGCTAGCCGTATGGCTCACCTGGGGAAGAAGATGGCTCAGGAGCCACCATCCCCGGTCGCCAAAGCAAGCTAAGGCTGCTTCTTAGCTAACAAGCGCGACCTTTTAAGGCCGCCCGGCAGCGGCTGACGTGGCATATATAGCGCAGTCTTTTAAGGCTGCCTGGGGTGGTTGGTAGGCGAGGCTACATTAGTGTAAAAGTAGAAAATTAAAAAGCAAAATGACAGATTAGAATTCAAAAAAATGCCGTTAGGACTATTCTGGGTCTATAAAGAAAAAAGGATAGCTTTGCACTTTTATTTGTCATTTTAACTTTTAGCTTTTAACCTTTGACTTTCCAGGAGGTTGTTGGCAGGGCTGAAGCCCTGCGCTACATGTTACTCCGTTCCACCTTGTGTCATTGCATGCCTCTCCCCTTCTGTCGTTGCGAGGCACAAAGTGCCGCGGCAATCTCGGTGGGGTTGTGGCAAGGGCTTTGAGGGACCCCCTTCGTCTTCCCCCCACCGAGTTTGCTTCGCTTCGCTCGCAATGACGGAGAGGTATATCGAGTATTGCTTTGGGCTGGAGCGGATGCTCCAGCCTACCCAATTTCCCTTGCAAAGACAATTGTATTGGCAAGCTTTACATCTCGTCTTCTAGTTATGATAATTATCAGGTTAGCGACCAATTCGGCTAACTAAATCATTAATGCTATCTCGCAGTTCCTGAGCACTGCGCCGGGCAGCCTCGGCAAAGTCTTTCTCCCGAGAAGCATAGAGAATTTGCCGCGAGACAGCGATAATCGCTTTCTCCCCACGGTCATCAACCCCGTATTTGACCGCCGAGGTCAGGTCGCCACCCTGAGCTCCAATGCCGG
>Ga0265594_1003136_pt1 | contig 11184 bp, 10 predicted proteins | sample saktaG_11_FD_190147 | JGI IMG/M metagenome (GOLD analysis project Ga0265594, IMG submission 190147) | Saline water microbial communities from Sakinaw Lake, British Columbia, Canada - sak_2011_5_24_80m | ecosystem: Environmental > Aquatic > Non-marine Saline and Alkaline > Saline ... | reverse complement strand
AGAGATATATGATAAATATTTTTATCGAAAAATGACTTAAAGAATCTTTTAAATGCCATAATAAAAAAGAGCATTCTAAAGGAATATTTATGTGAAAAATAGCAATATTAAATTTTAAGGGTGGAACCGGGAAAACTACGATAGCAGTCAATTTAGGTTATGCCTCATCTCTTAAGGATTATAAAGTATTAATTATTTCCATGCTCGTCCTGTCTGGGGAAGCAGGCATTCCAGGCTCTTTGGCAATAAAGCTGAAGGGCTTTTTCATTTTTATAAAATATTTTTCCCAAAAAAGAAGGATTTTTGAAATTTATGTCGTATATATTAAATAGAGGCAAATTTTGTCATAAGCAACTATAAAATAAGCACTTGAGTTTCTAAATTGAACAAATTAAATATCGTAACCTGTATGAAGGTAACAGAAGAGACCTTTTCTTTTTTATAAAAAGAGAAAAAGAGCCGAAGAGGTAAGATACCAAAAGTATTTAAACTTTCAGGCAAAAAGACCGTTACCGGACAGAACTCTGGAGAGCTTTATACCAAAAAGCACCGAAGGGGCAATTCCTAATCTTTAGGAAAACCCATACAGAGTTTACTAAAAGAATTATCTCCTAATTTCTTAGGAAGAATCTTTCAGGCAAAAGGACAGAGTAAGAGAGTAATATCATTATTTTCTTATTCTGTCTTTTTTAATACATACAAACATTTTAGAATAGTGCATTAAGAGGGAGTTTAATTTTTAGAAGTAGATATATCAAAGGTATTACTGTAGATAGACCTCCCAAAGGAAGAACTCGTAAAAGGGGAAGTTAAACCATAAAAAAAATATAAGGCAGTATAAAAATTAAATATTTAAGATGAATAATTAAAGGGAATGATATTATGAAAAAAAGTATACCTTGTTTGTTGATTGTTATTATCATAATAGGTCTTTTTTATTCAATTACTGATTCTCAAACAAACACCCCTTACTTACCTCCCTTATCTAAATCCAAAGATAAGCCAATAGAAGGTTTGCCTTCTATTATAAAAAGAATTGAACCTTCCACTGTTACTGCTCCCATCTCACCTGGTTCAAGTGGCAGCCCGGTTTTAAATATGAAGGGAGAAATTATCGGAATAGCTACTTTTCAATTTATAGAAGGGCAGAATTTAAATTTTGCAATTCCCAGTGAAAGAATAGCAAGCCTTAATTTAGCAAGAGAAAAGAAAACAACTGTTGGTGAAGAATTATTTGAGCAGGAAGAAAAAGGTAAAAAAGATTCTGAATATAATTATGAGGCTTACGATAAAGCTTTATATTTTATAAAAAAGAGAGAGTATGAGATAGCACTACCTTATCTGGAAATAGCAATTAAAACAGATATATCATCATTAAAATCCCGGGTTTACTTTCAGATTGGATACTGCTATTTAAAGCTTAAATCCTATCCAAAAGCAATAGAAGCTTATACGGTTGAGGCTTTAGGGAAAGCAATCTCATCTCTAACAAATTATTTTCCCAAAAAAGAAGGTTTTTTTAAATTTTGTCGAATATAAATATTAAGAGTAAAAAATTAAGTTTAAAAGTAATGAGGAGGATTATCAAATGTAAAAAATCTTTTTAATCATATAAAAATAGCTATTGCCTTTTTCTTTAAAAATATTTTTTAGTTTTAAAAAAAGCTTATAAATTCTAATTTTAAGGTACATTTGTGATAATTTTTATATTTATGATTATCGACCCATAGTAAAGCGGTTAGATACATTCCCACATCCCCACCATAAATCTTCCAATAAATCTACAAAAAAAATCCTAAGAGTCTTAGATCTAATAAAAAAATTTTACCTTGAACAAAAATTAATTAGCATACATTAGGTTTATATTGTATGGGACAGCAGTTTGCTCAGTCTTATTCAGTCAATTTTTCCTATCAAAAATCAGAAAAAGACGATTCTTGGTAAAGGCAATTCATTGAGTAGGCATGTTCTTAAAAATCTATTAAGGAGGTGAAAAAAAAGATGAGAAAGAAGATGTTTATTGTTCTTTTGGTGATGGTGATATTTTTCGTACTGAATAGTTCACTCTGTGCCCAGGAAACAGACCCGGCAAAGGTGGTCACTGCTATGGCGGATGCGCTGAATGCTGGTGATGTCGAGGCTACAATGGTACTTTTCACTGACGATGCAATTATCAAAGTCTGGTATGGTGATGCACGACCGCCTAGCTCTCATGTCGGCAGAGAACAGGTACGAGCCTTTATGGAAAAAATAGTAGCAGGGAACTTTAAAATTCAAGTTGAGATACTTCAAGTACTTGGAGATATAGCCGTCACCAGGACCAAAACTTGGATGGATGCATCGATACAGCTCGGTATCGCACCGCTGGATTATATAGAGATATATATTATTCAAGATGGTAAGATTAAGGGTTTTGTAGATATTCTTACCGACGAATCCGCGGCAAAGCTAAAAGCTGCTATGGCCCCCAAGTAATTAATTTCTTTAGTATCGAAACTGCTGTCCTATTTATCACGGTTTAAAACCCGCCAAAATTAAATATAGGAAAAGAAAATATTAATAAATAAGGAGGTGAACAACTCATGATTGATGCAGAAGTGTTTTTTAATAGTGTTAGTGCTTACAATGTTTCAATATTTCCCATGCAAATCATTACACTGGTCGTAGCAGTTATACTAACCTATTTGTTATGGGTCAAACCCAGCGCCGGCATAAATAAACTAATGAAAGCTTATTTGTCTTTTACCTTTGTTTGGCTTGTATTCATGTTTCCCTTTGAGGGGATCTTTAAAATAGGCTTTGGTTTATTGCATCTTGCAATAGCGATACTCTTTTTTATAGATATATTTACGGGAAAAATTGAATTTAAATTTCCGGAGACAAGTGGTAAAAGATACTTCATGCTTTTTTTGATTTTTTCTGCCTTTGCCCTTTATCCTTTGATTGAATATATGAGCGGACATCTTTATCCAAAAATTCTATTATTTGGTGTAGCACCTTGTCCTACAACTATATTTTCTCTGGCATTGCTAATAGGAGCAGTACCAAAAGTAGGTAAAATAATATTTATTTTACTTATATTTCCAGCCATATTCTCTGGTCTTTCTGTGCCAATAATGCTTGAGGTTTGGGCAGATTTATTATTGCTTTTTACAGGTGTATACGGTTTGATTATCTTAATAAAGAATTGGAAGCTTATCGGAAAGGGGTAAAATCATTTTCAAAATATTTTGGCGGGCTTTGGAAATCTGTGTGAGGAAATAGGATTAAATGTTTAAAAAAGAAAAAAGGTTATCTCTAACTAAATTATTTTTAAGATTGTCAATTGCCTTAATTTTCTCCCTTGGCCTAATTTCTTCCCCCAATTCTACTATTCTTGCCTCAGAGACTATTAACGTAAAAGATTACATTAAAGATAAATTCCCTTCGGTAATATATAATATTTACCTCGCCTCTTTAAATGGGCTCGACCAACATGAAAAAGAATTTATTGATATATTACAAAATCTGCCAGAGGATAGACAAAGATATTATGCTAAAGAAATCTATAATAATGGTTTTACTCAAGAACTTCTCGAAAAAGTCAGAGAGGAAATAATAACAGAAAAATCTTTAACTAAGTTTGAAGAAAAGATAAGTGAAAAATTGCCCTCAATTAGTGAAGAAATTGAGCCGCTATCCACCGGAATAGTAAAATTATCTCTTAAAGAAAAAATAGCTTATCGTTTTATTTTAAATGAAAAAAATACTTATAAACACTGGTATAATAGATTTTTATTTTGTGGAGTAGATTTAGAACGCTCTCGGAGAGTGGTATCCCGAATAAAGAATTTTTACCATTGGTGTGATGAGTGGTCAAAAGAAGGAGAAAATCTGGAAACTCTTGCTCAAGAGGCTCTTTCTGCAGAAAATACTTATACTGCAAAATATTTATTTCATGAAGCAGCAGGGTGTTTTTTTGTTGGCCAACTTCCTTATTATATAGATATTAGAAAGAAGAACGAAGCACAGGAAAGAGCAAGAGAAAATTATAAAAGAGCTATTGAATTACTCGGTGAAGGAAAAAGGCCGATAAGAATAGAAATACCCTTTCGAGAAACTTTTATTCCCGGCTACCTCAAGCTTTGCAGCCATCCAAATAGACCACTTATAATCATTATTAATTCAATTGATAGCATAAAAGAAATTGAAAATCACTATTTAGGAAACCTTTTACTAGAGGCTGGCTTTAATGTTTTTGCATTTGATGGCCCGGGCCAAGGAGAAATGTGGAAAAATATGAAAATGATCCCAGACTACGAAAAAACCATTAGCACTATTATCAACTGGTTTGAAGAAAATAATAAATATAATATTGACTTTAAAAAAATAGCAACTTATGGCATAAGTCTTGGGGGATATTTTTCATTTCGAGCAGCTGCTTTTGATAAGAGAATCTGTTGTGCTGTGGTAATTAGCGCACCTGGTTATTCTCCCGGTTTTTCAGAATTGAAAAAAGTAAAAAGAGCACTTCTTTATACTACAGGCGCAAATAGTTTAAAAGAAGTTACATCTTTATGGGGTGAAATAAGCATTAAAGAAGTACCACAACTTGACCGTCCCATTCTTTTAATCTACGGAGAAGAAGACAAGCTCTTTCCCTTAGAACATGCTTATTGCCTTATGGATTGGGCAATAGGAGAAAAAGAATTAAAATCCTACTCTGAAGGTAAGCATGCTTGTAGTAATTTTTTGGATGAAGCAGTCCCTTGCTCTATTGATTGGCTCAGAAAATATTTATTGGAATAACTAAATACTATTCTCGAACGAGGTTGGAGTGCCTACTATTTCCCTTATTTTATTTTATTCCATAAGCCCGCTCTTTCTAAAACTTTTTGGACTCCTCCCGGACTAATTACCTTGCTTTTATATTCCCCATTCATAACCGTTGCTATAGTCCTTCTCCCCCATTTAGGATTTATTTTCTTTAATTCAATTGCTCTAAGAGCATACTTTTCCGGAATTCTTCCCAAATTTTTACGAATATGTTTCCTTGGTTTTCTAATGCCTTCCATTCCGTATTTTACATAACGTTCATACCATTTTCGGAAGGTGTTCAAAGACACTTTCGCTTTTTCACATGAAAGTTTAATGTTGTGAGTTGTTAAGTAGGTGTCTATTAACAATTTTCTTTGTTCAAAAGTAGTGAGTTTTATATATTTTTTAAACTTTTCTTTATTTTCCATATTTATATATTCCAAAATAGTAATTTTAAGAAAGCTGATTACTTAACCATTCACTATCTGAATGACCACTAAATAAAAAAATATTATTAAAAAAGAAGGATTTTGAAATTTATTGTAGAATACAGTATATAATTATATAGATATATCATTATAACAATATACTGAATTATTTTCAACAATATACAAAAGGAGTAACTAAAATAAAAAATATCAATTTTAAATCCGGAATACCTTTATATATTCAAATAAAAGATTATATTAGAGAAAAAGTAAAAACAGGTGAATTAAAGACAGGAGAAAAAATTCCATCAGAAGAACTTTTATGTGAAAAATTTGATGTGAGTAAAATTACTGTTATAAGAGCACTAAGAGATCTTGTTAATGAAGATATTATTGTTAGAAAACAAGGGAAAGGGAGCTTTGTGAAAGAACCCAACTACAAAGAAGACTTAAGTAAATTAGCGAATTTCAGAAATATCCATACCCAGTCTCATGGCAAAGCTGAACACAAAATATTGGAATGGCATATAATTAAACCCTCCAAAGAAATTAGAAATAGAATGAAATTATCCAAAGAAGATAAAGTTTTAGAAATAGTTCGCTTAAGATTTTTTAAGTCGGAACCGGTGGCATTCGAACATACTTATATACCCGATAATTTAATTCCATCTCTGGGAGAAAAAAGAAAATTATTTGAGAATAAATTTATCTATGACATTTTTAAAACAATGCCCAACATTTTACCTGAGAGTTCACAAATATTCATCAAACCTATACTTGCGGATGAGTACTACGCAAAAACTTTTAAAATTGCTGTTGGAAGCCCTCTATTACTATGGGATAGGACTACTTATTCTAAAGATAAAAAAATTATCGAATTTTCTATATTTTGCGCTCGTGGAGATAAGTGCAAACATCATATAGAATTTCCCTAAACAAAATAAGAGAATATTTTACTAATTAATTTTATAAATTATAAAAGGAGGTGTTAATTATTTTGAAAAAATGGTTATTAGTTAACAGTTTTATCGAGAAAAAAGCTTATAAAATACAAGGAGTACTATTGTTTATAACATTATTAGGCATAGCAGTTTTAGTATTTATCCAGGTAATACTTCGATATGTTCTCCATCATCCATTAATGGGCATAGAAGAATTACTTCTTTTCCCAACTATCTGGCTATATTTTCTGGGAAGTGCCAATGCATCTGTAGAGCATACCCAGATAAAGGCACAGGTAATTGATATATTTTTAAAAACACGCACATCACTTAAGATTTCTAGAATTATAATGGGGGTTGTTTCTTTTGGAATAAATTGTTGGTTAACCTATTGGGCTTATCAATATTTTTTGTACTCAAACCGTGTACAAAAAATAAGTGCAACTCTGTACATTCCAATGGTATATGCTGAGTCTGCCGTTTTTATAGGATTTTTTTTAATGGCCATTTATGTGTTTTTTGAAACCATAGATTACATATTCAAGCCATTATCTGAATTCAAATTAGAGGAAAAGGGGTAATTTATTATATAGTTTGTAGGAGGATAAGAAAATTATGATGACCATAGTTCTTTTTGATATATTGATTCTAGTTATTTTACTGACCTTAGGCGTTCCTCTTTCTTTTTGTTTTGGAGGAGCTTTACTTTTTATGAGTATTTTTACCGATGTTTCCATGAAAGGTCTTTTCTTGTGGGGTTTTAACCAAATTATAAATCCAATATTGCTAACCATACCGCTTTTTGTTCTAGCTGGTGGTGTAATGAGTGAGAGTGGAATTGCAAAATATTTGTTAAATTTTGTTAACGCATTTATCGGCAGGCTAAAGGGTGGTTTAGGCGTGGTCGCTGTAGTAACCTGTGCAATTATTGGTGCTATTTCTGGAAGCGGCTTAACCGGAGTGGCAGCCATCGGTCCAATATTAATTCCCCAGATGGCCAAGGAAAAATATCCCCGAGGTTATGCTACCGCATTAGTCACCTGTTCCTCTATATTAGGTTTATTGATCCCCCCCAGTACAATTATGATAATTTATGGCTGGGTAACTGAAACGTCCATTTTGGCTTGTTTTTTAGCTACTGTAGGGCCGGGTCTTCTTATTGTAGTAGCATTTTCTATAATTAATTTATTTTTAGCTCGTAAAATGCCATTAATCCTTAACCCTCCAATGGAGACAAAAGTAAGGAAAAAGAAGATATTAAATGACACATGGAAAGCCCTTCCTGCTTTATCTATGCCGGTTATTATTTTGGGAGGCATTTACGGAGGTGTTTTTACACCCACTGAAGCAGCCGCAGTAGCAGTGGTTATTTCACTACCTATCGGTTTTTTCATATACCGCGGCTTAAAATTAAATAATTTTTATTCACTTGTAAAAGAATCTGCAACTTCAGTTGGAACAATAATGATAATGATTTTATTAGCTCTAATGCTAAGCCAGGTATTTGTAATGAATAGAATTCCTCAAGCAATAATTTCTTTCATGTTTGGAATAACAACCAATAGATTTTTGCTATTATTTATGGTTAACATACTTTTATTTATTATAGGAATGCTGGTAAATGATGCTACCGGTATGGTTTTAGCGGCTCCCTTATTGCTCCCGCTAGTAAAGGAATTGGGAATAACCCCGGTGCAATTTGCTGCGATAATGGGCACGAACCTAGCAATGGGTGGAGTAACTCCTCCTTATGCAAGTATACTTTACCTGGGGATGAGAGTCGGCAAAGTAGGGTTTTTAGATATATTAAAACCGACTTTAATATTTATTATTTTTGGATATGTGCCTGTTGTATTTCTCACAACATACTGGCCAACGCTATCATTGTTTTTGCCACATTTATTAGGGTTTACTCCCTAAAAAATAACATCTAATAAAAAGAGGAGAAAATTATGAATAAATTAAAAGTCTCAGTCTTAGGTGCAGGTAATGGAGGTCAAGCTCTCAGTGCTCATTTAGCATTGAAAGGAATCGAAGTAAATTTATTTGAACATCCAAACTTTAAAAAGAACATTGAAGAAATATCTAAAAAAGGAGGTATTGAGCTTTCCGGAAAACTGCAGGGGTTTGGGAAAATATCGCTAGCGACTACTAATATAAAGAAAGCTATTGAAGGTACTTCGGTTATTATGATTGTAGCCCCCTCTTTTGCTCAAGAAACATTTATTGAGATGGCTGTTCCTTATTTGGTTGACTCACAAATTATCATGTTAATTCCAGGTAATTTCGGATCCTTTGAAATAAAGAAAATACTAAAGAAGAATGGAAAAAATCTAACCATTGTAGAGACAAATACACTTCCCTATGCTTGTCGAAAAATTGAAGAAGGAAAAGTAAATATCTGGGGAGTCAAAACTCATATTTCCATTGCTTCTCTTCCAGCAGCGAATATCGAAAAAGTATCAAAGATGTTAAATGACTTTTTTATAATGCCCCTTTATCCTTTAAAGAATTCACTGGAAATTAGTTTTTCTAATCCAAACATGATAGTACATTGTCCCACCATGATATTAAATGCCGGAAGAATTGAATCCACCAATGGCGATTTTAGGTTTTATTGTGATGGCATGACAAAATCAGTATGTAGAATCATGGAAAAAATGGATGAAGAAAGAATAACGGTTGGAAAAAAATTAAATCTTGATTTAATTTCAACTTATGACTGGTTAAAGGAAACTTACAATCTCAAGGGAAAAGATCTTCATGCATTACTATCCACCAACCCGGCATATGCCCAACATGGAGCCGATGCTCCGAAATTCCTTAACCACCGTTACCTTACCGAGGATGTGCCTCACTTATTAGTTCCCGTTGTTTCTTTTGGACGGTTATTAGGTATTCAAACTCCAATAACTGATTGTATCATAAATCTGGCTTCTGTTATTAATGGTATTGACCATCTTAAAAAAGGAAGAAACCTGGATATGTTGGGGTTATCAGGAATGTCAATAAAAGAGATTTTAGTTTATATTTAGGAAATTTTAACAGATAAAAAATAAATTAATTAAATTCATAATATTAATGGGAAGGGTATTTTAAATGACTTCAAATCAACGAGTGTTAAGCATTTTTGACATACTTGGCCCCATAATGATTGGGCCTTCCAGTAATCATACTGCAGGCGCAGTCAGGATTGGTAAAATAGCCAGAATGATTCTTGGTGAAGAACCTATCAGTGTGAATTTATATTTTTATGGGTCTTTAGCTGAAACTTACAAAGGTCACATGACTGATTCTGCGGTTGTTGCGGGATTGCTAGGAATGGAAGTCGACGATAACAAAATCAAAAAATCATTACTAATAGCCAACAACAGGAACATAAATTTAAATATTTATACACAATTACTCTCAGATAAAAATCCAAATACGATAGAGTTAGAATTAAAATCAAATTCACATTCGGTAAAAATTAATGCAATTTCTCTAGGAGGAGGAGAGATTGTAATTAGCAATATAGACGAATTTGATATCAATCTTAGCGGAAATAAGGATATGATTATAATAATCCTTAAAGAAAAACATCCAGAAATTATTTTAAAAATCCAAAAAATGCTTGGTAAAAAATTTGTTTCCACTAAAGTTATTAAAGGGGATTCAAGATACCTGGTCTGTTTTTATATCGAGAATGTTATTAGTAAATTAACCTTAGAGTCAATAATGAATATTAGGGAAATAAAATTTGTAAGATTAATTAAATCCTTATATTCCTACAAATTAAAAAATAACAATCCTTTATTTACAACTATCGAAGAAATGTTATTGATTGGAAAAAATGATAAAAAATCTCTTCCTCAAGTTATTACTGATTATGAATCAAAAAGGAGTGGCTTAAAGGAAAAAGAGATAAGGGACGGTATCAAACAAATTTGGAAAGCAATGAAAGAAGAAATTGATCAAGGATTAACTAAAGATAACCGGTTGATTGGGGGATTGATGAGCGGTAGAGACGCGAAGACACTTTATAAAGCTGTGAAAGAAGGAAAACTTATTTCTGGAAAGCCTTTATCTTTAGCTGTGGCAAGGGCAATTGCTTGCGGAGAAGTTAATGCGTCAATGGGAAGGGTTGTGGCAGCACCCACAGCTGGTGCGGTAGGAGTACTCCCGGCCGTTGTTTTAACCACAGCAGAAAAATTAAGTTCAAAAGAGCAAGACATTATAGATGCCCTTTTGGTAGCTGCAGGAATTGGTGTTGTAATAGCTTATAAAGCACCTATATCCGGAGCTATGGGGGGCTGTCAATCAGAGGTAGGCGTAGCTTCAGCAATGGCTGCCGCAGCTATAGTGCAACTTGCCGGAGGTAATTCAGAACAAGTAACCCAAGCTATGGCTTTGGCATTGAAAAATTTGTTTGGCCTGGTATGTGATACTGTTGCCGGACCCGTGGAAGTACCTTGTATAAAAAGAAATGTCATCGGAGTAGCTAATGCATTTGCAGTTGCGGATATGGCTTTAGTGGGGATACAAAGTATAATTCCGCCTGATGAAGTTATCGATGCACTAAGAAACATTCAAACTCTTATGCCTATGGAATTAAAAGATACTATGTTGGGAGGATTAGGAATCACTAAAACAGCCAAACGATTGAAAAAGGAATGGCTTGAAAAAATAAAATAAAATGATAAGTTCTAATATAGCAAAGGGGAGAAAATGAAAACCGTATTACTGAGTAAATCAGATATTGAAAAAGTAATGACAATGAAAGAAGTAGTAGAGATAGTCGATAAGACCTATGTAGGATTTGGTGAGGGTAAAGTGATAAATCCAACAAAAGTCGGTTTGGATCTTGGAGAAACAGCAGAATGGCCGCCATATAAAGGTTTTATGAATGCAATGCCTGCTTATGTTGGCTGGCTTGACTCTGCTGGCATTAAATGGGCTGGTGGTTTTTTAGACAATGCGAAGATAGGCCTACCTTATATTACCGGTATGATTTTGTTAATTGATCCCAGGACTGGTCA
>Ga0265594_1003134_pt1 | contig 11191 bp, 9 predicted proteins | sample saktaG_11_FD_190147 | JGI IMG/M metagenome (GOLD analysis project Ga0265594, IMG submission 190147) | Saline water microbial communities from Sakinaw Lake, British Columbia, Canada - sak_2011_5_24_80m | ecosystem: Environmental > Aquatic > Non-marine Saline and Alkaline > Saline ... | reverse complement strand
GATAAACAGCAACCTGGAACAGCTATGGCGGCTGGCCGTGCTCCCCGCCAGTTTGGGTAACCGTAATTATGACGCAATAAGGAGGCCTTCGGTAACAGTTTAATTTGACGCAATACGTATAGGAATCCTGCCTCAATAGGGTAAAACTGAACTCATCTAATTTTGACAGTACTTTAGAGTAATAAGGCACATTGGCTGCGGCAAGACTGGCTTTGGTTAAAGTTGAAGACTACCAAGGAGAAAATAAAATCAGCAGGTAAAAACGTAGCCACCTTTCTTAAGATAAGAGTAAGAGGCGAGCAGGGTAAACATAATCGTGAGGTACATCAAGGCAGCAAGTAGTCTGTCTGGGCCTATGCCAAGAATAGCCACTACCAGCGTTATCATCTGAACCGAGTATGTGATTCTGGCTATCTGGGTAGGAAACGGAAATTGAATGGCGCGATTGCGCCGCTTCCACATAAAAGTGAGCACACCAGCCAACACGGTGAGGTCTGCGGCGATCACAATCACCACGTAAGGATAGGGGTTAAACGGCATAAGATTGGCTGTACGCCACCAGAGTCCCCCGGCTACTGATAGAAGCAAGACAGGGGTCATGAGCACCCTATCGGCAACCAAATCGAAAAGTGCCCCACCCAGGGTTGATTGCCCCAATCTACGAGCCAAGAAGCCATCTAGCCCATCGGTAGCCCAGGCGACAATAAGCAAAATACCAGCCACCAGGATTCCGGCTGCCCCTCCCTGAATCAAGAGCCAGGCGATGACCATAGCCAGAACAACACGCGCCGCAGTAACAGCATTAGGAACATTAAAGCGTAACGTCAACACCTGGGCGGCTGGGCTATTCATCTACTGCTTCAACCCCATAGTAATGGAACATTGTAATAGAACATTTCTCAGCGTTATTCTTATGAGCAGAGTAGCACAGCTGCAGATACATGTCAATGCTAAGCAGGGTGCACACTGCCCCCAGTGGTAGGTCAGCTCAAGGACACAATCCATCATTTTGTACCCTATGGTTCACCGGCTTACAACAGTAATATTGTCCCCGCTCAATAAAAGACAAATATTTTTACCCGGGGAAATCTGGACTAATGCCCTTAACCCTGACTATAATAGTTCATCTTTATATGTTCAAAATAACTGGTCCTGACGATGGTATACCACCGATTGACGAAGCTTTATCATAGTGGTAACCTTTGATAAAGTAAGACCGAGGAGCTAAAGGGTGAAATTATTTGAGCCCGGCAAAATAGGGAAGCTTTCTATAAAGAACCGAATATTGATGTGCCCAATGGGTGTTGGTGGGCTGGAAGAACCACAGGGTGGGTTGTCGCAACGAGGCATAGACTACTATGTGGCTCGAGCCAAGGGTGGTACAGGGCTGATAATAACCGGGCTCACTCGTGTCAGCCGAGAAATAGAGCCACCTCTTGAAGACAAATTGATAATTGACAGCAAGACGTCTGTAACCTGGCTTAATGAGCTAGCTGAGGCTGTGCATGACTATGGAGCCAAGGTTGCTATCCAATTGACAGCCGGGCTTGGGCGTGTTGCTACCCTTGACTTATTGAAGATAGCCGGGGCAGTAGCACCGTCTGCTCTGCCTACTTTTGAAGACCCCACCATTATGACACGTGAGCTCAGCACAGAGGAAGTTGAGCGGTTGGTGCATGCCTTTGAATTTAGCGCTGAAATATTAAGGCTTGCCGGAATTGACGCTGTGGAGCTACATGGCCACGAGGGATACCTATTTGATCAATTTATGACGGCACTCTGGAATAAGCGAACAGACAAGTATGGTGGAGACCTAGAAGGCAGGCTTAGATTTCCTGTAGAGGTAATAGAAGCTATAAAGAGAGGAGCTGGGGCCGACTTCCCGGTAATCTTTAGGTTTGGACTTAAGCACTATATAGATGGAGGGCGTGAGATTGAGGAAGGGCTTGAGATAGCCCGCAGGCTGGAGGCGGCAGGGGCTGATGCTCTTGAAGTTGATGCCGGCTGCTACGAGACGTGGTACTGGGCCCACCCGCCAACAACTCTACCGCCAGGCTGTATGGTTGACATGGCACAGATGGCGAAGAGGGTAGTTAAGGTTCCGGTTATTGCCGTTGGTAAGCTTGGATACCCAGAGTTAGCAGAGAGGGTATTACAAGAGGGGAAGGCCGACTTCATTTGCCTGGGGAGGGCTTTGCTTGCTGACCCGGAGTGGCCAAATAAGGTTAAGAAGGGAAGGCTGGAAGATATCCGCCCGTGCATTGGATGCCATGAGGGCTGTCTCAAAAGGGTGTTTGACGTAAAGTATCTCAGCTGTGCAGTGAATCCAGCAACAGGGATGGAAAGGGAATTCACTATAAAGCCAGCAGAGAAGAAAAAAACTGTGCTAGTAGTTGGTGGAGGGGCAAGTGGTATGGAGGCAGCCAGGGTTACAGCATTGCGGGGGCACAAGGTTACCTTATGGGAGAAAGGAGACGCCCTGGGTGGAAACCTGATACCTGCCTCGGTTCCCGATTTTAAGCAGGATTACAGAAAACTAATAAATTTCCTTTCCACTCAAATAAAGAAACTTGGCGTAACCCTAGAACTTGCAAAGGAAGCTACCACCGAGCTGATTCTGGAAATGAAGCCCGATGTTGTCTTCATCGCCACCGGGAGTACATCAATCGTTCCAGAGATTCCGGGTGTTGGGAAAAAGATGGTAGTTATCGCTGTAGATTTGCTTTTAGGTAAGCAGGAAGCTGGGAAATCGGTGGTTGTAGTCGGTGGCGGTCTTATTGGCTGTGAGACTGCACTCTACCTGGCACAAAAGGGCAAGAAACTGACCATTATTGAGATGTTAGACGGGGTAATGCTTGATATGTATTCAGCTAACCGTATGCATCTACTGAAACTGCTTGCCGATGCTGATGTGAACATTCTGACTGAGACCAAATGCTTGGAGATAAGGGATAACGGCATTACTATAGCCGATAAGTATGGTAAAAGAAGCACCTTAGAAGCCGATACCGTAGTGCTGGCCGTAGGTTTAAAGTCCAACGAGGGGCTTTTAGAGGCTTTAAAAGACAAAATTCCTGAGGTATATGCTATTGGTGATTGCGTAGAGCCTCGTAAGGTAATAAATGCCATCTGGGAGGGGTTCCGCACTGCTCGCCTGGTCTAGACCACAAGATTAGTCAACAAGGGTTCTTGAAAAAAGGGGTAAAAAATGGCTAAAAGCAAGTCAAAGCAAAGCTCAAATGAGAGCCACCGAGTAACTACCAGTGGTGATATTGAGGTCTCCGCCTACTTAGAGATTGCTAAGGAAATAGGTGGTGAACAGCCAATTGCAGCCAAGGAAGCGGTGTCTGGTGCTGAGCGCGAGGCTATAATTGTCATTGATTTCGGCTCACAATACAGTATGCTTATTGCCCGCCGAATACGCGAGTGTCAGGTATATTGCGAGCTTGTAGCCTATGATACCCCCTGGGAAAAGATAGCCCCGCTAAACCCCAAGGGGTTTATCCTTTCCGGGGGACCAGCCAATGTCAACAAACCTGGTGCTCCTCTGGCTCCAGCTTATATTTATGAAAGTCATCTACCGATATTGGGCATATGCTACGGGATGCAAGTCCTCACCAAACAGCTAGGTGGGCAGGTTTCACCGGGAACAAAGTCTGAGTATGGTCACGCTATCCTTCATTTGAGTAATACCGATTCGCCTTTATTTGCCGATTTACCTGCCTCATCACCGGTATGGATGAGCCACGGTGACCGAATAGAGGAAATGCCGCCCGGTTTCACTGTCCTAGCCTATACTGAAAACTCACCGGTGGCTGTTATGGGTAATGATGAAGATATATTTGGTCTCCAGTTTCATCCTGAGGTAACCCATACCCCTCAGGGAAAGACCATCCTAAAGAATTTTGCCTACCGAGTGTGTGGCTGCCAAGGAAACTGGACGATAGGCAGCTTTATTAGTGATAGCCTGGCTCAAATTAAACAGCAGGTAGGCAAAGGGAAAGTCATCAGTGCTCTCTCAGGCGGAGTTGATTCAGCGGTAGTCGCCACCCTCGTCCACCGAGCCATTGGTGACCAATTAACCTGCATCTTTGTTAATCATGGACTGCTGCGTCGTGAAGAAGTAGAAAGAACCTTTAATGTCTTCCAGCTTAATTTAGGCATGAATATCATCTATGTTGATGCCAGTGAAAGATTCCTTCACCGCTTAAAGGGAGTGATAGACCCGGAGAGGAAGCGCAAGATTATCGGGGAGGAGTTTATCCGAGTATTTGAGGAGGAGGCTAACAAGATAGGCAAGGTTGACTTTCTGTCTCAGGGCACCCTTTATCCTGATGTCATTGAGAGTGCATTATCAGGCAGTGCCTCAGCCAAGATAAAAACCCATCATAATGTTGGTGGTCTGCCAGCTAAGATGACCCTGCAATTGCTCGAACCTCTGCGCTACCTATTTAAGGATGAGGTGCGCCAGGTAGGGCTAGAGCTGGGTCTTCCTGAAGAGATGGTGTGGCGGCAGCCTTTCCCCGGGCCGGGTTTAGCCATACGCATCATTGGTGAGGTGACCAAAGAGAAGCTTGAGATACTACGCGGTGCTGACTGGATTGTGATGAATGAGATTAAGAAGGCGAGGCTATATCGCCAGTTGTGGCAGAGTTTCGCTATACTCACCGATGTCAAGAGTGTAGGGGTAATGGGGGATTATAGAACCTATGGCTATTTAGTTGCCATCCGTGCCGTAACCAGCGAGGAGGCGATGACCGCTGACTGGGCACGTCTCCCCTACGATGTTCTAGCTCAAATCTCAAACCGCATCGTTAATGAAGTCCCCGGGGTAAACCGCGTGGTCTATGATATAACCTCCAAACCCCCGTCAACTATAGAGTGGGAGTAAAAAAGAGGTTAGCTTTGAATTGTTTTTGGTTAAATAATGCGTAAGATATTGCAAAAAATTTGGGGAAACAATTCGTATCTGTTTAGCTTTGAATTGTTTTTAGAGTTATGTCAACAAGAGAGTGGGAGTGACAAAAAGTTCCTAGGATGCGTAAGACACTAATAATAGCAGTTTTACTCCTAATAGTGTTGCCTACCCTTGGGGCATGCGCAAAAGCATCAGGTGTCCAAATTACCTATATTTTTTATGATGGATTGGTTCCTAGAGCAGAGTCGGACGAATATGTAGAAATCACCAATCTCGGAGACCAAGCTCAAGATTTGGCTCACTGGATGCTAATGGATATATCAGAAGGATATCCATCATTCACTTTTCCAGCTTACATCTTGGCTCCGGGTGAAACCATCCGAGTTTATACTAATGAATGTCATCCTGAATGGGGAGGATTTAGTTTTGAATATGGTCGAGCCATCTGGAACAACAGTGAGCCTGATGTAGCCGTGCTCTACAATAACCAAGGTGAAGAAGTCTCTCAAAGGAGTTACTAAATCAGTAAGACCTTTCCTAACAATCAGGCAAAAATAAGAGGTCATTTATCAAGGAAAGATTGAAGGGGCTTCGCCCCTTCAGGTCATTGCGAGGAGCGTAGCGACGAAGCAATCACAAAAGGAGATTGCTTCGCTTTGCTCGCAATGACAAGGGGAATGTTTGATAAGTTGCGGTGATGGGGTGAGGATGATAAACACTAGACTAGGAGGTGAACTCTGAAAATATTAGTTGTTGGGGGTGGGGCTAGAGAACACACATTGGTGTGGAAGCTAGCCCAGAGCCCCAAGGTTAAGGAAATTTATGTAGCTCCGGGTAATGCCGGCACGGCTCAAATAGCCCATAATCTGGATATTAAGCCCACTGATATGGAGTCGCTGGCTAAAATAGTCAAGGAAAAGGGGATTGAGCTTACTATTGTGGGACCGGAGGCACCACTAGCTGATGGCATTGTTGACCACTTTCAAAGTCTAGGTATTCCTATTTTTGGTCCCACTAAAGCAGCCGCTGAGATAGAGTCAAGCAAGGTATTTGCCAAGGAGCTGATGCAAAAATATGGTATTCCCTGCGCCCGAAGTGTCAGCTTTTCTGAATACATAAAGGCAAAGGAGTATATCCAACAACAGACACCGCCTATTGTAGTTAAAGCAGATGGGCTGGCGGCGGGCAAGGGGGTAACCGTAGCCGATTCAATCCCAGAGGCACTGGACACCCTTTACCACACTATGGAAGCTAAAGCCTTCGGTGCCGCTGGGGACAAGGTAGTTGTTGAAGAGTGCCTATCGGGGAAGGAGATGAGTGCTTTCGCCTTTACTGATGGCAAGACTGTCATCCCTATGGTATCAGCCTGCGATTATAAACCAGTATTTGATGGTGACCGGGGACCTAATACCGGTGGCATGGGCAGCTATAGCCCACCATTTTTCCATAGCCCTACACTGGCTAAAATAGTAAGGGAAACCATTATGGAGCCGACAGTAAAGGCAATGGCTAAAGAAAAAAGGCCCTACCGGGGTGTGCTTTATGGTGGACTAATGATTACCAATGATGGACCAAAGGCGCTGGAATTTAATGCCCGGTTTGGCGACCCAGAATCTCAGGTTACTCTGCCGCTACTTAAGACAGACCTAGTGGAGATTTTCCTAGCCGTGATAAGTGGCAACCTTAACCAGATAGCTGTAGAATGGAGTGATGATGCCTGCGTTGGGGTGGTAATGGCATCGGCTGGATACCCTGGTAGCTATAAAACAGGGCTTCCCATCAGCGGTTTAGATAGCCTGGATAAAGATATCACGGTATTTCACGCTGGAACAAAGGCAGGCTCAGAGGGGGAGGTGTTAACTAATGGGGGGCGGGTGCTTACCGTAGTGGCTAGCGGTAAAACTATTACTGAGGCAAGAGAAAGGGTTTATGACAATATTTCACGAATTCACTTTGAGGGTTGTCATTACCGTAAGGACATTGCTCAAGTAAAGAGCGAATAGTAGTACGAGAATGGATTATCTCAATAGAATAATCAGGGCAGATTTAAGTTTGAAGAGTGCCAAGTGGTAGCGCCGATCATTGAAGTGATAAGGAGGTTGAAATGAAAAGGGGGATTATACTATGGGTAATAATCCCAATACTGGCTCTCCTAATAGGGTGTTCTCCTAATACGACTCAAACTGAACTAGAAGATACAAAAATAAACTTAAATCAAGCACAAATTGAAATTGGAACATTAAAGAATGAATTAACTATTGCTCAAGATAGGATTAAAGAACTGGAAATAAATTTAGTGGATACATCGGTACAACTAGAAAAGCTAAAGACTGATAAAGCCATAAGACAAAAGTATATAGCAGTTTTGAATGTGCTTTTTACAGAAGTAATATATAGTTCAGTTTTCTGGGAAGAAAAATTGAAGGAAATGGCTGAGGAGATGAACGATAGTATTTTAGTTGTGCATATAGGTAGACTTTCAGCCGAACATGGGTGGGAGGAAGTGAATTGGGCTGAATATTGGTCTACTGTTCAGCATTGTATTACTAAATTGAGTTTAGAGCATCTTTTGGAATAAAAAACCAAAAAGAAAGGGGGCAAAGCTACCTAGTAGTTTTGCTTGGTTTTAGCCTTATTTGATGGGGTTCAGGTGGTCGGAGGTTCAAATCTTCTCACCCGGATTTCAAAACTAAAACTGCGGTTGGTAGCCGAAAACTTCTTTCTTGAAGAAGAGATAGCACAAAAGGGAGTTTTAGAGGGACGGAGTCCCTCTCCATAAACTATTTCCCCCTCTCCTTTGAAGGAGAGGGGGACTAAGGGGGTGAGGTAGATAATATGTCATTAGTAGGCGTAGTTATGGGTAGTAAATCAGATGCCGAGGCAGTGCAGCCAACCTTGGATGTATTAAAGGAACTTAGTATTGATTATGAAGTGTCGGTAATATCAGCCCACCGAAATCCAGAAAAGGCAAGGCAATACGGACTAGCTGCCCAAAGCCGGGGGATTGAGGTCATAATTGCTGCTGCCGGGGGAGCAGCCCATCTGCCTGGGGTTCTGGCTAGCTGGACTACCCTGCCGGTTATAGGCGTGCCACTAGCCACCAGTGAGCTGAGGGGTATTGATGCTCTCTATTCTATAGTTCAGATGCCAGCCGGGATACCTGTAGCCAGTGTGGCTATAGGCACTACCGGAGCTAAGAACGCTGCTTACCTAGCTGCCGAAATTTTGGGGTTAAAATATGATAAGATACGAAAAGCCTACGAAAAATATAGAGGTGAGCTACGAGGAGAAGGAGGTGTTTAGAGGCTGTTTAGTTGTCATTGCGAGGCACGAGGTGCCGAAGCAATCTCTGAAAGCAATAGTGAGATTGCTTCGCTTCGCTCGCAATGACAGTTTGAGTTGCTAAACGGTCTCGTTTAATTAAGGGGGTGAGGTTGATAAATAATCTCAAGGGGACAACAAATGATTGAGCGATATTCCCAACCCGAAATGAAAAGAGTCTGGTCAGATGAGAACAAGTTTACTAAGTGGTTTGAGGTAGAGATTGCTGTCTGTGAGGCATGGTCTGAGCTAGGCGTTATCCCAAAAGAAGCGGTGCCTAAAATAAAGCTAGCTCGGTGCAATCTTAGACGCATGGAAGAGATTCTAAAAGAAACTCACCATGATATGACTGCCTTCCTCGGTGCTATAGCAGAGAGCCTGGGTGATGAATCACGCTTTATTCATCTTGGTCTTACCTCTTCTGATGTAATAGATACTGCCCTCAGTTTGCAGCTAGTTGAGGCAACAGACATACTCAACCAAGATATAAAAGAGCTGATTTCAGTACTGGCAGAAAAGGCAATAGAACATAAATATACAGTTATGGTAGGTCGCACCCACGGCATTCATGCTGAGCCAACTTCCTTCGGGTTGAAGCTAGCACTATGGATTGAGGAGATGAAGCGTAATAGGCGAAGGCTTACCGAAGCCAAGAGAGCTATAGCTGTCGGTAAGATTTCAGGGGCAGTAGGTACCTATGCCACGCTATCTCCTGAGGTTGAACAAAAAGCCTGCGCCAGATTGAGGCTTGCCCCAGCCCCAACGTCAAGCCAGATTCTGCAACGCGACCGCCACGCTCAATTCGTTACCACCCTAGCTATTATCTCCAGCTCCTTAGAGAAATTCGCTACTGAGATTAGGGGGATGCAGCGAACTGAGATACAAGAGGTAGAAGAACCATTCAGCGCAGGGCAAACCGGCTCTTCAGCCATGCCCCATAAGCGCAATCCAGAACTTTGTGAACGAATCTGCGGCCTAGCCCGACTGGTAAGAGGCTATGCCCTAACCTCAATGGAAAATATTGCCCTGTGGCATGAACGAGACATCAGCCACTCATCTACTGAGCGCATAATCCTACCCGATTCTTGCCTTATACTGGATTACTCGCTTACCATTTTCAGCTCAGTAATAAAAGAGCTACAAATCTACCCACAACGGATGAAACGAAACTTGGACATTACTAAAGGGCTGATTTTCTCCCAGCGAGTAATGCTAGCTCTCATAGATAAAGGATTAAGTCGGCAAAAAGCCTATGAGTTGGTGCAACGAAATGCTATGAAAGCATGGGAGGGAAATAAAAACTTCCTCAGGCTGCTCAAGGCTGACCCTGAGGTTACTGCCACCCTACCCCAAGTGGAGCTTGAGCCACTTTTCAATGAGCAATATTACCTACGCTATATAGATGACATTTTCAAACGGGTAGGGTTAACTGGAAAGCAATGGAAAGGGAAAGCCGGTGCCACCGCACCTATTGAACTGGCTCCCAGAACGATATGAGTACTAGCCCACGAGTCTTGATAAATACCAACCTTCCTCTGACACTATTCATCCGGGGGAAGGTGCGGGATACCTACGACCTGGGTAGCCGACTGCTTATTATAGCTACTGACCGAATCTCAGCCTTTGATTCAGTTCTGCCCTGCGGTATTCCCGACAAGGGTTTGGTGCTTAATCAACTTTCGTTTTTCTGGCTTAAAAAAACGATGAATCTAGTACCCAACCATCTGGTTGAAGCTGTTGATGATGTTCACCGCCTTGATTCCTATCTTCCTGCCGAGAGCCGTTTTCATTACCCCTCTTACCTAGCTGGGCGGTCGATGGTTGTTAAAAAAGCCAATCGTCTGCCTATTGAATGTGTGGTGCGTGGCTATCTCTCGGGGTCAGCCTGGGCAGAATATGAGCAATATGGCGCTCTCTCAGGGTTACCGCTACCTAAAGGCTTAAAGGAAAGCCAGGAGTTACCCCAGCCATTATTTACCCCGACCACTAAGGCAGAAACCGGGCATGACCAGCCCTTAACTATGGATGAAATGAAGCGGTTAGTAGGGGGGAATATAGCTGAGGAGATGAAGGAGAAAAGCCTAGCCATCTATAGCTATGCCCGAGAGTATGCCCAAACCAAAGGTATTATCATTGCTGACACCAAGATAGAGTTTGGGATGGTTAATGACAGGCTTATCCTTATTGATGAGCTATTGACCCCGGACTCAAGCCGTTTTTGGGAGGCTGAGCAATATAAAGTTGGGCAAGCCCAACCCAGCTACGATAAGCAACCGGTTCGTGATTGGCTTGTCCAGTCGGGGTGGGATAAAGAGCCGCCGGCGCCAATGCTACCGCCAGAGGTTATTGAGGCTACTACCAAGAGATACCGAGAGGCTTACGAGAGGTTGACCGGGCGGAAGCTAGAATGAAAAATAGGGCTTAACCCTCCAACAACTCCTTGGTGGTGGGGAGTTCACCTGAAATGCGCTGGTCAATTCTGGTAGCTATATCCAAGGCTCTACCTAAGGCTTTGAACAGGGCTTCTGCCTTATGATGGTCATTAGTGCCATAAGCAATCCTAGCATGGAGATTAAGCCTAGCTTCAATGGCAAAAGACTCAAAAAAGTGGCGGATAAGGTCAGTGGGAAATCCAGCCATATCATTGTCAACAAAGGGTAGCTCTAATACGGTATATCCCCGTCCACTGATATCAACAGCCACCATAGCTAGGGCATCATCCATAGGCACAGCAGCGTTAGCCATTCGGACGATACCCCGCTTCTCTCCCAAGGCTTCACCAAAGGCTCTGCCTAAACAAATGGCAACATCTTCTACCAGGTGATGGAGGTCGTTACCGGTGGCTGAAACCTTTATATCAAATAATCCATGCTGAGCTATCTGCGCCAAGAGGTGGTCAAACATTGTAATGCCGGTATTTATCTCGTATTTACCATTGCTATCAATATTAAG
>Ga0265594_1003130_pt1 | contig 11205 bp, 10 predicted proteins | sample saktaG_11_FD_190147 | JGI IMG/M metagenome (GOLD analysis project Ga0265594, IMG submission 190147) | Saline water microbial communities from Sakinaw Lake, British Columbia, Canada - sak_2011_5_24_80m | ecosystem: Environmental > Aquatic > Non-marine Saline and Alkaline > Saline ... | reverse complement strand
GCAGAATACTCGACCACAGCTGCGGCAGATGTACTTTTGGACCTTCCCGCTTTTGGTCATATATGTACCGTTACCGATAACGTTTCCTTTGCCGGTCGCCCCGTACAAAGTACAATCTTCGTTAGGAGATGGCACATCTGTGAACTTTGGCTTTGGACCCCTTCTTGCCATATTGCTATCTCCGATTATAATATTAAATTACAAGTATAAAAATCGACCTATTAGAAGGTCACGATCCATGGTATCAATCCCAATTATTCCTCGATATTATATCTACGTCTGCTTATTAACCTGCTGGAGATCGATGTAACGGCAAGCACGAAAAAACCGAGGGGAGCGCTTTCGTGGGTGGGGGCGGCTTCAATTCCAGATCGTGTGGAATCCGGATGGTTATTGGTGCGAAGAGGGTCGATCCGGAGACTCCGGGCAGCCCTGGGCGTGGGAGGGCGCGTGGCGCCGAAGGCGGGCGAGGCGGTCCGCTGCCCCGCTCGGCTGAGGCCTTGATGAGATGTGGAGAGGGTTTCAGGCGCCACTTCTATCATGAGATACTGATAAAAAATCCGAAATCGATCTATGGGCAAAGACTTCTATCGGCAGGATCTTACGCTAAGCTGAAAGCCAGTCTTCCCTACCGATCTCGCCCTGCCTCAAGATCTTCTTGATCAGGTCAACGCTGATGTCACCCCTATGCGGATTTGGGATCACCAACCTGACAGTGCCACTCCGCATAATGGGGTGTGGACCTCTGCCTGAATAAGGCCCCTCAAATCCGAGGGCATGTAACCATCTGACCAGCTCGTTCCAGGAGACTGATGAAGAGCCGGGACATGGACTTAAGCCTCGACTGGTGCCTCTGGAGCTTCTATCTTGTGGCCTTCAATTGGCGGTATGGGCAGATCGAATCGCAAGCTCAGAGCTATCCAGTCCTCTATGGCCATCTTCAGGTTCTCGCGGCACTCTTCGGGGGTCTCGCCGGTCGCCCAAACGCCCTTCAGCTCGGGCACTTCGCCGTAATAGGGCTGCTCGTCATCGATGACCTCATATACCGCCTTGGACATCGCCGCCTGGATGTACTCGCAGAACATATCAACACCTTAATGGGTCGCTTGAGATATAAATCCTCTTCATCGGGATCCTCGAAGGTACGGCTCTACTGGGGCCTGGAAGGTTGCGTCGACTCCCGGCGCCGGAGGCGGCGAGGCACTCTTGACCTTGGCCACAGAATTTCTCTCGGCGAGCGAGGACAGATCAAAGCAGCTCCAAGAATTCGTCCACGCTCATTCCAGCCTGCCGGATGATCGCTCTCAAGGTGCCCCTGTCCAGCTCTTTGTGGTCGGGAACGACCAGCTGGGCGAAGGGATCGTCCCGCCTCAAGACTATGTGGCTTCCAATCTGTCGTTTGGAACGGAAACCCTTCTTCTCCAGAACTTTGACGCATTTGTGCCCCGAGATCACCGGCAGCTTGCTCATACCGCCACCAGTATGGCATCGAGCCGATCTTCGGGAACTGGGATGCCGTCCTCCTTGAGGGCGACGGTGTAAGCTTCGATCGCTTCCTTGATGTTCTTGATGGCCTCCTCCTTGCTCCTGCCCTGGCTGATGCAGCCGGGAAGGCTGGGGCATTCTGCGACCCAAAAGCCATCCTCGCCGGGGTAGATAATCACCTGCCGCATTGGTATCAATCCCAATTATTCCCTGATATTATATCTGGGTCTGCTTATTAACCTGCTGGAGATCGATGTAACGGCAAGCACAAAAATGCCGAGGGAAGCTCGCTTTATCAACCTACATCAAGAAGATTGTGGCAATCCCTGGCAGGTTTTGGCGCGGGCGGGCGCACGGCACCGAAGGCGGGCGAGGCGATCCCGCGGCCCCGAAAAGCTCCTGGATTATCTCGTCCAGCTCTTTTAGCCGTTCCTCTATCGACTCTCTTCTGACCACCGGTCCATCCTCCTCTTCAAAGCCGCCCTCTGCCGATGGCGTAATGGTGCAGTATCTCGGTAGAGGTGCAAGACGTCCAGGACGAAGCGTTCCTTGGTCGCTTCGTCAGATGAGTAGAGCAGAGTTCCGGACCGGATTATCTCGAAGAGCAATGCCGGCGATGCTCTTCTGAGGTCCACCAGGTCCAGCCGCTCGGTTCCCAGGGCCTCGGCGATCTCATCCCAGAGCTTCCAGGCGGGCTCGTCTTTCGTGAGCAGAGCCAGATCTATGTCATGAGGCTCTCTCGCCCCGACCTCGTCGGCCTTCGCCAGAGAGCCGAAGATGTAGGCGAGGAGGACGCCCTCTCGCTCGAAGATGGGCGTCAGCTTTTCGAGGGAGCCAGTTATGCCCGAAGGAAGGGGCCTGTGTCCTTTCCAGCGTTCTGGGATGCCCATGTATCATCCTTTAGATAGCGGTGATACAAATAACCTCTCAATCTTTTGAGGCGGTGGAGGAATAGCGAAGGCCTCGGGCGCGGGAGGGCGGGCGGCGCCGAAGGCGGGACGCTGCCCCGCTCGGCTGGGGCCCTGCTGGGCGGTGGCGAGATTCGGGCGCCTTGTCCACCTCCTGGCGCTGGGTCGCTATGGAGGATGCGGATCTGGTGATTCGGGAACCCGCGCCAGGAAGACGATGGCGGTTCCTGGCGGCAAAAGAATGACGTAGGAATCCCTTACCCACCCATGTCGGCTCACTCCTCGAAACGTTTGTAGAGCTTGTGCGCCTTGTCGATGGTCGTTATCTCCAGGATCTTGACGAGCTTGTCCTTCTCGCAAATTTGATAAAAAACGGTGAACGATCTGCCGATATGTAACCGATAGAGCTTGTAATCCAGATGCAGCAGCTCCTTGTCAGCTCCCTGGCCAGGGTATGGGTCCTCTGAAAGGGTATGGCACTTCTCCTTAATGAGTCGCTGGCTCTTCTCCGGAAGCTCCGATAGATATTTCAGAGCCTTTCTATCGATCACCACCTTGCGGCTCAAGGGGGCAGCTCCACAAAATCACCTTCATCGGCGATCTTCTTCAGATGCACGACAAGACGAGCCTTCTTCTCGCGTTCTATCATTTCTGCGAGGAGCTGGCTGAAGGTCTCTCCCGGCCTCTTGAGATCTGAGAGCTCAGCCCATACGGGCTCGGTTACAGCTAGGCGCTTTGTTGCAATCATGATGATATTGTAAAGGTTGTAAAGCAGATATAATTTGTGGCAGGTGCAAACGATCCTCTCAATCCTTCGAGGCGATGGCAGAAGGGATGGGGTAGAGCAGATGGCGTTCCCTGGCGGCCCTGGGCGCGGGAGGGCGTGTGGCGCCGAAAAGGTGGGCGAGTTTGTCCGATGCCTCCGCTCGGCAGAGGTCCATCTGGGCGACGGCGGTGAAATTCGAGCGCCCCTTTTTCCCGGAGGGCGCAAGGAGGTGGGACTGTCGGGATGTACGCGTCGGGGAGGGGGCGAAGGTGCATATACACGATCTAGAGGTGATGCACGATCTGTGAAAGTGGTGGAGAGTATGACGGATGGGCAGAATATCTGATTTAACTTTCAGTCTTGAAAACGGCGGCTAATACAAAATATGAACTAAAAAAGTATATAATATAATACATATATAATAGTCTCAACTGGAGAAAAAAAGTATATCTATCAGTAATTGGAACCATCCATATCGATCGTGTGAATATTTGCCCCAAGGGAGGGAGGCTATGAACGTCAAAAATTTGTTAATAAAAATCGCACTGATATTTTGCCTCAGTGTATCAGCAGCATCGGCTGCAGATCCATATATAACAGCGACCGCCGATATAAATCCTGATAAATTCTGGTCCCAGGATTCTGAACAAAGCCCTAGCAAGGGAACCGTTACCATTACTCTGACGGGCAGCGGAGATCCCGTAGCTCTTCCCATCGAGGCCGTTCTCGCCATCGACAGCTCGGGCAGCATGTCAGAGAATGATCCAAATGGAGATCGTCTCGCGGCTGCCGAGAGCTTCGTGAATACCATGAATCCAGGCGATGACAAAATCGGCTTGGTGAGCTGGGACGACAATGTCGACGTTCAGATTTCACCGAAGAGCAACTTCGAAGAGGTAGCCGCCGGTATCTACGATGTCGATTCCGACGGCGGCACTAACCTGGACGCAGGTCTGAATTCCGCAATCGATATCATGAGCAATGGCGGCGGCGCGTTGAAGACGATAGTCTTCCTCTCTGACGGGAACGGGAATTACACGCCGAGCGGAGTTTCCGGATCGCCTGCAGACCGTGCCAAAAAGATGGAAATCGTCATCTACACGATCGGCCTCAACGTCAACGGAACGGCCGTGGAGTCTAACCTTAAGGATATTGCCACGACGACTGGCGGAAAGTATTACGACGCCCCGGACAGCAGCTCTTTGAAGAGCTTCTATGAGGAGATCAGCAAGGCGGTTACGGAAATCGCCGGAAGGGATGTGGTGGTCGGATATGCAGTGCCAAAGAACACCATCATCGACAACTACAGGACAAAGCCCAGCGAGACAGAGGAGGGCAATGCCAAAGTCCTCACATGGAATGTCGGCACCATCTCGATAGGAGAGACCTGGAAGACCTCCTTTGACGTGAGCTTCAAGAGCGGCGGGGCCTACACCCTCGGAGCCGTGCCCTACTCGAAGGTTGATTATAGCCGATACGATGGAACTTCAGGAAACCAGGAGATCCTTGGAAGCGAAGTCGTAGTCTCTGAACCCGGAACCTTTGCCCTCACCGGAAAGGGATTCGGTAACAGCGTAGAAGATCCCGCTACCAGAGTGACCGTCATCAAGGATATCATTCCAAACGCCCAGGGAACTTGCCCTGACATAAATTTGACAGTCCAAATGCCCGGTGAACCCTATTACATAAACGCCGTCTTCGCCCTCGATACCTCACCCAGCATGATATATGTGAAGTCAGATAAAGAACACATATATTTAGAAGACGGAATGGTACAAGCAGTAGAGAGCTTGATGCGGGATTTTAATGGTGTTAATGTCTCCATCGTCAGCTGGGATGAAGGAGATCCGGACTTTGTGACTCCGCTTACCCCTGTCATCAATGGGAACGACGTGTGGATACTTGATGCCTTAGACGATTTGGACTCCACAGATGAGATGGACCACACCGTTTATGCGGATGGACTTAGACCTGCGATCGACGTATTGGATCAACAACAACCAAAAACGGACTCGTATGTCACCCGAAATATCATAGTGTTCGTAACCGGTGAAAGTGAGTTCTCGCCTGGAACAGATTGGGGAACTCAAATAGCTCGTGCCAGAGATGGAAATAAAGGATACATCGTGTATACAGTAGGTCTGGAGATAGACGAGGATAAAACACCGATGCAATATAGTTACTTGACTAATGCCTGCAAAGACACAGGAGGAAAGTTTTATTCAATTGACGATATATCTGGTATAGCTGGCGTGGTAAAAGATATTAAAGAAGATCTCCTCAACCTGCCAGTCGCAGAGAACGTCATCGTGACCGATACGCTCTACCCGTACCTGGTGGTGGGAGACGTGAGGGCTGACGTCGACGTGACCAAGGGCGCTATAAGGAAGTTTAACGAGCCCACCAACTCCGACAGCAGCACAACCCTCGTCTGGAGCCTAGGCGAGATGAAAGGTGGCAAGAGCGAGACCCTAACCATCCACCCGTCTCTGATGATCAGCATTCCTGCTGAAGTCAACGGCGACAGCAGGAAGAAGGAGATCTACAGAATCGATGAGACGACGCCAAACTCCAAGATAGAGTACAACTGGCTGGTGGGATCAAGCAAAGGGCCGAGATCGATGGAGCTTCCCGAAGGGGAGATCCGAATAACCTGTGGGATGCCGCCCGAGAAACCAAGCGCCAGAACCGCTCCGGTCGTTGAGCCCGAGACTGCTCCATTGGGCGCAGAGGTGCCTGCCGCGGAGGAGAGCAGCAAAACCCCTGGATTCGAGGCAGTTATCTCCATTGGCGGGATTCTGGCGGCAGTTTACGCCTTCAGGAGGAGATGAGGAGGAGCTTTCCACCTCAGATCCCGCAATTTTATATTTTCTTTTTTCTATTGAGTTAAATCGAGATGATCCCATGACCGACCCCTGGCACACCCTGACCGCCACCGAGACCCTGGAAAAGCTGAACTCCGACGAGGAGGGCCTATCCCCAGAGGAGGCCGAGCGGAGGCTTGAGGAATACGGCCCAAACCAGCTCGCCGAGATCTACAAACCCTCCAAGGCCCGGATATTCCTCCGCCAGTTCGAAAACTACCTGATCATAGTCCTGATCGCAGCCTCGGTCATCTCGTGGATCGCGGGGGAGACGACCAACTCCTACGTGATCCTCGGGATAATCTTCTTCATATCCCTCCTCGGCTTCGTCCAGGAGTACAAGGCGGAGCGGGCGATGGAGGCCCTCCAGGAGATGGTGGCGCCCGAAGCGAACGTCGTCCGGGCCGGCAAGATGAGCCGGATCCCGGTCAAGGGCCTCGTTCCCGGAGACGTCGTCTACCTCGACGCCGGAGACAAGGTCCCCGCCGACGGGAGGGTGATCGAGGAGACGTCTCTCCAAATAGTCGAGTCCTCCCTCACCGGCGAGTCGGTCCCCGAGAAGAAGGGGGTCGAGGTCGTGGCTGAGGAGACGCCGCTCGCCGACCGGACGAACATGGTCTACATGGGAACGATCGTCGTCTACGGCAACTGCAGGGCGGTCGTCACCGGGACGGGCACGGATACGGAGCTGGGCCGGATATCGGGCCTCGTCCAGAAACGGCCCGAAGACCCGCCGATAAAGGCGAAGTTTCAGGAGCTTGCAAAACAGCTCGCCCTCGTCGTCCTCACCGCCTGCGCCATCATCTTCGTCGTTGAGGTCTTCCGGGGCGCGCCGGTTCTCGATACGCTGATCATCGCCGCGGCCCTGGCCGTAGCCGGGATTCCAGAGTCGCTCCCCTTCGTCGTCACGATTACTCTTGCCTACGGAACCCAGATCATGGCGAGGAAAAACGCCATAATCCGCCGCCTTCCCGCCGTCGAGACCCTCGGCTCCACCACGGTGATATGCACCGACAAGACCGGCACCTTGACCCGAGGCGAGATGATGGTGAGAAGGATCTGGACAGCCCGGGAGGTGGAGGTGACCGGGTCCGGGTACGATCCATCCGGCTCCTTCCTCCTGGGAGAGAAGGATGCGGATGCGAAGAGAGAGGTGAAGCCGAGTGAGGATAGACACCTCACTGCCCTTCTAGCCGTCGGCGCGCTCTGCAACAACTCCAAGCTCGAGGAAGGGCCGGAGGGCTGGGAGGTGATCGGCGACCCCACCGAGGGAGCACTCATCGTCGCCGCCCAGAAGGGAGGCGTCCTCGACTGGGTTGAGGGCTGGTACGTCAGCGAGGTGGTGGAGTTTCCCTTCGACTCGGAGATGAGGAGGATGACGACGGTCCATAGGTCTCCCGAAGGTCTGACCGTCTCGATGAAGGGCGCGCCAGAGACAGTCCTCCAGTTCTGCGCAAAGATCATGCGAGACGGCTCTGAAGAGGCGATAACCTTTGAAGACCGCCAGAGGGCTCTCGCAGCCGCCGACAGGATGGCGGGCCAGGGACTCCGGGTCCTCGCCCTCGCCTGGAAGGAGATGGAGACGGGCGCCACCCTGGAAAGGGATGGGGTGGAGACCGACTTGATCTTCCTCGGCCTAGTCGGGATGATGGACCCGCCGCGGGAGGAGGCAAAAGATGCGATACGAATCTGCAAAGCCGCCGGTATCAAGCCCGTGATGATCACAGGCGACCACAAGCTCACCGCCTCGGCGATAGGTAGAGAGCTCGGCATCCTCGCCGAAGGCGGCCGGGTCCTTGAGGGAACCGAGCTTGAGAAGATGGAAGACGACGAGCTACTCGACGTCATCGAGGAGGTCTCGATCTTCGCGAGGAACACGGCCGAGCACAAGGTCAGGATCGTCGAGGCCTTCAGAGGGAAAGGCCACGTCGTCGCCATGACCGGCGACGGCGTCAACGACGCCCCGGCCCTCAGGGCCGCCGACATCGGGGTCGCCATGGGAAAGACCGGGACCGAGGTCTCCAAGGAGGCCTCGGACATGGTCATCACCGACGACAACTTCGCAACGATCGTCGCTGCGGTGGAGGAGGGCAGAAGGATTTACGCCAACATCAGGAAAGCCTCGTCGTACCTTCTCTCCTGCAACTTCGCCGAGGTGATGACGATATTCCTCGGGGTGATGCTGGGCCTGCCAGTACCTCTCCTCGCCCTCCAGATCCTCTGGATCAACATCGTCACCGACGAGTTTCCAGCCATCGGCCTCAGCGTCGAGCCCGCCCACTCCGACCTGATGACGAGAAAGCCCCGAAACCCGGCCGAGCCGATCTTGACGAGGGGCCTATTCCTCTACACCCTCGGGATATCTGCGGTGATCTTCATCGGAACCCTCGGCCTTTACGTCCTCTCCTTGAGAGGCGGCGTTCCAATCGAAGAGTCCAGGACGACGGTCTTTGCGGCCCTGGTGATCTTCGAGCTTTACAACGCCTACAACAGCCGCTCTCTTAGAGACTCCTTCTTCAAGATGGACCCGAGGACGAACAAGAAGCTGATCGCGGGCCTCGCCGCATCCCTGGCGGGCCTTCTGGTGGCGATATACGTACCCTTCATGCAGAAGCTCTTCGATACCGCTCCCCTCAACGTTGAGAGCTGGACTGCCATCGTCGTCACGGCATCAGCGGTGGTGGTGGTGGCGGAGATGTTCAAACGCTTTGAGCTTCCTGAGAGGAGGGCTCATGCCCCCTGAGCCCGGAGGCGCTCAGAAAAAAGAGGTGGGCATAAAGAGGTAGAACCTGGCCTCGCCCTCGTTGACGAGGGTCCTGGAAAAGCCTGGGATCCGGGCGACCTCGTCTGCCAGAGGCCTTACGATCACGTCGGCCCCGACCTTTTGGGCCAGCTTTCCCATGGCGAGCTGCATCTCCAGGGGCGGCCTTATCGAGTAGAGGAGGGATGCGCCCCAATATAGGTCCAGGTTCGGGGAGAATATGTCGTCCTCGACGACGAATAGGTCCCCGAAGGCCCGACCCGTCTTATCGGTGGCAAAAACCTCGATGTGGGGGGCGAGCAGGAGGGCGACTTCGGGAACGCTTCCTATCCCCACCTCGACGACCTTTCCCGAATAGCGGCCGAGGATGAAACGGGCGAGGTCCGCCCCGCCCCTGATCTTTTGATGTGACATTTGATTCGAAGACGGCCCCTACAGCCCCAGCTTTTCGAGTGCCAGCATCGCTGCCTTCTCTCCGGATAGGAGCATCCCGCCGAAGATCGGGCCCATCCTCGGACCGCCTGCTACGGCCGCAGCAGCCATCCCCGCAGCGATGAGGCCGGGGTAGACCTCCTGGGTAACCTCGACGACGGTCTTCTCGCCGACGTCGGCCCACATCGGCTTCTCGCCGACGACGCCCAGGGACCCGACTTTGGCTCCAGGGATCTTCCTCTGGACGACCTTGCAGATGTTGGCGTCGTGGCCGGTCCCGTCGATGACGACCTTCGCCCTGATCGAGAGAGGATCGACGTGAAGCCTCGTCCTCTCCACCGCCTCCCAGTTGATGACCAGGCCTGCGATCCTCTCGTCCTCCCGGATCATGACGTCCTCCACGGTGACGAGGTTGATGATCTCGGCCCCGGCGTCGATGACCCCCGCCGTCAGCTTGGCCACCGTCTCGATGGAGTTTGCGATGTAGTAGCCCTCCTCGTACTCCCGGTACCAGATCCCGAACTCGTCCAGGATCCTGCACCCCTCCTTCTGGACGACGATCCTGGGAAACATCATCCCGCCGCCCCAGATTCCGCCGCCGACGGAGAGGTTCCTCTCGAAGACCACCGTCTTGGCGTCGGCCTCGGCGAGCTTCTTTGCTGCCACCAGGTTTGCGGGGCCTGCGCCCACCAGAGCCACGTCCACGTCGGTGTACTTCAAAAAGGACTCCATGTAGGATTCGACTATCGCCCTTGTGATCGTAACTTCATCAAGCGCCATGAAAGGGGCGAGGCCTCGATCGGTGATAAAGATATCCTTTTCGGAAATTCTTATTTACCATCCGAGCATTCTCTCCTCCTGCGGAGAATTTCAGAAGGGGGATGGGTTCAAAGGCCGGCACGTTTTGCGGGGAGGCATGAGCCCCTCGCCCCGTCGGGAGTGGATAGGATGGATTTCGAGCCGAAAGGGGGTTTTAGGCCTGCGGAGACGAGCTACACGTACGACGGCGAGGATTTCGGCAACCCCAGAATCCTGGTGGTGGGGTATGGAGACGCCGGCTGCAACATGGTGACCAGGCTCGTCAACCTGGGCGTCTGCGGGGCTGAGATCCTGGCCGTGAACACCGATAGGCTCCGGATGGACAAGATCAGGGCCGACAAAAAGATCCTGATCGGAAGGGGCGTCGTTCGGGGCGATGGGGCCGGAGGCGACCCGGAGCTTGGAAGGATCGCCGCAGAGAGGTCAAGGCACTCCCTCGAGGAGGCCCTGGGGGAGAGAGATCTGGTCTTCGTCGTCGCTGGCATCGGGGGCGAGACCGGGACGGGCGCGGCTCCCGCCATATGCGAGATGGCAAAAAATCTCGGCGCAACGACGGTGGGGATATTCACCATTCCTTTGAGAGCGGATGTGCGGCGAGGAGAAGGAGGACCGGATGCTCCAGTCGAGATCAAAAATCTTGTGAAGGCCGCAAACACCCTCATCCTTCTGGACAACAACAGAATTCTTGAGATGGCGCCAGACCTCTCGGCAGAGCAGGCCTTATCGGTGATGGACCAGGTGGTGGCCGAGATCGTCAGGGGGATCACCGAGACGATAACCCAGACGTCTCTGATCAACCTCGACTATGCCGATGTGAAGACGATAATGTCAGTCGGAGGCCTCTCGGCGGCCCTGGTGGGTGAAGCCGATTCGAAAGACGGAGCCGAGGAGGTCGTCTTCTCGGCTTTGAAGTCTCCGATGCTGGATATGGAGATAAAACGGGCCAATGGATGCCTCCTCCACATAACGGGGGGCGAAGACCTCACCCTCAAGAAGGCGGCGACGATCGCCGGTGCCCTCACCAGGGAGCTGGACCCTGAAGCGAACGTCATCTGGGGAGCCAGGGTGAAGGAGAGTTACGAAGGAAAGATCGGCTTGATGGCGATAATGACCGGTATCGGGATGCCGCCGGGATTCGGTCAATCGTAGAACCGGCCCCGAGATGGAACG
>Ga0265594_1003126_pt1 | contig 11214 bp, 12 predicted proteins | sample saktaG_11_FD_190147 | JGI IMG/M metagenome (GOLD analysis project Ga0265594, IMG submission 190147) | Saline water microbial communities from Sakinaw Lake, British Columbia, Canada - sak_2011_5_24_80m | ecosystem: Environmental > Aquatic > Non-marine Saline and Alkaline > Saline ... | reverse complement strand
TTGAAAACAAAACCAGCACTCATCTTTTATGGAATCCAGCTTATTTTAAATGCTCTTTGGTCCATAATCTTTTTTGGAATGCATAATCCAGGTTTAGCTCTTCTGGAGATTATAATTTTATGGTTATTTATTCTTATTACCTTAATCAAGTTCTATAAAATCAATAAAACTGCTGGCTTGCTTTTCATTCCTTATCTTCTTTGGGTTAGTTTTGCCTCAATTCTAAATTACGCAATTTGGATGTTAAATTAAAAATTGTAAATTATACCTCTATTTTAACTTTTAAATTTTAATAGATATGCCTCACCGTAAAAAATACAAACAACAAACAGTTAGCAGCTAACAAATAACAGGTAACGATTTTATTAATAAAAAGCCTCACCGTATGCAGGTGGTTTTTATTTATTGGAATTAAAATCAATGTGAAGTAGAAAAGGTAAAAATTTATAAAAACATGGAGGCGGATACTCGCTATATTATAAACAATAATCTAAGTAATAAAGGCTGGATTTTAGATAAATCCAATCCTCTTTGCAATGTTCATTTTGAAAGTCCTATAGATAGAGAACTAAAGAAAAAATTAAAAGGGGGGCACCCGGATTATATCCTCTATGAAACAAAAACTAAAAAACCGATCGGAATAATAGAAGCAAAAAAATCTGGTATTAATTTACAAAAAGCTCTTAATCAAGGAGAGAGATACGCCCGCGAATTAGAGACACCTCTTATTTTCGCAATGAACGGAGCTTATTGCGAAACACGATGGCTTAAAAATAAAAAACCTCTAATGCTTAATGGAGAGGAAGTTAAAGAAATTATAAGAGAAATAGAAGCATTAGAATTTTTGAAACAAAACTCTAATGAAATTTATACTCTACCTAAAAATATTATCATATCAAGACAAGAATTAGTATCCATTTTTAAAGATTTAAATAATACATTAAGAGATGAGGGACTTAGGGCTGGTATTGAGAGATTGAGTGAGTTTGCAAATATACTATTTTTAAAACTTTTAAGCGAAAACAATGAACACAATTATTGGAACTCTATAAAAAATCAAAAAGATTCTGATATTATTGGATTTATAAACGGATACGTGATTAACGATATACAAAAAAAATACGGCGGGGATGTTTTTACACAATTAAATATTACAAATCCTCAAACATTAAGAGAGATAATAGATAGACTTGACCCTTTAACATTGAGCACTATTGATACTGATATTAAAGGTGATGCCTTTGAGTATTTTTTACAAAATACGACATCTACAGAGAATGATTTAGGGGAATATTTTACGCCTAGACACATTGTTAAAACAATGGTTCACTTAGTTAATCCTTGTTTTAAAGAAAGTATTTATGACCCTTTTTGTGGCACTGGAGGATTTTTAACTCAAGCTTTTAAACATATAAAAGAAAATACTATTCTTAATACGGAACAACAAGAATATTTGAAAAAGAAAACTATTTTTGGGGGAGAAATTACTTCTACTGCTCGTATCGCCAAAATGAACATGATACTTCAAGGCGATGGTCATTCAGGAGTTAAAAAAATCAATAGTTTGGCTAATCCCAAAAATAAAGAGTTTGACGTTGTTATTTCTAATATCCCTTTTTCTCAAAAAACAAAATATTCAGATTTATATTATAACGGGATAGCAAAAAATAATGGCGATGCCATTTGTATTTTACATTGCTTACGATCATTGAAAGATGGTGGTCGTATGGCTTTGATTGTACCAGAAGGATTTTTATGTAGAGGGCATTTATCCGAAGTAAGAAAATTTTTATTAAATAGTGCAAAATTACAATCGGTAATTTCTTTACCCCAAGGTGTATTTCTTCCTTATACAATGGCAAAAACAGATATTTTATATTTTACTGAAATATCAAAGACAACAGATAAACATTTTTTTTACTTTGATGTAAAAAATGATGGATTTTCTTTGAATAATCGTCGCAAAAAAATACAAGGTTCTAATGATTTACAAGTAATTAATTCGGCTAATTTTAAAGACGAGAAAGATATTTTATCGGTTGGATTTAGTCTCATTGATTTAGAAGAAGTTAAATCAAATAATTATAATTTAGTTGGTAGTCAATATTCTAGAAAAAGAGTAAAAACAAAATGGCCAGAAGCTAGATTAGAGGAAGTAATTTTAGACATTAAAGATGGGGGCACTCCATCAAGGAAAAAAGAGGAATATTTTAATGGAAATATTAATTGGTGTATTGTAAAAGACATAAAATCAGAAATTTGGGAAACAAAAGAAAAAATATCTAATCTTGGCCTCAAAAATAGTTCTGCAAAAGTATGGCCAATAAATTCAATAATTATTTCATTAGGAGCTTCGATTGGACATGTTGGCATCGCGAAAATTCCAGTTGCAACAAAACAAGGATTATCGGGTATCGTTGTTGACCCCAAAAAAATAATTCCTGAATATCTATTTTATATTTTATCTAATAGAACAGAGGAAATTCAAAATCTAGCTACTGGAACTACTATTAAAGAAGTAAGGCCATCTAAATTTAAAAAGTTGTTTAAACTTCCATTACCTACCTTAAAAATTCAAAAGCAAATAATATTAAATTTAAAAAAGGAAGAAAAAAAGATTGAAAAAAATAAAAATGAGATAGAAAAATCGCAAGAGAATATTTTAAAAAAAATAAATTCTCTTTGGGAAACATAGTGTTGTTAAAACAATAAATATTCAAATAGTTTATGAAATTCATAATTTTAGCCAGAGTTTCGACTTAAAATTAAAATAAAGAGTCGGAAAATTAATTGAGAGATAAAAATATGAAAATAGAAAAAATAAAAGTAGATAGTTATCGAATATCAGAATTGATCTCAGAGGTTGGAAGAGGAAATTTAAAGATACCAAGATTTCAACGTGATTATGTTTGGCCAAGGACAAAAGTGGTTAAGCTCTTGGATAGTATTTATAATGAGTATCCTATTGGAAGTTTTTTCTTTTGGGATGCCCCAAAGAAATATAATTTTTTTTATAAGGATATTACAGAATTAAACATCCCAAAACCAGATGGTTATAGCAATCTTAGGTTTATTTTAGACGGTCAACAAAGGATTACTTCGTTATATGTTGCGCTTAAGGGGTTAAAATTGGGTAGCAGTGAGGCGACTGATTATTCAAAAATAGCTTTTGATTTGAACGAGGAAAAGTTTTTTATTGTTAGAGGTTCTAAATTGAGTAAAAAACATGTTCCCTTTTGTAAAATGCTTAATGAAGATGACCAATTTAAGATATTTGAGGGATTAGATGAAAAACAAAGAAAAATCTTTCAGAATTTAAATAAAATATTTTCTACATATCCCTTGTCAGTTGTATATGTTAGAGATGTTAATTTGGATGAAGCAGTAGAAATATTTGAAAGGATTAATCAAGGTGGGAAACCTTTATCACTTCTTGATTTAGTTGTTGCTGGGACTTGGTCTCCAGATTTTGATTTAAAAGAAAAAATCGAGAAAGATGTGAATAAGTATTTTAAAGAAAAAGGATTTGGTAAAATAGAGTCTAGTATTGTTCCACAATTACTTTCTTTGGTTATAAAAGGTAATTGTACTAATACTTTTCAATTGCAGTTGACTACGGAGGAAATTAAAAATATTTGGGTTAAAGTTATAAATTCTTTAAAATTATCCGTTGATTTTTTGTCGGAAAATCTTGGTGTAAAAATCTTTGAATTTACTCCATATCCAGCCATTATTCCACTTGTAAGTTATTTTTATTACATAAAAAATAATAAAGCCTTAACCCAAAAAGAGGTGGATATAATAACCAAATGGTTTTGGCGTGTTTCGTTTTCTGAGCGATATGGTTCAGCTACTTTGACCAGAATGAACGAGGACAAAAAACTTTTTGATATAATCGCGACGGGGGAAATACCAGATATTACTTATTCTATTAAAATTAGGCCGGAGGACTTAAAAAAACTGGTAATTTATAGAAAATCAGCAATCAAGAATGCAATTTGGTGTATTTTGGCTTTGAATAGACCAAGACATTTTGCAAATCATAGTTTTGTTTCTCTTGATCGTGGGATATTTTCTCAGATGAATGATCCAAACAAACATCACATTTTTCCAAAAGAATATCTACGAAAAAGTGATAATAAATTTTTGCCACATTTATTAATGAATTTTTGTTTTATTCCCTTTGAGCTTAATTTAGAGATAAGAGATAAGGAGCCGAGTCAATATTTTACGAAGTACAAAAAAGAGAACCCAGAATTTAATGAAGCAATACGGTCACACCTGATCCCGGACGATAAAAGTATTTGGGACAATGATTATGAAAGATTTATTGAAGAGCGCGCTAAATTGGTACACGAAGTTATTAAAGGGTATATAGGTGATAAGGCAAATTGATGAGTAAAAATTATTGAAGATGAGATATATAGTTTTAAAAAACTACTCACCGCGACCCGAAAGAGATTTTGAAAGAAATCACGAACAAAGAAAAAACTTGTGAAATTTTTAGAGAAGGTAAAAGAAGAAGTATGAAAAAACTAGAAATACAACTAAATCAAGAATATCGATCATTTCAAAATAACTTCAAAACGACCCTTGAAGGTGATTTAGTAATTCTCTCCGGTGTAAATGGGAGTGGTAAGACACAACTTTTTGATATTATTCGAGGGTTTCAAAAAGAAAGTCGAATTGCAAGAATCAGTCGTTCTGTTCAGATTGACGGAACACCAATCACAGAAGACCAGATTGCTCACAGATCAATTCGCGATTACTCAAATGTTAGTAATTTAACACAGGGTTCTGCTCGCATTATTGAGGATCATTTGAATAATTTATGGAATTGGTACACACAGTACAATTTAAATCCTGGACCAAATCAGGTCGGCGGTTATCAAGATTCATGCAAGCGGGCACGCGAACTTCTTGCCGAAAAGATTGGTCAAGATCGATTCAATAAAAAAGATATTTTACGAGACGATTTCAATAAAATATTTGAGGATTTTGTATTATATCAAGACGATATTTTTACAAATAAAATTGGAGAGATATTCTTTCGTTTTACAACAGACAGAGAACAAAAAATTATAGATGCACATAATAGCAAAATACAATTTGATGAATCAACATTGTCATCAACGCCATGGGCTAGGCTTAACAAGCTTTTGGATGAGCTGAAATTTGGTTACAAGTTCAAAGATAACTACGAGAATAGAAATCATTCGTTAAGTGAACAACCGGCCCTTTTTACAGTCAATTCTGACGGAATAATCAATGAATCTGAAAGAAGAACTTTACAAGACCTTTCTGACGGAGAGAAAGCGATTATATCGCTTACATTTGCAATGCTAGCAAGTGAGGATACTCATCCGAAAGTATTAATTCTTGATGAGTATGATGCTCCGCTTAATCCTTCATTGATTAATGATTTTTTTACTGTTTTAAAAGACTTTTTTATAGATAAAGGCGTTCAAGTTATCCTTGCCACTCATTCACCCGCAACCTTATCGCTTGCTCCCGATTATACTGTTTTCTACGAGGTATTTAAGAAAGATATACCCATTCAAGGAAGATTACTAAGAATTGAAAGGGAGCAATACGCTGAATTAAAAGTCGCCAATCAGCGTTTTGTCGATAGAATCAATGAATTGCAAGATGAAGTAATAAAATTTAATGAAAAAGTTCAAAGTGATACTAATATCCCACTTATTGTTACGGAAGGAAAGTCAGATATTAAACATTTGAGGAAAGCTAAAGAGAGGTTAGGTATTAAAGATTGCGATATCGATCTTTATGAGATAAACGAGGAATCTTTTGGTGAATCTAAATTAAAGCCTCTACTTTATAATGTTGCGAAGTTACCACGGTCTCGGAAAATAATCGGCATTTTTGATCGTGATGTAGAAAAGATCATTCAAGATATTGAGAAAGATGGTCAACAATATAAAGACTATGGAAACGATGTATATGCTTTTTGCATTCCTGTACCGCAGAACCGTGAGGGTTATAAAAATATTTCGATTGAGTTTTTTTATAGCGATGTTGATCTAAAAAAACAGAAAGATGGTAAATGTCTATATTTTGATAACGAAATTAATTTTGATAGTAAACATCAGCCGTCATCAGCGATTGAGGGTCCTACTGATAATATTGAAAAGAAAATTTGGGATAAGAATATCGGAGGTTTGAACTGGATTCACTCAAAAGCACGCTTCGCAGAGTTGGTGGAAACAAATAATGAGTTCACGAGTGATTTTGATTTCAGTAATTTCAGTTTGATTTTTGACAAAATTAAATCAATCATCAATTCACCAACTATTTCAAAAGGTACCGATACGATTGGCGAAAGCATAAACTAATTTATGACTTAGCTAACGAAAAAGATTAAGGGAAATCAACCAAAAAGTCGAAAAATTAATTCAAAAATAAAATTGAAATGATAAAACCAATCAATATTACTCCACTTAATACGTCCAATACCCTCGCTTATAAATGTGAGAAATGTGGTGATAGTGGAACGATATCTTTAAATAACATTATTAATACAGATAATGAAGGAAATTCCGAAGAGTCACTAGAAGATTACGAATGTCCTAAATGTAATAAAAGATTAATTGAGGATTAAATCAATAATGAAAAGTAAAAAAATCGGGCAATGTCATTTATGTGGAAAAATAGCAGAATTAACCTATGAGCATGTTCCACCAAGAAGAGCATTTAATGAACAAAAAGTATTTTTACATTGGGGGCGAGATATATTAGGAAAAGAAAATTTTCCTTGGGATTTTTTTGGGATAAAAGGAGAGCAACATCAAAATGGGGTAGGTTGGCATACGCTTTGCGAAAAGTGTAATAACGATACTGGCGGGTGGTACGGGAAAGCATTTATAGATTTTACATATCAAGGCTATAGAAAGTATCAAGAATTACTCAATCAGAAAAAATTAATTAATCGGCAATGGATTACAATAAATTTTTCTCAAATTTATCCCCTAAGGGTTATAAAACAAATTATTACAATGTTTTTTTCAATAAATAACCCTGATTTTTCTCGTGTTCATTCAGAATTAAGAGCTTTAGTTTTAAACAAAGAAAAGAGAGGTATTTCTAAAGAAAGGTTTGATATTTATTCATATATTTTAGTTGGTAGTTTGGCACGGTATATAGGGATAGCTAGTATTCTTCAATCAAAACCGACCGGAAATATTATTCGGATTCTATCAGAGCTTTCTGCTCCTCCTTTTGGTTATGTATTAGAAATAAATCCTAAGGGGGAAGATCAATATTGTGATATTAGTTATTTTGCTAATGAATTCCGTTATGATCAAAAGGTAAACTTATCATTAAAAATACCTGTTTATGAATGTAATACTTACTTTCCAGCTGATTACAGAACAAAACAGAGAGTAATCAATGATTATATTAAAAATAAATTACGGGAATTACAAAATAAAAAATTAGCTGGTCAACGAAAAGATTAGTTGGATTATGAAAATAATAAATCATTTTAATCCTAATGAGACAGAATACGAGGTTTGGTTTAAAGATTGTTATCTTAAGTCATTAGGGTTAATTAACAGAAAAATTAATGACGATTTTGAAGGAATTATTTGTAGCAACAATGAAGAAATTGCCTTTTTTGAATTAAAATTAGTTACCCTAGCTAATATTCAGGGAGAAATAAATGAACAATTAAAGAAATACGAAAATTCAGAATATTTACATGCTTTACCTAAACAAAAAGAAACCAAAAGTCGGTTACTAGATATAATAGCAAAAGCTTCAAAACAGGTTTTGTCAAAACAATCGAAGAAGAGGTTGCTGAGGATAATTTATCTTATTAGGAATACCGCTGATTTTTGTAGAGAAGATATAATCGATGTTATCAAAAGTAATAGGCAGATTATGCTTAACGAAAACGGTATGATGTTTTCTACGTACGGTTGCGCACAGGGCAATAATAGCAGGGTTTTAGATCTATTTAATAATAAGGATTTGAGTGGTTTAATATGTTTAACAATTAAGTCTGAACCGCCGGGTTATATTTCTGAAATTATAAAAAATAGAAATGCCAAAATACCTATTCCAAATATTTTTACTCAAAATGGTAATATAGAGGTTATATAATAATTACTTGGCCAACAAAAAAATTAGGTAAACCAAAGAATCAAGATCAATAAATTTTTAAAATAATTATAATAATACTAATATGTTAGGGCAACAATTGGATTTTAATTTTTTTCTTTTTATTATACCTGGATTTATTACAGTTTGGTCGTTTCGTTATTTTATTGGATCAAAAGAAAAGAGGGATTTTGAATACTTTGCATTAAGCGCATTTTGGGGTCTTTTAATGTTTATTTTCTATATTTTAATTTCAAAACAAGAAAATATTATAAAGCTTTTTGAAAGCCCTTACGCTGCTGCAGTTGCATTGTCAATTTTGGGGGTATCTATGGGGTGGCTTGGAAGCATTATTATAAGATCAAAATATTTTAAGGAGGTAGATCATTGGTTCAAGAATTTTCATTTTTAGATTAAAAATTAATTGAGAAAAATTTATGAAAAATAAAATTTAAAAATATGGAATCTTATTATTATTGTTTAGGAATTATAGTCAGTATATTATTAATCATTGGAGTTATTTGGTTTATTCTTAGTTTATTTCGAATTAAAAATTATGAAAGAAAAATAAATAAATTACATAGTGAATTAGAAGTTAAAATAGAGCAAGAAAAAGATAAACCAGTTTCCACGCCCGTAATAGAAGGACGAATCAAAAATTTAAAAGAAAATTATGAGCCAAGGATTAAAGAATTAGAAAGGAATAAAAAATTTATTTTAGATAAATTACCATTTATAAAATAGATAAAATTTTTAAATAAAATTTAAATAATATGGCAAGAAGAAAAACATTATTAGGTGCAGTACTCGATCTTTTAGAAGGCCTTATTCCTTTTTATGTTATTCTTGTAATATTGTTTTGGTTTTCTAATAAAAATCTATTTTGGAAAATGCTAGTATGGGGATTAGTATTTTTAGGAGCTCTTATTATAATAGCATTGCTTGTTAAGAGATCTAGAATTCATAAACAAAGTCAATGGCGAACTGATAGGGAATTATTGAGTTGGTTAAGAGAATTAAAGCCATGGGAGTTTGAGCGTTATATGGCTGAATTATTTACAAAATTGGGATACAAAACTATTGTTACTGGTGGTGGTTATGATAGAGGCGTAGATGTTGTGGCAGAAAAAGATAGTTTAAAGCACTATATTCAATGTAAAAAATATATTACTTCTACAGTAGGACCTGGTGAGCTTAGAGATTTTTATGGAGCAATTGCTGATCATTTAGCCCAAGCTAAAAGCTATTTCATTACTACTAATAAATTCACTTTAGAAGCTGAAAGATTTGCGGAAGATAAACCGATTGAATTAATTGATGGTAATAAACTAATTAGATATATAAGACTTTCTGAAAAATCTAACCAAAAGGTCAAAAATTAATAAAGTAAAACAAAATAAATGGTTAAATTAAGTTTTGTTTATAAGAAAGAAGAATTATTGGAAATTTATAAAGCAGGCTGTGAGTTTTGGAAAGTGCCTTTTAATTTAAAAGATTTTTTGCAAAACTATCCTGAAGCAGATGATATAAATACTCCTTTCTTTAGAGGGATAAGTCGTGCTCGTTTTATTGAGTTTTGGAAAGAAAAAGAAGACGATGTTATTACTGAGATTGAAAAGACTTATAGACCATTCTCTGAAGGGGAAATTGTTATTGGTTTATTCCCGAGGCGAGATATTTTTTGGAAATTTGAAACGCAGAAGAGTTATTCTATTCCAGGGCCTGATAAGAAGGCTTTCATAGCTTTAGTTCCTGGTCCAGACCGTTTTAAATGGTTAATTCATGAACTTTTTCATGCAAATGATGATTTGAAAATGGAAATAGGATTAACTCCTGCTAAAAAGCATCAATGGCTTGATGATCAAGCTCAAGAGATAGGAAATAAATACTTTAAAATTTTCTTCAAACCAAAAATTAATTGAGAATAAGATTATGAAAGAATTTGAAAAACAATATTTTGAGACGCAAGAAGATAAAGAAAAAGAAGCGCTAGAGCAAATAGAGAAAATAGAATTAGACGGAAATAAAAAGTTAGCTTTAGCTTTATTTATATTAGGAAAGAAAGAAGCTGTTCAACTAGGTGATTATGATGTGATTGAATCCAAGAAACATAAAGAAGATATACAAAAGGAATTTCAATCGGAGTTTGATATAATAAAAAAGGCATTAGATAGATTTGGATTGTTATATGATACGAAGGGGATAAATGAAGATAGAGGAATTCTAGGATTTTCTTTTTTGGCTACTCGTGATGATAATTCATTACAGAAGATAAAAGAGGCTGCAGAAAAAGGAGATGATAAAACTTTTGGTTTGATGATGGGTTATCCAGAAACCGCTGTAAATACTTATAATACTAAAGAAGCGCTTAATACATGGAGGGACTTATCAGAAGAAGAACGCAAGTATCTAGCAGATAATGATATCGAACCATTTCTTGGTTTTATGCCCTCAAAAGCACATTGGAAAGAAGAAATAGAGTATGTAAAACAGAATCGAACTCTTATTAAAGAAAAATCACCCGAACTTTTTCGTCAAATTATAAAAGACTATAGAAAAAGAATGGAATCAGGATCATAACAAAATTGTTTAAAAATTAGTTTTATAAAGATCAAAAATTAATTGAAAAATGATTAAAAAAGATGATTAAAAAATATAACAAGCTAATTCGGGATAGAATTTTGGAAATTATTGAGGCAAATAAAGAGAATCCTTATTTTAGGGTTTTAAATAAAACAGAATATATTAAAGAGATAAAGAAGAAAATACTGGAAGAAGCAAAAGAATTAATTGAAGCCAAGGGGAAAAAAGAAATTATTAATGAAATTGTTGACGTTCAAGAATTAATTGATGTTTTAATATTGGAAAGTGGTTTAACAAAATTAGAAATTCAGAAACAACAAAAAGTAAAGAATAAAAAGCGGGGCGGATTTAAAAAACGACTATTTTTAATAAAGACAAGAAAATAAGATTAAAATGGAACAAGTTGTAAATATGATAGTTATTCAGGAAAATCGTCTTTTGGTAACTAGAATTCGTGAAGGTGATTGGTGGACATTACCAGGAGGTAGAGTAGAAGAAGGAGAGTCTAAAGAA
>Ga0265594_1003125_pt1 | contig 11214 bp, 10 predicted proteins | sample saktaG_11_FD_190147 | JGI IMG/M metagenome (GOLD analysis project Ga0265594, IMG submission 190147) | Saline water microbial communities from Sakinaw Lake, British Columbia, Canada - sak_2011_5_24_80m | ecosystem: Environmental > Aquatic > Non-marine Saline and Alkaline > Saline ... | reverse complement strand
AACGAATGATCTTAAAAAGCAGGTGGTAGCACTTGGTATGACGGACTTGTTTGCGACTCGCCGAGTTTTGAAAGCGTAGTGTACCGCAACTCCGTAGTTCAGGTCTCAATGAGCCCAATATTAAGAGATAAATACCTAGAAAGGTAGCAAATGGTCATCACAAGATCTATATCATAGAAACCGAAACGCATACCATGAAAAGACCAATAAAAATTGGATTCTATTCAGAAGTACTCAACAAAGTTCAGACTGGCATTGGACGATATGCCTCAAATATTGCACAAAACCTCATGCATCTGTACCCAAAAGATCTCGAATTTACATATATAAATTCAAAAATAGATACACATATACAGGTAAACCAAATACGAATTCCAAACTATTTCCCTAAATTTGAGACATATCCCTGGTATCTAACTACACCACTGTTACTTAGAAATAAATCCATTGACATCATCCATAATCCTACTCAGATCCCTACTTTTTTTCCTTTTAAACAAAAAAATATAATAACAGTACATGACATAACCCCGCATTTATATCCAAATGAACATCCATGTCTTATCCCGCCATACAATAAACTTTTTTTAAGGAGGAGTCTTATCAATGCTGATGCTATTATTGCAGACTCAAAAAATACGAAGTCAGATCTTATTACCCATCTTAAAATACCAAAGGAAAAGATTATCCCAATATATCTTGGAGTTGAAGAAAAATTTTCTCCTGCTTTACATAAAGAAGCAGCTGATGTCAGGGAAAAATTCGGGCTTCCGGATACCTTTATTCTGTATGTCGGAACTCTTGAACCAAGAAAAAATCTGCCTGTTCTGCTAAAAGCATGTTCATTATTAAAAAAACAAAATTGGCAGATTCCACTCGTGATTGCTGGAAAAAAGGGTTGGCTCTATGATAAAATATTTAAGACTGTCAGAGAATTGACCCTAACACAAAATATCATATTCACCGGTTATATTCCTGACATGTACCTGCCTTCCCTGTATTCAGCAGCAACACTCTTTGTGTATCCATCACTTTATGAAGGATTTGGATTTCCCCCTCTTGAAGCAATGGCATGCGGTTGCCCGGTAATTACATCGGATCGTTCATCATTGCCTGAAATCGTGGGAAATGCTGGCATAACCATTCCTCCTGATAACCCACAGATCCTTGCTGACGAAATTTTGCGTATCTGGGAAGACGAAGACATCAGAACCGAACTAAAAAACAAAGGAATCAATCGTTCAAAAGAATTTACCTGGTCAGCCTGCGCAAAACAGACATATGAAATCTATCAGCAGGTCCTTGAATCATAATTCAGGTTTGTAGTACACCTGATAGCGCTCTCTCTCCTTCAGTAGCATAGTATATCCACAATACCAATTTATTCGATATTACAAGATATTTTGCCGTATTATCGATACAATGCATTTTATTTGAGACTATACAGCCTGTCTGAAAATCTAACGATTTCAAAATATCAGGTGTAAAGAGGAATCTAAATAAATCATTTTTAGGTTTTTCAATCATGTTTTTGAAGTCAATAACTTCTCATATCTCATATAGAAATTTGGCACAGGTCCTTATCACTTAAAGAATCGACAACGCCCAATATAATATTACATTTTTTCCAGAGGTTCCAATTTTTACCGAATTTACATTCTGTAGAAAAAAATGAAATCTCAATGGAATCCTGATCAACATCAGGTTAAAAATCATAAAATCTCAAGATATTTCATAGAGTAATAAATAAAAATGGTGTTTCAGACGCAAAACCCACCAATAATCGTACTACAGTCACAGCATACATTCACACGCCCCCTGACGTTTCCTCAAACCATTTCACAGTCCTTAATAACCCCTCTTCAAAAGGAACCTTTGCTTCAAATGAGAACCAGTCTCTCGCCCGTGAGACATCCAGATTCCGTTTTGGCTGACCGTCAGGTTTACTGGTATCCCATATAATATCCCCTGAAAAACCCGTGATATCCGATATCAGGGAAACCAGTTCCTTAATCGATATCTCCATGCCGGATCCGAGATTTACCGGTTCATCACCATCATACCGCTCACCCGCAAGAACAATTGCCCGTGCAGCATCATCAACATACAAAAACTCTCGCGATGCAGCTCCCGTTCCCCATACCTCAACAGAAGAGGCACCACTATTCCGTGCCTCAACAAATTTTCGTATCAGTGCAGGAATGACATGGGAACTTGCCGGATCAAAGTTATCACCGGGTCCGTACAGATTCACCGGAAGAAGATAGATGGCGTTAAACCCGTACTGGCGTCGGTATGCCTGCGCCTGAACGAGCAACATCTTTTTCGCAAGTCCATACGGGGCATTGGTCTCCTCAGGATATCCATCCCAGAGTGTTTCTTCACGGAATGGTACCGGGGTGAATTTCGGATACGCACAGACCGTGCCGACAGCCACAAATTTAGAAACTCCGGAAAGCCGGGCCGCTTCCATCATCTGAATTCCCATGATACAGTTATCATAAAAGAGCTCACCCGGATGAGACAGATTGTACCCTATCCCGCCTACCTTTGCCGCCAGATGAATGACCACATCAATATCTTTTACAACCTTCTCACAATTTTTAAGGAGGCGAAGATCACAATCACGGCTGCGGGGAATGAGGATATGCTCTTTTTGTGCACCTCGGATAAGGAGCTCTTTTACAATCGCTGTGCCTAAAAAACCAGCTCCACCAGTTACAAGAATGGTTTTATCAGTCCAGAAACTCATCCATACAACCTCCCTTGTATTTCAGCTGGAATCACACGCATTTACCTCACCCGGTTCTTTGGTTCCAGATAATAATTCAGCTGACTTTTTATGATATCCTGAACCGAATGTGAAACAGAAAACCCGATACGGGAAATTTTTGATGTATCTGAAAACAATATCGGCACTTCTGATGGTCTGAACCGGTCAGCATCAAACAGAACAGGAATCGTTCCCTTATCAGTCTGGACTAAAATTCCCTGATCCTCGAGATGAAATTCCATCCTGCCCGTAAGCATTGCGGTATCAAGAGCGGTCTTTTGAAATGAGCAGCCAAACACCGGGGTGGGGTCTGATGCCAGCGGGTCTGAAAACGTCTTATCATTCTTCATGGTAGAGATTGCCTGCACATCATATCCGGCAGCAGAAAGACTAAGCAGGATATAACTGATAACTGATGTCGTCCGCATTGACCCCTGATTATATACATCACCTGATGCACCATCGGTGGCAAGCAGTTCATATCCTTTGACAATATCCAGAACATGTGACCAGTCACGAAATGCATTCACGTTCCCAATCGTAATTGCATCGGTTTCATGATGAATAAGCTGTGATACCTGCCGGGTTACTACAGACGTTACGAACATTCGTCCCCTGCCCGCTCCTTCATGGTTAAAACCACGCGAGACAACCGTCTCAAACCCGTAGGTGGAGTGATAATTCCTGCATAAAAATTCACCACATACTTTGGTTACCGCATAGGGTGACATGGGCCGGAGCGGGTTTGTCTCTGCAATAGGTACTTCCGGAATCGATACCGGCTCAGGAAATATTGCTCCATATCGGGCTTTTGCCTGGGCATACTGTTCTTCTGAGCTGATAACAAGACCATATTCCTCAGAAGATCCTGCAAAAACCAGTTTGGTATCGAGATCTTTTATCCGGATCGCTTCAAGCAGATTCTGGGTACCAAGGACATTGCTCTGGGTTGTCTCAACCGGATGCGTAAATGATCGGGGAACAAACGACTGGGCACCCAGATGAAAAATATATTCAGGCTGTACATCATCAATTGCCTGAGCAACCCCGGAAATATCCTCAAAATTACCTTCTACTAACGTTATTTCATCTTCAATTGACTTATTTTTAATATTATCAGGAATTGAACCATCTGCCCGCCTCCTGATGAGACCATATACCTCTGCACCCTGATTAATCAGATCTTTTGCAAGGTAAGGGCCGACAAACCCGCTAATCCCGGTTATCAGGATGCGGGTATCCTTCCATGATGACCCGTTCATACTTATTAGTATGCCGAGGTACTATCTCATCATTTTCCTATTTCAGTGTGGGAAGTTCAAAAGAGGAGATTGAATGTTGCATGATAGCACACTACACTCCTGATAAAACCCATTCTCATTGCATACTGGCGCATACAACTTTAATAATGAAATGGATCATTCGTACAATCTCGTAACACGGGTTTAAAATTTTATTCACACCCATATAAGAGTAGCTTAAAATCAATGATAGGGTTAAAAATCCTCCTACCAGTTCAAATAAGAAGCCTTAAATCAATTCAGGCCTGATATCTTTTCAGTCCCGTAAAGGGACGTGTACAGTGACTACCAGTGACAATCAGTGACCAAAAACTAAGCAGTATTCAGAAAAGATAACGTACAGGTTTTAAAAGACTAGACAGAGGAACCATATGGCAAAATATTCCGACACAATCGATCTTTATGATGATAAGGGAAAACTGCTCAAGAGCAATGTAACCCTTGAAAAAATTAGTCCTTGTGTGAACAAGGGTATCTTAAAGACTATTGACCTGACCAAGAGAACTGCAGCAATCAACCTTGGTGGTGTAGAGAAAGCACTGAAATCCGGTGCAATCGGCAAACACCAGATCATTAAGGGACGTGAACTTGACCTTGACATTTCAGGACATGCAGGAGCTATCAAGGAAAAGATCTTTAAGATGCTTCAGGTCCAGGAAGGCGATGACACTGAGATCCGGGCACTTGGTGGAGGCAAACTTCTCCTGTGCACGGTCCCGACATCACGTATTAACGCCGCTGCAACCTATGATGCAACCACCACTGCAGTTGCATCAGCCGCAACCTATGCAATCATTGACGAGTTTGATGTTGATATGTTCAACGGGTCAACAGTCAAGGCAGCAATCTGGGGTACGTATCCACAGACTATGGATATGGCTGGAGGAGCTGTCGCATCTATCATGTCAATTCCCCAGAACAATGAAGGTCTTGGATATGCATTACGAAACATCCCGGCAAACCATGCCGTCATGATTACGAACAAGAATGCAATGCAGGGTGCAGCACTGACTTCAATATTTGAGCAGTCTGGAGAGTTTGAGATGGGTGCAGCAATCGGCCCATTCGAGCGTGCCCAGCTTCTTTTACTCGGATACCAGGGTCTGAATGCAAACAACCTTGTCTATGATCTCGTCTCAAAGAACGGAAAGACCGGAACCGTCGGTACTGTTGTTCAGAGTCTTGTTGAGCGTGCAATTGAAGACAAAGTCATCACCCCAGGAAAGAAGGGACCCAGCGGATATACCTTCTACGACACCAAGGACCCAATGCTCTGGAATGCATATACTGCAGCAGGAACCCTTGCAGCAACCATGGTTAACTGTGGTGCCGGCCGGTTTGCACAGGCAGTATCTTCCACACTTCTGTACTTCAACGACCTGATTGAACACGAGACTGGTCTTCCAGGTTGTGACTATGGTCGTGTCATGGGTGTAGCAGTCGGGTTCTCCTTCTTCAGTCACTCGATCTATGGTGGCGGTGGACCTGGTGTCTTTAACGGGAACCACGTCGTTACCCGTCACGCAGCAGGTGTAGGTATGCCCTGTATCGTAGCAGCTTGTGCACTTGATGCAGGAACACAGATGTTCACACCAGAAAGTACCTCCAAGATCTACCAGGATACCTTCGGGCAGTTCGACGAATTCGCAAAACCAATCCAGAACGTTGCAGCCGGAGTATAACCGCACCATGGTCGAGAACCAGATGACTGATGCTGAATATCCTCAGTGCAGGATTGTCTCACACCGTCTTTTAAAGCCTGATACCGTTGAGAATCTGCTGACACGACTGGTAGAAATCTCAGGGATTCGACGGATCGTCATGAACGGTCCTAGTATCCCTCTGACCGTCCCAGGCGGCCCAGCACGGGGGGCCGATAACCCCCACTCTGATAGGAGATCCATCTTTGTCAAAGGCGAAGAGGTTGAACTAAAAGTGCAGGTCGGAACGATTCTTATGGAATTAGAAAAGGATGACATCATTCCCCTGATACAACAGGCATGTGATGCGGTCTTTGTTAAGTTTCCATACCAGCTGCAGCAGGGAAAATATATGCGATCTAGTCCGACCCAGGTGGATCACGCAAAATACGGCCCTGGTGCAGACAGCAGAATTCTTGGGATAACCGATCCCAATGCAAAGACCGGACCTACGATAATTCAGGGATACAGATAATGCCGCTTGGACGTGTCACTCAGGTCGTAGACTGCCGGGAGAGTGCCGGAATGGGCAAAGGAGGGTCCCTCGCACAACGGGGGACCATATCCGAATGTTCGCATCCGGATGTCATCATTGTTGGCATGTCCCCGGGCAGGAGGCACGTCACAAAGCCGGTCTGTGATATCACGTCAGCGTTGCGTTCCCAGGGTGTCGAGTATAAGGTAAGTACGATGGTGCTTAATGCCGGATCAGGCTTACCGCCTGATGCGCCAAAAGCGGCAGGCCATGTACTAGGTGCATACTTTGGCATGAATGGCAAAGAGATTGCACAGGTAAACGGGCATCGTCTTGCTGTTCTTCACCATGGAAACGTCAGATCACATGTCGTAGCAAAAGTCCGCTCGATATTAAGAGACTGTGAGATTCCCGCAGTGGTTGTCTGTCAGGTGCCAATTGACTATGAAGATTTTGCCAGGGAAGGAGTACAAACAGCATATGTCATGCCCCCACCTGATAAAATCTACACAAAAGGCACTGTCATGAGAATCATCAGCGGCGTCACCCGTGGGGAGACACCGTCGCGGGAAAAACTGGCAGAAGTCATCCATGCGGTTATGACACTCATTAAAACTACTTAACTAGGAGAGAATAATATGGCATATAAGCCACAGTATGGACCAGGTACATCTATTGTTGCCGAAAACCGGCGTAAACAGATGAACCCCAGTATCAAACTTGAGAAAATGCGTGACGTTACCGATGAGGACATTGTTCTCCTTCTCGGACACCGTGCACCAGGACAGGCATACCCAACCGCTCACCCACCACTGGCAGAGCAGGGCGAACCAGAGTGTCCAATCAGAAAATTAGTTACCCCTACCCCGGGAGCTGCAGCAGGTGACCGTGTCAGGTACATTCAGTTCGTTGACTCCATGTACAATGCACCCTGTCAGCCGTACCAGCGGACCTATACCGAGTGCTATCGCTTCCGTGGTATTGACCCGGGAACACTTTCAGGACGTCAGATCGTCGAGTGCCGTGAGCGTGACCTCGAACAGATCTCCCAGGAACTTATCAATACAAATCTCTTTGACCCGGCAATTACGAGCATTCGTGGTGCAACCGTGCACGGTCACTCACTTCGTCTTGCAGAAGACGGAATGATGTTTGATATGCTGCAACGGTGCAAACTTGAGGGTGGAACCGTCAACTATGTCAAGAACCAGATAGGTGAGCCACTCGACAAGAAAGTCAATGTTGGCAAGCCACAGGACGCAGCATGGTTAAAAGCAAACACTACCATGTTCCACTCACTTGTCGGATCTTCCTACCGTGATGATGAGGAGTATATAGAGTATATCAAGCGTATTCACTCACTGAGGACAAAGTACGGCTTTATGCCGGTCGAGTAAGGAGGCATAAAATATGGCAAAAATCGAGAGAGCACAGAAACTTTTCTTAAAAGCCCTGAAAGAGAAATTTTCGGGCGACGTCAAAGACACAAAGACTTCCTTTTATAACTTTGACAATCTGAACCAGTCTCCCCGTAAAAAAGAATTCATTGCAGCATCCAAGAAGGTTGAGGCCGAACGTGGGATGGCAATGTATGATCCATACCGCTGCCACCTTGGTGGTCTTCCTATGGGTCAGCGCCAGCTGATGACCTACGAAGTCTCAGGAACCGGCACCTTTGTTGAGGGTGACGATCTGCACTTTGTCAACAACCCGGCAATGCAGCAGTTCTGGGATGATATCCGCCGGACGGTTATCGTTTCCATGGACCTTGCACACAACACACTCCAGAAGCGTCTGGGTAAGGAAGTTACTCCTGAGACCATCAACGAGTACTTACATATCCTCAACCACGCCATGCCTGGAGCAGCAGTCGTTCAGGAACACATGGTCGAGACCCACCCAAGCGTAGTCGATGACTGTTACGTTAAGGTCTTTACTGGTGACTCAGAACTTGCTGACCAGCTCGAGAAGCAGTATGTTATCGATGTGAACAAACTCTTCCCTGCAAAACAGGCAGCAGAGTTAAACGCAGCAGTCGGCAAGTCCCTCTGGCAGGCAATTCACATCCCAACCATCGTCTCACGTACCTGTGATGGTGGAACTACCAGCCGCTGGTCTGCTATGCAGATCGGTATGTCATTCATTACCGCATACCGGATGTGTGCCGGTGAAGCAGCAGTCGCTGACCTTTCATACGCAGCAAAGCACGCTGGTGTCATTCAGATGGCAAGCCACCTGCCTGCACGTCGTGCCCGTGGACCAAACGAGCCAGGTGGTATCCTCTTTGGTAACTTTGCTGATATGATCCAGGCTGACAGAACACACCCCAATGATCCTGCAAAAGCTTCCCTTGAGGTCGTTGGTGCCGGAACAATGCTCTTTGACCAGATCTGGCTCGGTTCCTACATGTCTGGTGGTGTCGGGTTTACTCAGTACGCAACAGCTGCATACACCGACAACATCCTCGATGAGTATACCTACTATGGTATGGACTACATCAAGGACAAATACGGCGTAGACTGGCAGAACCCAAGCCCCAAGGACAAGGTAAAACCAACCCAGGAAGTTGTCAATGACATCGCAGGAGAGGTCACCTTAAATGCTATGGAACAGTACGAACAGTTCCCAACACTCATGGAAGACCACTTCGGCGGGTCACAACGTGCCGGTGTTATTGCAGCAGCATCAGGTCTCTCAACATCCATTGCAACTGGTAACTCAAACGCCGGTCTGAATGGATGGTATCTCTCCATGCTCATGCACAAGGAAGGATGGTCACGTCTCGGATTCTTCGGCTACGATCTGCAGGATCAGTGTGGTTCTACAAACTCACTATCAGTCAGACCAGACGAAGGATGTATCGGCGAGTTCCGTGGTCCAAACTATCCAAACTATGCAATGAACGTCGGACACCAGGGAGAATACGCAGCTATCGTCGGTGCAGCACACTACACCCGTGGAGATGGCTGTTCACTCTCTCCTCTGATCAAGATCACGTTTGCTGACCCAAGCCTTCCCTTTGACTTTTCAGAGCCAAGGAAAGAGTTTGCAAAAGGTGCAACCAGACAGTTCGTGGCAAAGGGAGAGCGTTCCCTCCTGATGCCGGCAAAGTAAGCCGGATATCTTACTCATCCTTTTTTTAGCCAGATCAGACACGCAGAACTTCGACTATTGACGATTTTCACAACGCGCAATTGCCGATTTTTTTTTCATGCCAGTATGGTGAATCAAAAATTGATTTTTTATCAAACGCAATAGAAATTGTGACTTATTTCGTATTTTTTACGTCATTGGTAGTTTTTGTATACTCCTTTTATCATTTCACAGTTCCTGATTTAAAAGATCAGGTACAGGGGGTCTGTTGCCAGAACACCACTAAAAAAAATCTGTGGGACAATTTTTTTTTCACTAGTGCAACTGGATATGATCTAAAATCCACAATTTTTTGTTCTTTTTTTTAAATCTACGTAAATTTTCCTTATATGCCACACAATTTCGAAACCTTTAATGCTGTCATAACCGACTCTTACAATACCACAAAGGGTTTTTACTACTCATTGTGTGTGGTAACGAAGAAGAGCACTCTTGTGTCTGATAGAAAAATAAGCGCAGGAGAAAGGTTTACATGGAAACTATTGTATTAGGCATTGGAATTACTGCATTGGCAGGAGCTCTTGCCACAGTTGCTGGTGCTGCGGAAGATACTGAATCTGACATTGGTTCACAGGGTGACCCAAATTCACAGGTTCAGCTCGCCCCGCAGATGGGATACATTCATCGTATCTACAACAAAGCAATATCAGGTGAGCCACCAGCATATGGACTCTGGTGTGCACTTGGGGCTGGAGTTGCCTTCGCATTTTTGCAGATTCTACATAATCCGGCTCTAGCAATCATTCTTGGTTCGATTGTTGCAGTATTTGTACAGGGTATCTACTGTGTTACAGCATACCTGGGACGTACTGCCAGTCTTGCTAAGTTTGAGCAGCCGGTCTACATTGACGTGGTCAAATCACTGACTCCAGTGACGATGGCACACGCATTTGTAGCAATCTTCTGTACCGTTACGATGTGTTATCTGATGGCTGAGTTCTTACATCACCCATTCGCACTCCCACTCCTGGGTCTCGTCTGGGGTATTGCACTCGGTGCAGCCGGGTCTGCAACAGGAAACCCATTTTATGGGAAGGAACGTCAGTACCAGAATCAGAATTTTGGCGCTGGAGTTCCTATTTCAGCATCAGGAAACATCGTCAGATATGCTGAAGCCGGACAGCGTTCTTCACTTGATAACGGCTGGTTTACTACTAAGTTTGCAGGACCTGCATCAGGTATCTGCTTTGGACTTATAGTCTTCTTAGAGTTGTGGAGAACCGTTCTCTTTGAGACCGCCCTGGGATCATGGGGAGCTGTTGTCATCGGTTTCATTCTCATCGTCATCTTCGCCATCATTGACCTCTGGGTCGAGAAGTGGGGACGCAACACCTATGGACCATATGCTGAACAAGAGGAGGCATCAACATGAGTGCTCTTGGTGGACAGGCACGTGGTGGAGACGGTATCAACTGGAAAGGAACATCAGTTGGTATTTTCATTCTGCTCGTTGCCATTCTCATTACCTATGCAATTGAGCAGTCTATGATCCCACAAGGCCTCTTTGGCGGACTGCAGGGTGTTGCTCTTGTCTTCCCACTCATTGGCATTATCGTTGGCGGGGCACTGATTGGATTCGGCGTCCACTTTGTCCCGGTCGGAGGAGCACCGGCAGCAATGGGTCAGGCACCTGGTATTGCAACCGGTGTGGCCATGCTTGCCGCAGGTGCTGGTCTTGCCGGTCTTTTTGGCGGAGCATGGGCATGGACAGCAACTGGTGACTTCTGGATAACTATCCTTGGTGGAGGAATTGGTGGAGGTCTGATGATGGCTATCACCTGTCTTATGGTCAATCTGACCTATGTCTTTGCC
>Ga0265594_1003123_pt1 | contig 11215 bp, 10 predicted proteins | sample saktaG_11_FD_190147 | JGI IMG/M metagenome (GOLD analysis project Ga0265594, IMG submission 190147) | Saline water microbial communities from Sakinaw Lake, British Columbia, Canada - sak_2011_5_24_80m | ecosystem: Environmental > Aquatic > Non-marine Saline and Alkaline > Saline ... | reverse complement strand
GGTCTCTCCAGAGGTCTTTGCTAACAACAGTCCTTTTGCCTGAGAGTTTCAAGACACTAGGCTTACCCCCGGTCTCTTTCCCCTTCGGCTCCCTATACAGGGCATCTCCTGCCGTTACCCAAACACATTAGCAAATCTTACTGTAATTGTCAAGCGTCTGTGCTCTCTTCCACTACCTTAGTATTTTAACTTTATTAGCCTACCAGCCGATAGCGCTGCCGTTACTCCATCCCCTATGGCGGTAGCTATTTGTTTAGCCGATCCATGTCTTATATCGCCTGCGGCAAAGACCCCTGGGGTAGACGTCTCCATTTCCTCGTTTACTAACACAAACCCCTCGCTGTCCAGAGATAACAAGCCTCTTAGATAGCTGGTATTAGGCTTAAGCCCAATTCGGATTAAAATTCCGCCCACTTGTAATGTCGTTCTTCCGCTCGTTAATACATTGAGGAGCTCCAGCTCCTTAACTTGGTCATCGCCGGTTATGGCCGCAACGACAGTATCCCACAGAAACTCAATTTTTGGTTCGATAAAGGCTCTCTCTTGGAGAATGCGAGCAGCGCGTAGCTCTTGGCGACGGTGTATCACTACGACCCTTGAAGCAAACTTGGTAATGTGGAGGGCCTCAGTGATAGCAGCATCACTACCACCAATAACTGCTACCACTCGTTCTGCAAACTGAGGTGCGTCGCATACCCCGCAGTAGCTCACGCCCTTGCCTGCAAATTCATTTTCTCCTGGCACACCCAGCTTCCTGGGATGAGCGCCACCGGCGATAATGACCGTTTTAGCCAGATATGTCGCTTCGCCAGCCCTGATTACCTTAGCCTTAACTACCTTGTAGTCCTTTTGCAACTCGATTCCCACGACCTCGGCTAGCTTAAACTGTAGACCATATTTCATAGCCTGTTTCATCATTTCCAAGCCTAACTTGGCACCTGAGATACCATCGGGGAAGCCGGGGTAGTTTTCCACCTGTTCTATGCCTCTCATCTCACCGCCAGCAGTTTCTTCCCCCAAAAGCAGCACCTTAAGCCTAGCTCGACCAGCGTATAACCCGGCTGCTAATCCAGCGGGACCACACCCGACAATAATTACCTCGTAATCTGCCTCCATATTTCACCTCGTCTTTCTTCCGCGCTTGCTTGCTAGGATATGTATTTTAGTAAAAAAGACTGTTACACGTTCAAAAGCCAGGTTTTGCAGCAATTTAAAGTTGACAAAATAGCAATACGCTTGTGACCTACCTTAGTGGTGAGGAGCCCCTTACTAGTTTAACTGAATCCACAGCCTGCGTCATACCTTATTCTATTATCAGGTTAACCGCAATTTTAACGAATATATTACCCTTTGTCAAAAAACTGTCCTTGTCCACCTAGAGCCTGTGATGACGGCCACTGGCCTCGTAGATAGGGAATTCAGAGAGATAAACCGGCGTACTGAGATTGGCACTAGATGGAGCGATGAATGTGTAGAGAGAGTGACAAGGCTTCTGGCCGAGGTGCAGCTCAACAGAATGAGGCTGGAATGCTGAGCACAGATACTTGACAATTATGGTAAGATTTGCTAACGTGTTTGGGTAACGGCAGGAGATACCCTGTATAGGGAGCCGAAGGGGAAAGAGACCGGGGGTAAGCATAGTGTCTTGAAACTCTCAGGCAAAAGGACTGTTGTTAGCAAAGACCTCTGGAGAGACCTCTGCGTGAGGTCACCGAAGGGGTAAGTCCGTAAATAGTAGCGGATGATCTCTCAGGTAAAAGGACAGGGGCCAATCTGCACTGCAGATTGGCCCCGTGTGTTTTAGGGAGGTCATACCTATTGAGCAGCGCGTAACATTAGGAAGGTGGTGTCCATAGTGAATTACTCATCAAATCAAAATATTAAACCAGTCCTGAAGGGGGTATCCTATTTTCTAGCTCATGTACCTAGCATGATTCGTCACGGGTCTAAACCATCTCGAGAAATAGAAAAAGACCCTTCTTTGTTACCACCAATCTTAAGTCACCTAGAAACCTTTGACCAAGCCGTTGCCTACCCACCTAACCAGGTTTTTATTGGTAATCTTGATCCTGATGACTTGTTACATATTCCGTCTCCTTGGTATAAAAACCCCATTCCTAACAGCTCCCGATGGGGTCCCTTCGGAGAAATCATGCCTGAAGAAGAGTTTCATGGCATGATGAAAATATGCGATGAATTTGGATTCATTCTACTGGAAGAGGGCTTTCTGCAAGAGATAGCCTTAAAATTGAAAGGGCATCCTCTATTTACTAGTGAGGATCTTCGGAAACTGGACAGGGGTGTCTCGCTGGAGCAAATTGAGAAGGGACTGAGCGAAGAGGGAGCCATGCCTATTTACGTTCAAGGTGACCAGCTAGTTGGCTGTCTCCGAAGAGGGCATGAGGAGGATGTTAACCTTACCGCCGAGATACTAATGGAGAATCTGACAACCCGGGCTGCCGGTGTGCTGGCTTTGCGGCACCTTACTGCTAAAATGGGGGGAGCCCAGGAGATTGATTACCTCCTGGGGTGTGGTGAGGAGGCAGTAGGCGACCGCTACAATCGAGGGGGAGGCAACATGGCCAAGGCTATCGGAGAACTGTGCGGGTGCACTAGAGCTACGGGCTCTGATGTTAAGGCATTTTGTTGTGCCCCGGTTCATGCTATAGTACTAGCAGCAAGCCTTGTTGCTTCCAACATCTTTAACAATGTGGTATTGGTTGCCGGCGGTTCTTTTGCCAAATTAGGTATGAAGTTTCAAGGCCACCTCCGTCACGATATGCCAATCTTGGAAGATGTTCTCGCCGCTACTGGTATCTGGGTAGGCCAAGACGATGGCAAAAGCCCGGTAATCCGACTGGATTCCATAGGGAAACACGAAATCAGTTCAGGCTCTGCCCAGCAGGCTATTCTCGACAAGTTAGTGGTACAACCATTAGACCGTCTCGGGTTGAAGCTTACCCAGATAGACAAGTACGCCACCGAGATGCACAACCCTGAGCTCACTGAGCCACAGGGAAGCGGCAACGTCCCCAGGATCAATTACCGTACTATCGGTAGTTTTGCCGTACTGCGCAATGAGATTCAACGGGAAGACCTCGACCGTTTTGTTGAGGTTCATGGTATGCCTGGCTTTTCTCCTACCCAGGGACATATCGCCTCCGCTGTGCCAGTTCTGGGACACTCGGCAAGGAAGATGATGGCGGGCGAGATGGAGAATACAATGTTTCTGGCGAAGGGGAGCCTCTTCCTAGGGCGCATGACCCAGCTTTCCGATGGTATATCTTTCTTGTTGGAGAGAAACAAAGGGGGTAAGTAAAATTAGCGATAGAGTTGAACCGGGATAACTATGAAAGCGAAGTTTTAAAGTTAAAGGAGCCTAGTGGTGTAGACAGTTTGAAAAACTAAGGAGGGGATAGACATGCAATTGAAAGGGAAAAGGGTTATCATTATTGGTGAACGGGATGGAGTGCAGGGTCCAGCCATTGAAGCCTGTGTAAAGAGTGCTGGTGCTGAACCGGTGATCGTGCAAACGCAGTGCTTTGTCTGAACAGCCGCCGGTGCGTTTGACCTGGATGGTCAAGAGAACATCAAAGAGTTCGTCGACCAGTACGGTAAAGAGGACCTGATCGTAGTTTTAGGTGCCCCCGATGCCGATAGTGCCGAACTCTACGCCGAAACTGTAATTAGCGGAGACCCAAGTTGGGCGGGGGCACTTGCTGGTGTAGCCCTGGGGCTACCTGTCTTTCACATCATCGAGCCAGAAATAAAGGCGCAGATTGAGCCTGCAGTCTATAAGGAACACCTGGCACTTATGGAAATAGCCTTAGATGTGGAGAGAATAAGCCAAGCCCTTGATAAAGTGCGCAAAGCAAGTAGTTAAACCTCTCAGGTAGTTGACACCAAGAACACCGTTTGTTGGTCGACCAGACATCTGTAGGCTAGTATTTGCAATAGGCTCAGTAGTAGTGGCTGGTATCCGTTGGCAAGTACTATATAATGTTCACGAAAAATACTAACTCAACAAAGTGCATTAAGTGGGAAAAGAGAGCAACCTTGAGCCGATTTTGGTCACCAAGGACGTGGAGCATCCTCGCTGGACTCACCTTCGGGGTTATAGCCGCTCTAATGACTAACTGGGGTAATCCGCCAAACATGGGCATCTGCGTTGCCTGTTTCATCCGTGACATTGCTGGTGCGCTCGGTTTACACCGGGCTTCAGCGGTACAATATATTAGGCCAGAAATTATCGGTTTTTTGCTAGGCGCTTTCATTACTTCCTTTGCCTTTCGCGAGTGGCGAGCTAGAGGCGGCTCATCACCTCTGATTCGTTTTCTCCTGGGTGCCTTTGTTATGATCGGTGCTCTGGTATTTTTGGGTTGTCCTATTCGAATGATGCTCCGAATTGCCGGTGGTGATCTCAACGGTGTTACCGCTCTAGCAGGAATGGTGGCGGGGATATTAATTGGCGTTTTCTTCCTGAAAAAGGGCTTTAACTTGGGACGCTCAACCAAAATGCATCCCGCCGTCGGCTGGATTATGCCAACCCTTATGTTGGGACTACTTCTTCTAGCCATTTTCCAACCGGGTTTTATATTTGCCAGTGAGGAAGGCCCGGGCTCAATGTTCGTTCCGCCCGGGATTTCACTTGGGGTTGGGCTTGGGGTTGGTTTCCTTGCTCAAAGGACCAGGATGTGCTTTGTTGGCAGCTGGCGTGACCTCTTCCTGGTTAAGGATTCTTATCTCTTCAGCGGCGTTGCCGCTTTCTTTATCGCTGCCTTAATCATCAACTATACTGTCGGCAATTTTGCTGCAGATGGACTGTACCACTGGGGCTTTGTTGGCCAGCCAGTAGCCCATAATGACCACCTTTGGAATTTCCTGGGCATGAGTTTACTTGGGCTGGCAGCTACGTTAATCGGTGGCTGTCCCCTACGTAACCTCGTACTTTCAGGAGAGGGTGATACTGATGCCGGGATAACAGTTTTGGGATACTTTGCTGGAGCTGCCTTTGCCCACAACTTTCTCCTTGCCTCAGGTCCACAGGGCACCGGTGATTTTGGTCCGGTGGCGGTCATTATTGGGCTAGCTTTTTGTCTGGGGGTCGGCTTCCTCATGATGGAGAGAGCAAAGTAGCGGGAGGTATGTATGCCATTTCTTAGACGCAAGCAGAAGACATCATTTGAGGGTGGAGGGCTGGTGCTTTTCCGAGATGTACAGGACGCAATTAGAACAGAAAAGGTGCTTAAGGATGCTGGATATGCAGTTAGGCTGATTGCTCCTCCGCCGGAGTTGCGCAAGGGGTGTGATCTAGCAGTGGAAATAAATTTGGTAGAGCAGCCCAGCATCGAGCGCCTACTTAATCAGAAAGATGTTGCTTATGTTAGTATTGGGCCACTCAAGGTAGGTACTTCTGAGCTTCTACAAATTGTTAAAGTGACAGATTTTGGCCGCTGGGTGATGGTGACAGCGGGCAACATGAAACTAACTTTCGACAAGGACAATGGTGTAATCGTAAACACGTCTGGCGGCGGTTGTCCTGATATACCTTACCTGCACGCTGAGCTACTTGGTAAGCAGCTTACTGAAGCACCACGGCCCCGAGATATCGGCTTCACCCTGTGTGCCTTGATGCTGGATCGAGCTCTAGAAGAATGTCTTGCCCTCCAGCAAGGAGATAGTCAGCCATGATGCTCATTGCCGGGACGATTCCGATAAAAGACTTGCCTCTTATCATGGGCAAGGTTAGTGAAGAGGGAAAGTACTTGGTTGTTGATGGCTACCATATTCCCTGCACTCAAGGCACCGGGGCTATGATTGGTGCTGCTCTGGTTAGCAATAACTACTTGAAGCTGAAGGCACCTCAGGTGCTCATCGCTGGGGATACCGGTCGAGGAACAGGAAGCCGCGAAATTTATGAATATCTCATTCAGAGGGTAGCTGAGCTTTCCCCACAAGTACTGGCACTGCACTATTGTCTTCCCGATATGGCTTTGACGAGGAGACTCTGTGGTGCTATCAAAGGATGCTCAAAAAAGCCGGTTTTGATTGCTGACGCTGCCTCAATGTACGCCGCCAAGGCATCAGGGTTAGCCCCAGAATTTGATATCTTCACTCCGGATGCTACTGAAATGGCGTTTCTCGCCGACCCAGACGCTACCCATCCCGCCTATATCAACAGGCACCTCTTCGACACCGACATAACCCAGGTCCCAAGACTGGCTGCCGCAGCCTACCAGAATAAGAGCGCAGCTAATCTGCTTTTGGTTAAGGGAGCTATCGACTATATAGTACATGACAGCGACATTGTGGCTACTATCACAGAACCTGATGTCCCAGCACTCGAAGCCATTGGAGGGACAGGCGATACCATTACCGGGCTGGTGTCTGCTTTTGCCTATGCTGGTCTCAAGCTACATGAGGCGGCGATAATTGCTGCCAGAGCGAACCGCATGGCAGGAAAGTTTGCTCAAGCAACGCCAGCTACCAAGGTCAGGCAAATCATTGACCAGTTTCCTGCTGTGTTCAAGGAGCACCTTTGTCAGTGGAGCGGAGTCTGCTTTATGGAAGGAGAAAACTACAATGGTTGAAGTCGATGTCCGTGGTTTTTCCTGTCCCATCCCTGTAGTCAGAACCAACAAGGCTATTGAGGAGAATCCGAATGAACCAGTAACTGTACTCGTCGAGGGTTCAGTTTCAAAAGAGAATATATCCCGGCTGGCTCAGAGCAAGGGATACTCTATAAAAGTGGGAGAAGTCGAGGACGGTTTCTGCCTCTTGCTGAGCCCACCTGTGAAATAATATGAAAATTTCAAAAACGCTTTGTCAAAAACAGCGAAAGAAATGATACTGATATATAAAAGCTGGGTGAATAATCAATAGAGGGGGCTAATGCCCTTACTAATAATTATTAATAAGGATTAGCGCCAGACAAATCTTATCACACACTTCATCTTTAGCTAGAAACACCGCTTACAGCCTTTACTTCATATGAAAATGTAAGGTCTGACGGGCTTAGTTTATAGTTCATTTATTTCCGCCGGGTTTCGGTATTTCTATCCATCTTGGAGTCCTATTCATGTATTCTCGATAGGCATCACCATACCTCTCAAGGCACATACGTTCTTCAGACTTTTCTAGAATTTTCCCCTGCAGGATTATGAATACTGTCGCGCATAAGAGAAGAATCCAAGAAGCGCTGGCTATGCCTATGCCGATAAGTACCAAGAAGAAGCCAAAGTTCATAGGGTGCCTTGAAATGCGATAGATGCCTTTAGTGACCGGCTCATCCAGCGGAGTATTGGAAAAACTTAGCGTTGCCATAGTGATGAGAATCATGCCTAGTAAATAAATAGAGAGTCCGGCATAGAACCAAGCCATGCCTAGTTTCAATGGTAAGAAAATGCTGTAAATCCATGGACCAAAAAAGGTTACTGTTAAGATACCGAGAGAAATTTTCTCCGATTTAGTATATGTGGGCCAAATGAAGAGGGTCGCTTTCTTATCAACAATCAAGCGGCCTAGTCCATAGCTTACGTACAGGTAGGGAATTATGAAAATCCAGGCGTTCCTCAAACCTATTTCAAATGCTGGTATAAGAGACATTATTTTCCTCCTTCCCTTATATTTTTTACCCTTAAGTCAGCATGTTGCAAACAGCTACATAGACTAACTCATACTTTGCCTAAGCTGTTATAGTATCCACATTTTAACACTCGAGCGCAACTATTGCATAGGTAGGAAGAAATCGAGCGGGGGGAAACCCCCTTAACACTTGTGTCAAAACTGTTAAGTCACACACGAAAATAGGGGGGTAGAAAAGCGCAAGCCTATTAGTGCTTCTTAATAGTTGCACACATCTGTTAAGTAAATTATTTCCACATTACGTTCCAGCGGCTAATTTGTGGGCTCATAACCCAATGAGTGTGCACAATTAAGTTGCGAAAACCATTACTATGTGCCTGTGCTACTTAAGATTGACCCTGCAACAAGTATGTCTAAGAGTATGAGGAGAGCATCTGACACCGGTAAGCCCAGCCTTTTCGCCATAGTGTTTCATCGTTACCTTTGCCGAGAACCTTGATTAGGCCTTCCTCAAGCCAGACATTATTCATATTCAGGTTTATTAATTCATTTACCCTGAGCCCGGTATCCAGCAGGGTGAGAATGATGACTGCGTCGCGATAGCCCTCAGCCGAGCTAGTTATAACACTCAGTAATAACCGAAGGTGAGATGGAAAAAAAGTAGTAATAACTTTCCTCGATGGCTTCGGTATCTTGAGCCTAAAGAAGGGATTGACCTCTATTATCTCCTCTGCGTTGTGCTTTGCTATAGGGGTGATGACTAAAGCACCCCATTTTATCAAGTGAGCACTCCCCCTGAGCTGGTTCAGATAGATGGGTGACACTATAATAGTTTTACTATGAGAATAATAAGTGGAGTAATTCCTGGAGCTTCTCGCCTTGCCAAGCTTCAGGTAGAGCCATCCAAGAAGGCCAGGCAAAGACTTAGATGGTTTGATTACTACGATTCGCATGGTCATAATGCCCGCCTCACCTGCCGTCACTTTGACATCAGCCCCCAGACCTTCTACCGCTGGAAGAAACGCTATAACCCCAGGCATCTGACCAACCTGGAGGACCGTTCTCATCGCCCCTGCCATATAAGACAGCCTACTTATTCAGTTGAGCTAGTTAAGGCAGTGCTTAGATTGAGAGAGGAATATCCCAGATGGGGTAAAGAGAAACTGGCGATACTTCTGCATGGTGAGGGATTCGATTGCTCCGTCTCTACAGTGGGCAGGATACTCCACCGGCTGAAAGAACGTGGTGTATTAAAAGAGCCATTGCCAAATCACATATTAGCTAGGAAAAGGCAAAGACAGCGCCCTTATGCCATAAGAAAGCCTAAAGAATATGTGGCTAAGAAGCCCGGAGATATAGTGGAGGTGGACACGCTGGATATTAGACCTCTACCCGGAGTATTGCTCAAGCATTTCACTGCCCGGGATATTATATCAAGATGGGATGTGCTTGAGGCTCACAGTAGAGCAACCTCTAATACCGCATCGGGGTTTATAGGTGTCCTGTTAGAGCGGATGCCTTTTCCCATCAGAGCTATTCAGGTAGATGGGGGTTCAGAGTTTGAGGCTATTTTTAAAGAGGAATGCCAGAAGCGGGGGGCAGAGGAGAGGATAGATTTGTTCACTCTTCAGGTTTAGCTTCCTTCCCTGCCCAGATGGCATATTTTTAGCTTCATTAATGAAATACGACATAAGTCATAGACAGATGACTATTCCTTAAACTAAAATTGTCCTACAATATAGAAGGTTAAGATTGTAAAAATATGAGTAACAAATCAAGACAGCATCATTGAATCTGCAGGGAGGTGATAAGAAATGGCTGAGATAAAGGTGGACTGCACCGGTGAAATTTGCCCGGTCCCTTTGGTTGAAACCCGGAAGGCTCTGAGGAAAGCAAAGGAAGGTGATATAGTCGAGGTTGTCGGAACACATCCTGCTTCCAAGAAAGAGATACCAATGGCGGTCAAGGCTTTAGGGCTAGAACTTATGGATCTTCAGGAGAAAGATGGGGTCTGGAAGATAAAAATACGCAGGTAGAGGGAGGAAATGACCATGGCTAATAAGGCTACGATTATAGTTCATAGTGGCGATATGGATAAAGTTTACAGTGCTCTTATCATAGCTAATGGGGCCCTGGCGATGGGGATGGAAGCGTCACTTTACTTCACCTTCTGGGGACTTCAGCGCCTTAAGAAAGGAGGTCTTGATAAGGGACCTCTCTCCAAGATGAACATGCTGGGCCTCGGCAAGTGGATGGTGAAACGAAAGATGAAAAAGGTTGGTGTGGTTTCCCTGGAGAAGCTACTGCAAGACTTCAAGGAGCTTGGGGGTAAAATCCTTGCCTGCGATATGACCATGGAGATAATGGGGATAAAGAAAGAAGACCTGCGTGATGATTTGATTTCGGAATACTGCGCGGTGGGCACTTACATGAATGAGGCCAAGGAATCAACAGTGACCCTCTTCATATAACAGGAGGGAGATATGTTAGACAGAAGACAGGTATATCTGGACAACTCAGCGGCCACCCGTTTGGATGAACGCGTACTAGAGGCAATGAAGCCGTATTTCTTCGATAAGTATGCCGTGGCTACCTCGGAGTTTGCCTACTCTCAGGGCATAGAAGCTAGAGAAGTCCTGGACGGGGCAAGAGAAGCCCTTGCTACGGCTCTGGGAGCAGCCCCGGAAGAGTTTATTTTCACCTCAGGAAGTACCGAATCCTCAAACATTGCCCTGAAGGGAGTGGCGCTGGCTCTTGGTGACAAGAAAGGAAAACACATAATTGTGTCAAAAATCGAGGATTTTCCTGTACTTAACAGCGCCAGAGCCCTTGAGAAGCAGGGCTTCCGGGTGACCTATCTGGATATGGATAACGATGGCTTTGTGAACCTTGATAAGCTTAGAGATGCCATTATAAACGAAACCATTCTGGTTTCCATCCAGCATGCCAACCAGGAGATTGGCACCATTCAGGATATTGAAAATATCGGTCTCATCTGTCGTGAGAAAGGGGTGCTTTTCCATACCGATGCCACGCATACCTTTGCCAGAGTTCCCATTGACGTGAATAAAATACCTGTGGACTTAATCACTTTATCTGCCCATACCATCCACGGGCCAAAGGGCATAGGGGGGCTGTACATCCGTCGAGGGACAAAAGTAGCCAAGTGGGTAGACGGGGGATTTCAGGAGTTCGACCTCAGGGCTGGACTGGAAAACATACCCGGCGCGGTGGGTTTCGCCAAAGCGGTAGAACTGATTACCGCCCAGGAAACCAAGCAGTTACAAGCAATGCGTGACCGTGTTATTGACCGTATCCTTGCTGAGATACCGGATACTACCCTCAATGGACATCGCTGGAAGAGGCTTCCCCAGAATGCCAATATTTCGTTCCACTTCATAGAGGGTGAATCTATCACCCTGCATCTGGATATGCACGGCTTTGCTGTGAGCACTGGCTCCGCGTGTTTCAGTCGCTCGTTGGAGGGTAGCCACGTTATTTTTGGCATTGGTGGTGACCATGAAAGAGCACATGGTTCAATTCGTTTTACCTTCGGCCGTTACAACACCATGGAAGATGTTGACACCGTAGTCCAGACACTGACTGAGGTGGTGCAGGAACTGAGAAATAT
>Ga0265594_1003117_pt1 | contig 11221 bp, 7 predicted proteins | sample saktaG_11_FD_190147 | JGI IMG/M metagenome (GOLD analysis project Ga0265594, IMG submission 190147) | Saline water microbial communities from Sakinaw Lake, British Columbia, Canada - sak_2011_5_24_80m | ecosystem: Environmental > Aquatic > Non-marine Saline and Alkaline > Saline ... | reverse complement strand
GACAGGCAGACGTTCTAACCAACTGAACTACGCCCCCGCGTGAGGATTGATTCATCGAGTCACAAAATGTGTGTCAAGTTTTTTGGAATGCAGTAAAATTCCTAATTTTCACATCAAAAAATCATGCATTCTTGGGAACAATGAAAGCAAAACTTGACTGCTCTGAGTATTTTATCCATTTTTCAAAATAAAAAATTCGGAGAATAAATTATGAAAAAATTAGCTATATTTATCCTGCTTCTGTGCATCATTGGTGCATGGGGCTGTACATCAAAAGAGAAGAGCACAAAGATCGAGCTTGAATTCTGGCACGCAATGGGCGGTCCTCTTGGTGATGCCCTGACGAAGCTGGTAAACGAGTTCAACGAAATCCATCCCAACATTCATATCAATGAAATTTCAATGGGACGTTACCAGGCACTTTCCCAGAAGCTAATGGCAGCAATTGTGGCAAATACTCAGCCAGATATGGCACAAGCATACGAAGCCTGGATCGCAAAATTTATTGAAGGCAACGCACTTGTTCCAGTCGAAAAATTCATACACGGTCCTAATGGACTATCTCAGGAAGAACTCGACGATTTTTATCCGGTTTTCATAAAGAGTAGCACTTTTGATGACACCATGTATGCATTTCCTTTTAATAAGAGTGTGCGTGTGATGTATTACAACAAAGATATGTTCTACCGCAATGGACTGGACATCAACAAACCACCTGTAACATGGGACGAGTTCATCACAATTGGAAAAAAACTCACTCAGGATAGAGACGGCGACGGCAAGATCGACCAGTGGGGAACGACCTTTGCCACCAATGCATGGCAATTCGAGAACTGCCTTCTCGAAGCCGGGGGACAGCTCACGAACGAAGCTCTAACAGAACCACTTTTTAATAGCAAATATGGTGTCGAAGCGCTGGACTTCCTTTCCGGACAACTCAATAAATCAAAAATCGCTTACCTCTCCACAGGTTATGACGGACAGAATGATTTCCTTGCAAGCAAAGTAGGAATGGTGGAAGGCTCGAGCGTGTCCATGGTTTATCTTCACAAGGGCGGGATCCCTTTCAATCTCGGCATGGGAGCTGTCCCCTATTTCCGAACCAAAAAGAGTCTTGTCAGCGGTACGAATATTGTGATCTTCAAGGATGATAAAGATCCTCAACAGGAAGAAAAACAAAAGGCATGCTGGGAATTTATTAAATGGTTTACGATGCCCAAGCAGACTGCGCATTGGTCAAATATGACCTATTATATGCCTGTTCGTAAAAGTGCGATCGAGGATGAAGAGATCCAGGCAAAATTCAAGAAATATCCTGGGCTCAAAAGTGTGTATGACCAGCTCTTGAATGCAGAAGTAGAACCCCAGACCGATGCGTGGTTCGAGACAAGGAAACTACTCGAAGAACAGGTGATTGAAGCAGTGTTCAGAAACCAGATCGGAGCGCAAGAAGCACTGGATAATCTTGCCGACAAAATGAGAGAGATATTGAGAGACGAATAGCTTCGTCTTTGCGAAAGCTTGAATTGTCCATCCACCGGCGGAATCTTTCGTAAAGTTTTTGTATTGTATTCTTTCCCTGAATATTTAAAATGCGTTTTCTTAATCAGCGGGTGATTCTTTTGCTTCGTTTTCTCATCACGGAGAAAATGAAGGTTAGTTTATAATAGACTCTTCGACTATGCTTCTCCGCCAGTTGGCGGATCAGGCAAGCTCAGAGTGACAATGTTTTTTTCTCTCGTGCCCAAGTTGGACTTGGGTACGCTATAATTGTAGTGCAGTATAAATCTGCATATCTTTTTAATGTAGGGCTGCTTACCCCTGATCAGCAGTTTGATAAATCGGTCATTCCAGGGAAATGACCCAGCATTTGAGAAATATTTCTAAACAAAAAAAGAAGAAAAAAATATGAAAAAGACAGTCGTAACATTTCTTCTGATCTTAACAGGAGCAATTCTCAATGCGATCACCATTCCCTATTCGCCAACAGAATTGAAAACAGAAACGAACCACCTATCAGGATTTGTGCGAATATCTCCCGATGATTCGCTGGCGATTCCTTTGCAGACCGATGTGTGGCTCCGGCACGATAAAGAAAACCTGTTTGTTCTTTGGGAAGCGGAAATCGATGAAAATTTTGAAAAAGGGAAATTATCAAATACTGATGAATGGGTCGATTGTGATTTCTTCAGAATTCAGATCATTACAGATGTAAAAAATTATTATGCTTATTATTTTTATTCATTTCCTTTTGGAAATAAATATGACGGCATTCGTCAGTCTGATATGAATATGGAAGAAGATTGGAACAGTAATTATAAATATGAAAATATAATTTCCGGTAATTTATGGAAAAGTTCGATGAAAATACCGTTGAAAGATTTACGTTTCTACGGTAGTCCTCCTTATAAATGGAAAATAATTTTAACGCGTTATTTTGAAAAAGCCGATGAATATTATTCATTTCCTTACGGCAATATTGATATGGGAAAAGAGTATTTTCGCACAGCTTATGATATTACCATAAATGAAGAACTTTCCAAAAACAAGAATTACAGGATCACTCCGTATTTCATTATAAAATATGATTTAATGAAAGAAACAGATTCCTTCGATCCTGAAAATATCGGGCTGGATTTTTCTTATAATCCCACTTCAGCAACAAAAGTAAAGATCAGCTTAAATCCTGATTTTTCCGATATTCCGATGGATACGGCAGAGGATAATTTTAATATTCGTTATGCTCCGCATTTTGAAGAAAACCGTTATTTCTTTATAGAAGATCTCGATGTCTTCGGGGTTAGCAGCAATTTATTTTATTCCCGTCATATTATGCAACCTCGATATGCTGTGAAACTTACAGGGAATTCGGAAAATTTCTCTTACGGTTTTCTTTCCGCAATGGATAAAGAAGTTTCTGAAGACGGCGAGATTTTGAATAACGATGATATTTATAATATGCTGGCATTCAGACCGAAATGGGAAAATCTTTCTATTCAAATGACTCTACTGAACAGGATGAACAAAGATTATCACAATGAAGTTTTAGTAATAAATCCAAGCTGGGAATTTATGAAAAACCAATCGGTTTGGGGTGAGGTTGATGTCACTTTAAAAAATGTATACAGTATTGAAAATGAAAATGGATATGCGGTGTATTGCGGATATAATGGCAAAAAAGATGATGTCAATTGGTCTACTAATATTTCTTATATGAGCAAAGATTATAAGGCGGATATGGGACGAGTTTATCAAACAGATTTCACCGCATTAAGCGCAAATGCATGGCAAAATAGCGATCCAAACGGAAAGATCATAAAAAACTTCGGTTCGGGTATCTGGCTTTATAAAGCATTTATGAACGATGATAAAGAATTGAGCGGGCAAAATATTGGTTTGAATTTCTGGGCAAATTCACCACAAAAAATAAATTTCAGTATTAACGGAAATATCGGGCAGGAAAGTTATGATGATTCTGTTTATACTTGGGATAATATTTATGCAGGTATCGGGATCTGGAATATTTCCTGGTTAAGTGCAAGGATCAATTACAGCACAGGTCATTTACTTGTCTATAATCTCTCCAAAATATACCAAAAAGACTATATCAATTTATCATTATGGGGTGATATCGGCAGTAATATTTCTTACAATATTTATGCTCAAAGACAAAGATATTTCGATTTCCCGACCGATTGCGGGATGGATGATGAATATTGGATCGGCAACGTTGATTTGACGATCAATTTTTCCAATAAACTCTCACTCACAAACGGTTTGCGTTATAATAATTATGAGAGTGACTGCCAAACTGCATATCTCGGATTTTTCTCAAATATTCGTTATGAATTCAGGGATAATTGTAATTTGTATCTTGGTTATAAAGCTGCTCAAGAAGAAACGGATCAGAAATTTATAACCGATTACGAACAAGCTTATGTGAAAGTGAGTTATACTTTTTAGAATTAGACAGGATTACAGCATGAATAGGATAAATGTTAATCAAACATATCTGTTTGAAAAAATAAATTGAAAAGGTTTAGCTGAATATTTAATATAATATGGTGATTTCCATGACAGCAGTGAATAAATTTGACACATTTTTGATATACTTATGTTTTGTAGCATAATGGTCAGGTTTAAGCTGACTATGTTGCTATAAAAAGTAATATATATGCAAATCTTAACAGATATTCTTTTGCGTCATTATAGTAAGATTAAAAATAACCGAGAGATTTATATGATATTTGGAATTTGCTTGTAATTAAAGGGGTGGATATTAAATTTCTTCAATCCTATTTTATAAGAAAAGCAAAAAACAAGGGGTATGATCCAACGCAATTTCCAGAAAAGTTTGATTCAAAATTAAATTCGTACAAAGCTCGCTGGCATGGCTCTTTGAGAGATCAGATTAATAACCTGCCAAATTTTGACCACGTTGTAAGGGAAGTGAAGAAACACATAAGAACCTTGAATTTATGATATAAAATTATCAATCGGCTTCTTGGATTTGTTTTCCGTGAAGAAAAAAAGGAGAAACGAAAATGAAAAAAATACTAAAAATAACAGCAATATTGTTGCTGATCATTATGCTCGTGAGCTGCACTGCCGGTCCAAACCAATTAGCAAACAAACCCGATAAAGAAGGCAAAGTCGCAGGATTCTGGCGGGGATTGTGGAATGGATTTATTATTCTCTTCACCTTTATTATATCACTATTTTCCGACAATGTAACGATCTATGAGGTGCACAACTGCGGCGGCTGGTACAACTTCGGATTTCTGCTTGGCATCATGATTTTCTTCGGCGGCAGCGGTGGAGGTGCCGGAAGTCGTAGAAGACGTTAGAAAGTTTGAAATAATATTGTAAAAAGAAAAATTTGACAAAAAAATTCTAAATTACAATAAAAGATTTTATGAAAAAGGATAAGCATGAAACACGGAAACCAATTTACCGAAATTTGTCATAAAAAGGACAAACTATGACGTAGCTAATTAGAATATAAATATTGCATCTTTATATTTGTTCTGAATAGAAAATTCCCAGATTATAAGATAAGCAGAACGAGTAAGAAGTATGCGTCCATTCTGGGCGCGCTTTCTTATGTCTTGCTTATCGGGTATGGGAATACCTCTATTCAGGGCGTAATTGGAAGTTGCGTCCTTTTTTGTATTCAAAAAAAATCGGAGGATAAAATGAACGAAAAAATGAAAACGAGAAATATCCGAGGAACAATGAAAATTTTATTTTTTGCGTTCTTAATTATATTGATAACCGGTTGCGAAGAAGGTTGCGATGGACCGAAGCCTAATCAACCACCAACAGTTTCAATTACAAGTGGTCCATCTGGAACTATAACAACAAATCAAGCTACTTTCAGTTGGAGTGGTTCAGATTATGATGGTAGTATCTCAGGATATTATTATGACCTTGATGATCCTACTCCAGATAATTGGATTGAATCTACTTCTAAACATTATTCTAATTTAACAAATGGGAATCATACATTTTACATAAAGGCAAAGGATAATGACGGTGATTTTTCAGGTATTGCAAGTAGATCATTTACAGTTAGTGTTGATACAACCCCTCCCAATACAACGATCACAAGTGGTCCAAGCGGAACAATTAATTATGATGATGTAACATTTGCATGGACTGGAACTGACAATGTTACCTCAACCTCAAATTTAGTTTATTCATACAAGTTAGAGGGATATGACTCAAACTGGTCATCGTGGATATCAAGTACAAGTAAAAACTATTACAATTTAACCGAAGATTCTTATACATTCTTTGTAAAAGCAAGAGATGAAGCTGGAAATATTGATCCAACACCTGATAGTAGAAGTTTTACAGTTGATACAGAAGTTATTCCCGGAAAAGTAACTGGTTATGTTAAAGATGATGACACCCATAACCAAATATATAATGCGTTAGTAAAATTATACGCATCAGATGGGACATATACAGGGAAATCAGATTACACGAACTCAAGTGGTTATTTTGAGATAACCAATGTAGATCCTGCCAATTATTACCTTATGATTACTAAATCAGGTTATTATGACGAGAGAGACCCATCATCAGGCACCTTTACTGTCAGCGACAATGAAACTGAAGACAGAGGTACGATTTATATTACAGAGGAAGATAATGATGGAAATATTGTCGGTTATGTTTATGAGAGTGGTGATGGAGCCATAGAAAATGCATTGGTAAAACTTTATACATCAGACGGAAGTTACACAGGAAAATCTGATTACACATCATCAAGTGGTTATTTTGAAATAACATCTGTAGACCCAGATAATTATTATTTGATGGTCACGAAATCAGAATATAATGATAAAAGAGACCCATCATCCGGCACTTTTACTGTCAGCGACAATGAAACTGAAGACAGAGGTACGATTTATATGACAGAGGAAGATAATGATGGAAATATTGTTGGTTATGTTTATGAGAGTGGTGACGGTGCAATAGAACATGCTTTAGTAAGACTTTATACATCAGGAGGGAGTTACACAGGAATATCTGATTATACACCATCAAGTGGTTATTTTGAAATCCCTTCTGTTGACCCAGCTAATTATTATTTGATGGTCACAAAATCAGGATATAATGATAAAAGAGACCCATCATCAGGCACCTTTACTGTCAGCGACAATGAAACTGAAGACAGAGGTACGATTTATATGACAGAGGAAGATAATGATGGAAGTATTGTCGGTTATGTTTATGAGAGCGGTGGTGGTGCCATATACAATGCGTTTATAAGACTTTATACATCAGATGGAAGTTACACGGGAAAATCTGATTACACATCATCAAGTGGTTATTTTGAAATAACATCTGTAGACCCAGCTAATTATTATTTAATAATCACAAAATCGGGATACTATAATAAAAGAGACCCAATAACCGGCTCCTTCACAGTAAGCGACAATGAGACTGAAGACAGAGGAACGATTTATATGGAAGAGGAAATTAATCCTGGAAATGTTGTTGGTTATGTTTATGAGAGTGGTGATGGAGCCATAGAAAATGCATTGGTAAAACTTTATACATCAAGTGGTAGTTACACAGGAAGACATTATTACACATCACCAAACGGCTATTTTCAAATCACTTCTGTTGACCCAGCTAATTATTATTTAATAATCACAAAATCGGGCTACTATGATAAACGAGACCCATCATCCGGCACCTTTACTGTTAGCGACGGTGAGACTGAAAACAGAGGTACGATTTATATGACAGGGGCAACTGAAGAAGTATATATATGGATTTATTACAATTTTATTAATCATATTACGATGTTCGAGTCAAATCATCCTTACTATAGTGGACATCGTTTAATATACAATGGCGGTTATAGTTATGCTTGGGAAAATTCATGTAGCCTAGATGGTGAGTTTCTTTGGTTGAATCCCGATGCTCTTATTTCTTATATATACCTTTTTGATCCTGGAAATGATGGAATATATATATCTGATAATACATCAAGTATTACTGTTGAATGGAAAGCAGGCGAAAAATATGGAGAAATTGGTCCGCTTGGATTTGTGACATCGGAGAATCCTAGCTGTTATCCTGATGGGAATAATTCAATTTGGAGTGGTAATCCTGGGTGTAATTCTTACGAAAAAACATTTTCAGAATGTGTTCCTACTGGTTCAGAAGTTAAGTTAAAAATTGGACTAGAGGGACTATGGTTATCTGGGGCAATAGCGTTTAAGGAAATAAAATTAACATTTCATGGTTGGGAGGTACCCGCAAGAAGTTTTACTTTTAGCCGACATCTCGTAGAGGATAAAGTAATTAACCAAAGTGAATCCAAATGATAACAAATATTTATGAAATAAAAACAGAAACAACATGAATTGAAAAGAAAGTATATTAAAATTATATTGGTAGTTTGATGAAAGAAAATTTATACAAATAAAGGCTTGTTATGAAAAGTTTCACGCAGGTTATTTCAATCTTTAGACAAAAAATCGGATGTTGATATTAATATTTACAACTTGAAAGGACAATTAGTTGAAATAGTCATTCAGGGTAGTTATGATCAGGGATATCATTCAGTTGATTTTTCAGTAGAAAATTTACTAAACGGAATTTATTTCTACAAGATGAATATTGATGGAGTTGATAAAGAAATAAAGAAAATGATAATACTGAAATAGTTGTATAAAAGAGACTCTTCGACTTTTCCTTCAACACTCCGTATTTCAGGCAAGCTCAGAGTGACAATGTTTTTTTATATTATAGCCCTCTACCTCTCCCATCTCTCAATCGAATACACCGGTTTGTTCTCAAATGTATCGTGACCCACATAAATAATGTAGAGCCATTCTCCTTTTTCAAACCGTAGTTCATAATACTTCTTTCCGTTTTCCACATCAACGGTAAAGGTTTTTCCTAATTTTTCCTCATAAAAGAGAGGTACTTTTTCATAGTCGTCAATAATGAGTGTAACCTGCGCCTGCATTGGTTTATCGGGAATGGTTTCATCCTTTAGTGGAGTGGTAATATTCGCAAGCTCGCTGTTCGGATAGATCGGGATATCCATAAATTTTTCCAGTTTTGTCAGTTCATCACTTTTCACAGACAGCGTTTGTTCTTCCTGCGCTTTTTTTGTGCAAAATGATAAGCAGGCAATAATAACAATACAAAAAACTGCAACAAATATTTTTCTAATTTTCATTGCTCCCCCAGAATTTTTTTTGTAGAAAGATCATGCAGAATTGGATGTTAATATTTTCGGTTCACGCTAAACCTGAACCTAACTAAATTTTTACATTTTATTTGGAGCAGAAATCCCTAAGAGTGCGAGTCCGTTCCTGATAACAGTCTGTACTGCCTTACAAAGGAAAAGCCGCGCGAGAGAAAGTTTCTTATATCTCTTATTTATGATCTTGTATTTTTGGTAATATTTATGAAATTCTCCAGCAAGATCGATCAAATACGAAGTGAGAAGATTAACATCATAGCTTGAACTGATATGTGTGATCAACTCAGGGTATTTCATGAGCATGCGAATAATATCCAATTCCTCATCATGCCCGAGCCGTTGCAGATATTCCGGTTTGAAATCATGAGCCCTTAGTCTTTCCGAACGTGCATTTCTCTCAATACTTGCAATACGTGCATGGGCATACTGTACATAATAGACCGGATTTTCTGAGGACTTTTTCTTTGCCAGCTCGATGTCAAAATCAAGTGGTGTATTTGACTTCCTCATCAGGAAGAAGAATCGCGCTGCATCAGTACCGACTTCCTCAATAAGTTGCCTAAGAGTGATGAGCTTTCCTTCTCTTTTTGACATCTTTACCTTTTCTTCATTCATGAGAATGGTAACATGCTGAAGCAAGATAAAATGCATAAGTGACGGCTTATAGCCAAGAATTTCAATACCTGCTTTTAGTTTGGGAATATGTCCGTGATGATCAGGACCAAGGATGTCAATAATGCGATCAAACCCACGCTTATATTTTGTGATATGATATGCAATGTCAGGAATAATATAGGTCACTGTCCCATCTGAGCGCATGATCACGCGGTCTTTTGAATCACCAAATTCACTACTGCACATCCAGACTGCACCGTCCTTATCATATATCTTTTCTGTTTCAGAAAGATATGCAAGCACATCCTCCACACTTCCTTTTTGACGAAGCTCATTTTCAGATATCCAGTTATCGAAGCATACCTTGAAAAGCGAGAGAGTGTTTTTTTGATCATTGATGAGAATATCCAGTGAAAAATCACGAATTTTTTGAGTTATATCACGCTTGGAAAGTTGATGAATTGTCGTGCCTTCGGTCTCTAGAATACGAGCTGCGATCTCGGTGATATACTTACCTTTGTAGCCCTCTTGAAGCTCTTCAACTTGTATTTCATCCAGCTTGTTGAGCTCATTCTCTATAGACTCCACGAGGAGGTCTATTTGATGACCTGCATCATTTATGTAATATTCTCTTTCGACATAGTAACCCTGGGCGATCAGGATATTTGCAAGGGAATCGCCAAAAGCGGCTGCCCGTGCATTTACAACATTGAGCGGACCAGTAGGATTGGCGCTCACAAATTCGACAAGTATTCTTTTTCCTGCGCCACGCTCGTAGTCGGTTCCGTATTTCGGACCGAGTTTATTTATTTCCTGAAGCGTCGAATATAGAATTTTATTTGCAATATGGAAGTTGATAAAACCGGGTTTTGCAGCAGTTACTTTTGAAAAAAGAGGATCAGCAGAAAGGCGTGTTGCGAGTTTTTTTGCAAGAGTCATAGGCGTCTGTCTGATCTTCTTTGCAAGATTGAGAGAAATGTTTGATGCATAATCACCGTGGATCTTATGCTTAGGATATTCCACATTTATCTTGGATTTTGGTGGCGCTTTCAGTTTAAGTGCTTTCAGACTTTGCCATATTTTTTCTTTAATAATATCTATCAAGATTGCCTCACTTATAATTCCTTTGTTTTGTTTCTGTTACGAACCAGTTCTTCCCACAGATCTTCAAGCTTATAATAATCTCTGGTTTTTTTATCAAAGATATGCATAACAATGTCCCCGAAATCAATCAGTATCCACTTTCCATTTTCGAGTCCTTCTTTATGATGGATCGGAATTTCCATCTTTTTTGCCTCTTCTATCACGTATTTCCCGACCGTACGCGTGTGTATATCTCCGTCACCACTGCAAATGACAAGCCGATCTGTCAGGTCGGAAGTTCCTTCGACATCAAGTACGATGACGTTTTCCGCTTTCTTATCTTTCGCCAGTTGCGTGATGATCTCAATCTTTTCTTCTGTAGTATTTTCTTTCATATAAAAAATTTATAAAGCAAAGATTCGCTTATAATCCTTTCCTATGATTATGGTAAAATCATAGAGAGAATGTTCATTGATCTGTTTATATACCTTCTGGACAGGTAATTCCTTGTATAGCATATTAAATTTATCGTAATTCATGTTCCTTATGACGATCACGGTTTTCTCATAGAGAAATTTTTCTGCATTATCAAAAGACAGTACATCAAATCCCTTATCAATGAGTACATTTCGAATTTCCCGTGCCAGACCCTTTTTGCCACATCCATTGAGCACCTGCAAAGTGATCTCGTTAAAGGGAATTTGTTCAATTTCCTGAATTTCTTCATTTGGTAAAGTCCGTAAAATTATCGTCAGGCATAGAAATAGTATATTTAGAATAAAAAAA
>Ga0265594_1003116_pt1 | contig 11227 bp, 12 predicted proteins | sample saktaG_11_FD_190147 | JGI IMG/M metagenome (GOLD analysis project Ga0265594, IMG submission 190147) | Saline water microbial communities from Sakinaw Lake, British Columbia, Canada - sak_2011_5_24_80m | ecosystem: Environmental > Aquatic > Non-marine Saline and Alkaline > Saline ... | reverse complement strand
AAACTTGCACCAATAATTGGGAGAATATATCTGAATGATTTCCGAAGAAATGAAAAATCAATATTTAGTGTAATATATCTTCTTAAAACAAATATACTAATAATCCCAACAAGAGTATTTGTTGTAACCTGACCGAGCATCTTGCCAGCTGCTCCCATCTCAAATTGAATAACAAAGAACAATCCAAAAATAACATTTAAAACTGGTGGAATTGAAGCAAAAAGCAGATATGAAAGTCCGTTTTTACGAACACGCAAATTTTTTATTTTCAACTTTACTTTGCCTAAAATAATTCATTAGATAGTATTGTGTCATTCCAAAAATAAAAATAGGGATGAATATTCCTTCAATAGAAGCATAATATCCAAGAATACCAAAGTCTTCTGCAGAGAGGTACTTAGCATAAATAGGCTGACTGAAGAAAGCAAATATTAGCTGTACTATACTACCTCCAAAATAAAAAAAAGCATTTTGAAAATTTTTTTTATTTTTTACTAAAGTCGTTATGGCAACCTTTACGTTCATATATTCTCTATCCTCAATACTATGTTTAAGTTATCATACAATTTTAACACCACAAATTTTATAATTCATTAATGGAATGTTTTGTATCATTAATTCTATTCCATCTTATAAATAATTAGCCCATCATTTCTAACAAGGCTATCAATAACATAACTATCAAGGTAATTCGGGATATCACATCCAGATTCAACAATAAGAAACTTTGAATTTGTTTCTTTCATGAAATCAATCTCACAATAGCCACTATTTTCAGTTCTATTAGGATAATCATTACAATAACGATAAAATGGCCATTTTTTTACAAATTGAAAAGCAATGCGACCATCACTATTATTTGCAAATGAAGTGGGAATCGAAATACTTGCTGGACGATAATCATTACGTAGCAAATTTATCCGACTTAGTGGATAAGCTAAATGTGCAGCATATAGCGGCTGCCCTTTGTCGCTGTTATCTAACAATTCATCTAAAGCCTGTGAATCATGCACCGAAGCATCTGTAACTGAATACTTTTTAATAAATTTACTCTTGGAATCAACCTTTGCATGATTTTAATAGCCGTAAAATTTCTCTTCATTTTTCTTTGTCCATCGTGCATCAATATCTTTATACTTTTTTTTATTTGGCTGATCTTTCCACAAATCATTATCTTCACTTTTTTAATCTTTTCGTTTTCTTCACGTGTATTTCGCTGACGTGGGGCTATGGTAAAACTAGCATCAATTAACTTTCCTTCATTAAATAAAAGGTTTTTATCCTCTAAAAACTCTATGAACTGACTGAATAATAGCTCTATAACACCAGTTTTTGTTAGTGTTTCTCTATATAGCCAAACGGTTTTTTCACTTCGGCAAGCTCAGTGCAACGCATCAGGAACTTTATCGCCAGATTCCAGCCCTAAGAACTTTTTGAAACTTAATCTGTCGATTATCTGATACTCAACTTGCTTGTCCTTAAGCCCATAGTAGCGTTGTAAAATCATGATTTTAAACATCATAACTACATCAAATGGTTTAGCTCCTGAATTGTTTTTCTTTTCTGTATTTAGTAGTTTTGATTCTAATGTTTTTCGAAAAGACTCAAAATCAATAACATTGCCTATTTTTTCTAAAGGATTGCCAATTGCAGACAAACGTTCAATGGTAAATTGGTCGTCAAATAATCCCTTTTTGCCAGTCATTTTATACTCTTGTGTCAACATGTTATTTTCGTATTAAATTATAGGCAAATATACATATAATTATCAGAATAACAATGGTTTAAATTTTAGAACTCCCCTTAAACTGTTTTAAATTTTTTATTGCTAATATTGATGACACTGTGACAATAATTATGGCTATCAATACCTTACCATAAGCAGCACCTACAAAACCAAAATTATTAACGGCAAAATACATAATTAAAATTGCAGATACACCTCCAAATATATTTGTATAAAGATTTAATTTTGTTTTACCCAATGCCACAAATATTTTATCAAAAAAACAAAAATGCCCATTAGAAAAACTGAGACCTATACAATGTTTGTATATTGTTCAGCATCTGTATCAATAAGTGTTAATTTCCAAGGTTCGGCATGATTAACATGGTATTGGGTTGTGTTGGTAGTCATATCAACAGTCATATCTGACATATGACTATAATAATTTGAAAAATATTCTTTAATCACATACCCTTTATATCCACACAATATAATAAATTCATTAAAACCGTATGAGGAATAAATCTTCATAATATGCCATAAAATAGGTTTACCACTTATTTCCACCATTGGTTTAGGCTTTAAACCAGTTTCTTCAGCCAATCGGGAACCTAAGCCACCTGCTAATATTAGAACTTTCATATATTAATTATTTGTCGCATTTATATGATTTATTTTTAATTTCTTTAACTGAATATTTATAGTATTTCTTTCATTTTTAGTTAATCCACCAAAATAGATTGTAAGTAATATTAGAGAAACGGATATTATTGAAAAAATCAATACACCAGCTATGTCTTGCCCAAATAAATTGCGCAAAAATAATTGAGGTAGTGTAATTAAAGACACTATTATTACAGGATATATTGTCTTAGATAAATAATGAGAAATTTTAAATTCTGTGATTTGTGTTAGAATTTTCATTTGTACAATAAGGTTTGTTATTGTTGCTCCAATAGTGATTACGGTAATTATGTATGGAGGATAATTCAACTTAAACATTAAATAAGCTATGGGTAGCGTTAATAACATAATCGTACTATACCATATCTGTGGTTTTCGGATTTTGCCAGTTGATTGTATTGCTGCATCAAAACCACTAGCTGTGCAACCAATCAAACCATTAATAATCATCAGAATTGCAAACTGTTTTGTATATTCAGGAACTTCTTTTAACCATAAAACCAAAATAGAATCAATAGATAACATTATTGGAACAGCCGGTATTAACATAACAAAGAATGCATATTTTGATATGTAATATACTAAATTTAAAGAACGTTCAGAATCTCCACTACTATGGCTTTTCATTATTTGGGGAACAGTAGCCTGATTCAAATTCCTCACAAACATTATAACATAATTATAAATTTGTGAAGCAATTCCAAAAGCAGCATTTAATATTGTACCAAAAAAAAGATTAATAATAACAGCTGCACCTTGCCTGACACCCATGTGAGCAATAGCTCCTATCATAATCCAGCCGGAAAATTTAAACATATCCCAATAATCAGATTTTACCCTGTTTAATTTCCATTTAACTACATCTTTATTATTTACCTTGCAATATATTACAAAAAGTATTGCTGGAATTACCATTATAATAGTCATTATAATGGCATAAGCCTGAAGTTTATTTCCAATATACAATACTAATAAAAGAACAAATCCTAACTTTAAAACAGTTCTTATTATTTCTATAGTAGCTATTGCTAAAAATTTTTCATTAGCGGTAATTAATCCTTGAAAAGGAACACTGGCAATAGAAAACACAGTAGCTAATACCGAAAAATGCAAAACAAAAAGTGCATCTGGTATTTTTTCAGCAGCAACATTAAGATAGTTGTTAATATACCAAACCCCAATAGTTTCTGCAATTAATATAAATACTAATGCTAAGAATAAATGAATAACTAATGAGGTATTAAAAACCTTATTAGTATCTCCATTTTCACCTTTGCCAATTTCGACAGCAATATAACGATAAGATGTTGCCACCATCGTTGTATTCAAAAAATTCATCATCAAAACAATGCCTCCAACTACAGCATATAAGCCATAATCATCAGCACCGAGTTGCAATAATACAACACGCGATGTATAAAGACCAATTACAATTGTAATTACAAGTCTTATATAGAGTATAAGGCTGTTTTTTGCTATTTTTTTATTATCAGTCAGTGTTATCAGTCAGTGTTATATATAGTAAATAGCAAATAGAAATATGGTATAATCCGGAAAACGGAAATTAACTTTACCTCTGCTCTTTAATAGGAGAGTAAAAAGAAAAGCACCAAAAGTCAGGACGCCCACAACGTTGTAAAAAGCCATATTGAAAAAAGTAACGGTAACGAAACCAATTAACGGTGCAATAGAAAAAATTATAATTATTAAATAATTTATAGAAAACTGTTTGTTCATGTTTGTTTATGTTCTTTGTAATTGCTTTTAAATTTGGAAGAGTAATCTTGATTTAAAATCCCTTCAATAGCATCCTTTGTTTTATTTTTTTTAATAAACCGAAAATAGATAAAAAATATTGCTAATATTGAAAACATTAAGAAAAATGGTTGTGCTGGTAAACTTCGCCTGTATTCATCTCCTAATAAAAAAAAGAATAAAATATGAAAATAGAAAAAGAACAAGACTATATATGCTTTTTTATAAAATTGTACAAATCCAATTATAAATAAGATTCCAATTACAAACATACTTAATATCATTAGGCTAGTATAAACAGGATAATTTTTTATAGCTTTACGTTTAAAAGGTGCAATACTATTAAAAAATATAGTTTTACGTGCAGCTGAGAATGCATTTTTAACTTTACGTTTAGAAATTATATTTTCATTCGTTAATTTATTTAAGGAGTCAGTACGCATCTTATAAAAGCCGTTGAACGACCTCTCAAACTGTATTTTCGATGGTTTGTTCCATTCAAAATCAATACTACTCCTATCAAGAGAGTTATAATACATATCTTTAAATTGAGCTATATTATAATTACGTAGTTCATGCGTAAAGCTTGAGCCGAATGTTTTAATAACTCTTATGTCCGGATAATAGTTATATACATTATATACCCAGGGTAAAGTTATGAAAAGCATGATACATCCACTTATAATGGTAGTCTTTAATGAATAATAAAATCTTTTCGTGTAGATTATCATAAAAATAAAAAGAATAAAGGGTATTGCTTTATACACCTGAAAAGTGAGGATACATATCCCTCCAAATACTGAGAAAATAATTAAATCTTTTGATTTTCTACCATTAATAAATCTTGCCAGAAAATAAGAAAAGCAAAGGGAAAGGAAAAGGGTAAAAGACCCCCTTAAAATATTTGTGCAATAAATACCAATCGTGGAATATATTGAAAGAACGCCGGCAATAGTTAACGCATATCTTTGTCTTAATACTAATTTCAATAGTGAAAAGAAAATTAATACGCTTAAAGAGTCAAAAAATGCTTGCCAGATTCTTATAAATTTTATGGATCCGGGTATTTCACTTATTGTTCTTGTCTCTATATTATAAGCTTTTAGGTATTCTACATCTCCTCCCAAAAAATTAAATATATTTAATCCAATAGCAAGGAAATAGGGGTAGCCGGGTTCTCTTAAAAAAAATAGTTCATACGGAGCCTTTTCAGAGATAGAATAGCCATTTCCTTTTTCTAAGTTAACAGCAATTCTATAATAACCAGTACCGTCAGGGGCAATGTGATGAGGATTATAATAAATTCCCAGGATAATTCGGAAAGTTAAAGAGATAATAAATAATAAGGTGTATTGAAATGTTTTCGAAACAATTAAATAACTTAATATTCTTGTCATTTTGATTTTATATTATTAACAATCTACTAATGTGAGAAAAGATTTAATTTCATTTATTAAATGCTCGATCTCTTCATTTTTCATAGGAACATATAAAGGAATTATAATACTTCTATCCGAAATGTTTTCGGATATTGGCAAGTTGTATTTTGTTGAATATTTTTTATAAGCCGGTTCTCGATGTGCTGTCATAACACCTCTTCTTGTTGATATTCCTTTATCTAATAATCGTTGCATTAATTCATTCCTTGAAATTGGAGCATTTTCTTTTAAATAAAGACTATATGACTGATAATTTGAATAATATCCTTCGGGTTCAATAGGAATTCGCAAACATTTAATACCTTTAAAGGCGTTATTATACTTATTTGCTATTTTCCTTCTTTCTGTTACTATCCAATTTAATTTTTTTAATTGTTCAATTCCAATTGCTGCCTGAATATCAGTCATTCTATAATTATATCCAACTTCCAGATATTCTTCAAATATGATTTTTTTTGAAGTGTACCTGACTCTGTCGTTTACTGACATTCCATGATGACGTAGTAACTTAAGACGTTCATAATAATCTTTATTGGAAGTTATTATCATACCGCCATCACCCGTTGTGATAACTTTTCTGGGATGAAAAGAAAAGCATACTAAATCAGAATGAGAACCTATTTTTTTTCCTTTATATTCAGAGCCGATTGCACATGCCGCATCTTCAATTAGTTTTAAATCATACCTGTCACATAAAGTTTTAAAAACATCAATATCAGCAGGCATACCTATTTGGTGAACAATTAGGATCGCTTTTGTTTTTGAAGAAATTAGCTTTTCTGCATGATTTACATCAATATTAAGTGTCAATGGGTCTATTTCGGCAAAAACTGGTGTTGCCCCAGCATGGATAATAGAATTAGCTGTAGCAATAAAGCTTAATGACGGACAAATAACTTCATCTACTTCTCCAATACCAGAAACTAACAGGGCCAAATGCAAAGCAGTAGTGCAGCTTGAGACAGCAACAGCATATTTTGAACCAATATATTTTGCGAAATTTTCTTCAAATTCCTGTACTTTTGGCCCCTGTGTTACCCATCCGGTTTTAATTGTATCATAAGCAGCCTGTGCTTCGTCTTCTCCAAGAAATGGTTTAGCAATAGGTATTTTCATTATTCTTCCCAATTAACAGGTTTTACACTTTCAATAAGATTTTTAGTTTTTTTCAATTCTTCATAGTATTTAATCGTTTCTTTAAGCCCAACTTCAAATGAGTATGAAGGTTTTGTATCTGAAATCTTATTGAATTTAATTGGATCCACCCATAGCCTTGGTGTATCGCCAGGACGGTCAGGTAAATAGTTGACTGCCAGATTCTGTTTATTCATTAATTGAAGAATTTTTTTAACTATGTCTTTTACCGAATATTCAACACCAACACCAATGTTTATTGTATCCCCTATAATGGTGTCATTATTAATAAAACTTGATAGGATTTTAGCGGTATCTTTCACATAAATAAAATCCCTTGCAAATTTACCATCTCCAAAAATAACAGGAGGTTGATCGTATAAGGTATTTACGATAGTCCTTGGAATTAATTCTCCTGCATCCCCTTCGTAATGCGCTCTTGGCCCATAATTATTAAATAAACGTAAAATAGTAACATTCAATCCAAAAGATTCGTGAAAAGCTTTTGTATATACTTCACCTGCTAATTTACTTGCAGCATATATTGTTGTCGGTTCGGGAATTGCATCTTCTGTTATCGGAAATGTTTTGACCTTACCATAAATTTCAGAAGAAGAAATATAGAAGAATTTTTCAACTTTATTATTAAGCGCTGCCTCTAAAATATTAAACGTTCCTTCCGCATTCACACGCTGATTTTCATAAGGGCTGTGAAGAGAATGTCGAACACCCAAACATGCCAAATGAAAAACGATATTAATTCCTTGCATTAATTCCTTGCATGTTGACTTATCAACTATATCTCCCTTTATAAATTCAAAATTGGGATTTTTTAAAGCTTCCTGCAAATTATCTTTTGATCCATTACTAAGATTATCTAAAACCCGAACAATATAATTTTGTGATAATAAATTATCCACTAAATATGAACCAATAAACCCTGCACCTCCTGTAACTAATATTTTACTATTTGTTTTACTTTTCATAATGTATTTATTTTTTCAGCTACGCTAATAAGGATTATACCAAATAAAATTAATGACAATCCAAAAATATGGTATAAGTTTATTTTATCATTAAAAATTAGAATACCAATTAAAATTGTTAATCCAAAATTAATTCCATTTGCTATCGGCAAAACAATACTAAACTTCATCATTGATAAAGCTTTGAATATCACTAATGCAGAGATAAAGATTAACACAAAAGCTCCTATCACTTTTAAATTTAATAGTAATGGAAAATAATCTTTAATTGATTCAATTGGATTACTTGCTATTTCATTTTTTATTATCGCTGCACCTGTAACATTTAGAACTGCATATAAAAAACAAAAAAGAACGAATATTATATAATGCATAAACTTACAAATATTGATTATCTCCCTTGTGCTACAATATCAGCCCATGGAAACCATTTTATCGAATTGTCCTTATCTAAATCAACACGGGAATAAATTTTTCGAACTTCACCTAAAAACAAAACATGAGTTCCAAGTTTAATTTCTTTAATAACATTACATTCAAAGTTTATTGGCAGATCTTGTAGGATTGGTACATGACTATCTTGATCTATTTGAAGACCGGAATGTATTAACTTTTGTTTGTCATCTTTTAATGAAACATTTCCTGAATATGCAATAGCATTCAATACCATATCATTAATAAACGGAACACCACATCCGAACTTTTTAGATTTACGAATAATATCCAATGAAGCACGTGGGGAGTACCTATCATTTATATCTGCATAACCAATAGCTACTCCAATTACTAAAGGATTTCGACTAATAACGGTAGTTGAACCACAAGGTATTACGTTTGGTATTCCATCTTCTGTTCTAGAAGTGATCATGCCAATTGAGGAAGGATAAAAACAAGGGTATCGTGATAGGTCATTATCAAATTCGATTTTTGATTTAATATGTTTCACTGACATTCCATTTTTATCATAATCAGGCAAAAAATCAGCAGTTTGTTCAACTGGAAATCGATAAAAAGGAGTAAATGGTTTAATGTATTTTTTAATAATTCCAACTTTATCTTTGTGAATAATTTTATCAGTCATTAAATCAAATCTCATTTTTGGTTGCCATGAAGGTAAACTTTTCCATGCAATTTGATTATGCTTTTCTGTTATGTCTTTACGAAGTTGAATTGCGTCTATCTCAATAAAGTAAATACGGTGACTCCCCATATCGAAATATGACTCTGGGAAAATTATTTCTCCTTCTAAATCTTTACTCCTTCTAACTAATTTACCTTCGTAAACAAGATATGCATCCGAAAAAACCGGAGTACTATTTGAAATAGCTTTTTGTGTACTTAATCCCGACAATTTTATTCGTTCTTCCGTTTGGCCATCTTCTGTTTCCTCTATTACATACATAACTTTATTAAGAGATTTCCCAGGTGCAATAAATTGAATAGAAATTTCTTCACCTTTTTCTAGTATCTGTGTAAATTTCTTTCGAGCATAATGACGATCAGACAGTTCTTTTGTACAAAAACTTAATGCAACAACAAAAGGAAATCTGTTTACTACAGTTGATCCAACTACTTTCTCAAGTGCTGTCAAAGATCCATCACTTGTAGTTACCAAACACATTGCAGAAGGAAAAAATGCGGGCCACTGACTATCAATTGCCAAATCAGCAGGATTTTCCGGCAATTCTCTTATATGGAATTTTTTATTTTCGGATAATTTCCATTGTTTGGAATTTTTTATTTTAAAGTTCGGCCAAAAATAACTAAACTTATCTATTTCATTCATCATACTTTAATTGTTTAATTTGTTGATATTCTAAATATTTATAGATCAATTATTTTATCTATTATAAAAACAGGTCGGTTTCGCGAAGCATCCAATGTACGCCACAAATACTCGGCAATTATTCCCATACCAATATTTGTAATACCAAATCCTAACAATAGAATTGAAATTAACATAGGCCAGCCTTGAACTAAATCCTTAAAGATAATAGTTCTAAATACTATATATATTATCCCAATTATTCCTATTATAAAAAAGAATATGCCAACTATACTGACCAATCTAATTGGCATGTAAGAAAAACCAACAAAAGAGTCAATTAATAGTTTTATTTTCTTACTTAATGTCCATTTTGATTTACCAATATTCCTTCTTTTTTTTTGATAAGAAATAGAACCTTGGTTAAATCCTGAAGTAATAATTTGTAGAAAAATTGAAGAATTGTTTTCAATATTCTGATTAAGCATATTTCTGACTTTGTTATTAAACATAACTATATCTAAACCTTTATCAGGGAATGCTTCAGATACAAATTTTCTCATTAATATTGCGTACAGTGACGAAAAAACCTTTTCAAAAAAATTAACATTTGTTTTTTCCCTAACTGCCCAAACTAAATCATAACCTTTCTGCATATTTTGATTTAGTACATCAATTAACTCAATTGGATCTTGCAAATCAGCGTTGAAAAATGTAACATAACTAGCATTACAATTCAATATTCCAGCTCGCAATGCCGCATGTGCGCCAAAAGTTTTTGATAATTTAATTAATTTAGCATTATAGTACTCATATTTTAATTTTGCAAGTAATTCAATAGAATTATCTTCAGAACCATCGTCAACAAAAATCACCTCAAACGATAATTGCTTTCTCTTACTACAAAATTCGTTTAATGACTCTGTTAAAAAAGGAATATTATCTTCCTCATTTAAGAATGGAATAATTATGCTAATATCTATTTCATGATTATCTTCCATATTAAATAATTCATATTAATAATTTTGTTTTCATTGAAATATTTTCAAGTTTTTCATAAATTAACTTAATGTTGATTTAATTGACTTTATTAATGAATTAGGATTCATTAGTACACCACATTCTTTATCTTCCCATTCTATAATTAAAATAGAACCTTTACCGCATGAAACTTCGATACCTTTTGAAGATGATTTAATTACTCTTCCTGGAATAGTCTGAACATATTTTCTATGGTTATTTTCTCCTATCTGTGCTTTTCTAATATGATATGTTTTCATATTATATACACAAAAGGCCCCTGGATATGGATGTGCTAAAGCTCTTACTAAATTATAAATTCTTTCAGATGATAAATTCCAATTTATCTTACCATCTTCCGGAGTTCTTTTTATTGTATAAGTAGCTTCAGATTCATCTTGTGGTATTAATTCAACTGTATTTGACTTGTAATCTTTAATGAATCGTAAACAAAGTTCAACAGTTTTCTCTGTTATTTTTTTATAAACATTTATTGCATAATCATTAGGCTCAATTTTTACCGTTTCCTGTGAGATAATTTCACCTGAATCAATTTCTGCATTATTAATTTTAAATAATGTAATACCTGCATACGATTCACCATTTAAAATTGCCCAGTTTATAGGTGCGAAGCCTCGATATTTAGGAAGTATTGACTCATGAGCAGCTATCATTCCAAATATCAATGAACTATTTACTTTAAAATCGATTATCGTTC
>Ga0265594_1003115_pt1 | contig 11233 bp, 11 predicted proteins | sample saktaG_11_FD_190147 | JGI IMG/M metagenome (GOLD analysis project Ga0265594, IMG submission 190147) | Saline water microbial communities from Sakinaw Lake, British Columbia, Canada - sak_2011_5_24_80m | ecosystem: Environmental > Aquatic > Non-marine Saline and Alkaline > Saline ... | reverse complement strand
GGTCGCATCTCCAACGTCGTTTATAATACAAGTGTTATCAAAATCAAAAACAGCAAAACCCGGCTGACCGTTTTTTTTAATTATGTCGGTAATTTTTTGATAAATTGGTTCTAATTTATCTTTCATGTGGTGGACCTGGCGAGAATCGAACTCGCGCCTCCCCGATGCGAACGGGGTGTTTTACCACTGAACTACAGGCCCTTAAATCAATTTTGTCGGAGTACTGGGATTTGCACCCAGGCTAAATCGTCCCGAACGACTCGTGCTACTGTTACACTATACCCCGTTTTTATTACTTAACCCAATATTTTTGCTTTGTTATTTCGTTATTTTTGGTTTCCAAGTCTTGCACGCTATTCTCCGCTTTTTCGGCCAACTTTGCAAGCTCGGCATCAGCCAATTCTCCTAACTTTTTGACCTCTCCCTCCAAAAATTCTTTGGTGTTTTTTTTAGGGTCATCTAAGACATATCCTAAAAGAATATCTAAAATATAACCAATTCTTGGCCCGGGTTTTATTTTTAACAGCTTTATTATGTCGCTTCCATTAATTTTCAGCATTTTGGCCGAAATAGGATCTTGAGAAACTTTGTCTATCAAATATTTTAGGTGCCTCAACTTATATGGCTCAGCTTTTGGCACACCAGAACCAATTCTATCTGCCTGCCTTACCTGTAAAAGTTCTTCCATATTTTCTGGCCCAGCGTTTTTTACAAGACGTCTCACCGAAGACTCTGTAACTTCGTCGACGTTATAGTAAAACAAATGATACCTCACAAGACGCGTAATTTTTTCAACTTCTTTTTTGGGAAATTTGAGACGACTTAAAATCTGGAAAGTCATTCTAGCTCCCACAATCTCATGGTTGTAAAAAGTGGCACTTTCACCCTCTCCAGCTTTTACTTTTGGCTTGGCAATATCGTGCAACAAAGCAGCTATACGAACATACATATTAAAGCCTTTTTTTGCCGTATAATCTAAAGATTTTACTGCGTGCTGATAGCAGTCATATATATGATGCTTATTTTGAGCTACTCCATAATTATCCAAAAGCTCGGGCACAATATATTTTAACAACCCCAATTCGCGAAGCAATTCTATCCCGTTGGCCGCTCTTTCACACATAATTATTTTTACAAACTCGTCTCTTATCCTTTCCTGGGAAATTGCTTCTAACCAAATGCAATTCTTTTTAATTGCTTCAGCCGTTTCCTTCTCTATTGTAAAGCCGAGGGTTGTAGCAAATCTTACGGCTCTCAGCATTCTTAGGGCGTCTTCATTAAATCTTTCCTCTGGGCTTCCAACTGTTTTTATAATTCTTTTCTTTAGGTCTTTCTGTCCATCAAATAAATCAACAATTTTTTTCTTACTATCCATTGCCATCGCGTTTATAGTAAAATCTCTACGACTTAAATCATCTTCAAGTTTATTGGCGTATTTTACTTCATCGGGATGTCTTTTGTCAGAATATTTTGCCTCAAAGCGATAAGTTGTTATTTCAATTTCGGCCAGTTTTAGGTTTTTACTTCCCGTTCTTGCGGTAACTGTTAAAAAACTGTTTTCGTAAAAACTATTGGGAAACACTTTTTGTATTTCTTCGGGTTTTGCATTAGTTGTTACGTCCCAATCATTGGGCTCCTTTCCAAATAAAAAATCACGCACGCATCCGCCCACAATATATGCCCCAAAACCGGCCTTCTCCAACTCTGTGATAATATTTTTTACTTCCTTTGGTATTAACATAATTAGATTATACTATCTCAAAAATTGATATTTTTCAATAAATTTGGTATAATTTTATCAAGTATGATGCCCTCGTGTTGAAATTGGATATCATTTCTGCCTTCGAAGCAGACATTCCTGGTTCGAGTCCAGGCGAGGGCACAGATATTTTAAATAGTTTTAAGCGACGTAGAATAATGTATTCAACGTAAACCAGACCCTTAATGTATAATATATCTGGGTCTGATTTCCGAAGCAACCTTGTTCGCCTCGCTCACAAGGCCGTGAGAAAACTTTTTTTCGTAACTATTTTAGTTTGTTTAATTGCTGTGGTTTTTGTCCCGTTTATAATACGAGCTGCCGAGCCTATAGTACAGTGCGATGGATCAGATTGCGACTTTGATGCGGCTAAGGCGATGCTGGAGAGAATCCTTAATTTCCTGGTAAATACAATAGCTGCCCCTTTAGCGATACTGGCCATAACAATAGGCGCTATCCTAATGATGACTTCAGCGGGCGACCCAAACAGAATGGGCATGGGAAAAAAAGTTTTGTATGCTGCAATTATTGGTTTATTCTTAGCTTTTGGAACTTCTGCAATTATTAAGTTTATTTTAAGCGCATTGAAAGGAGGAGGATAACTAGTTTTTTACAATTTAGCCCCCATAGCTCATTTGGTAGAGCAGATCCCTCTTAAGGATAAGGTGGCAGGTTCGAGCCCTGCTGGGGGCACATAGACTTTACAAAAGTAAGGAAATAGAGTATACTTGCAGAATAAAATAATTAAGAATTAACCGAAGCGCCGGAAGCGCTTTGTTAAAATATGGATGGCCTGTGCCAGACATAAAAAGAATAAATAAAATGGCATTAAAAACAAAAGAAAAAGCAAAAATAGTTAAAGAAGTTTCTTCTAACGAAAAGGATACTGGCTCTACCGATGTACAGATTGCTTTACTGTCTAAACAAATTGATAAGCTTGTTTTGCATTTAAAAAAGCATGCTCAAGACGTCCACTCTAAAAGGGGATTGATTAAAATGGTCATCAAAAGAAAAAAAATGTTGGCCTACTTAAAAACTACAAACGAGAAAAAATATTTAGCCGTAATCAAAAAAATCGGTCTAAAGAAGTAGAATCGTAACGCAACAAGATGCAACCAAAACCAAAAGAACAAAGAGTAGAAGTATTAATAGACGTACAGAACTTATATCACTCAGCAAAAAACCTTTATCACGCAAGGGTTAATTATCAAGAAGTTTTAAAACAAGCAGTGGCAGGAAGAAAGTTCATTAGGGCTTTTGGTTATGTTGTAAGAACAAAAACCGGCGAAGAAGCGCCGTTTTTTGATGCATTAGGTAAAATTGGGATTGAAACAAGAGTAAGAGATTTGCAAGAATGGTACGGTGGTGCCAAAAAAGCAGACTGGGATGTAGGAATTGTAATAGACGCCATAAGAACCGCGCCGGGCATAGACGTGATTGTTTTGGTTTCTGGGGATGGCGACTTTATCGCTTTGGTGGAATACTTAAAGAATATGGGAAAGAGAGTTGAAGTGGTGGCCTTCGGGAAAACTACCTCTTCAAAGTTAAAAGAAGTGGCTGATGAATTCATTGATTTAGACGAAGGCCTCCCAAAATTTTTATTAAAAAAATAATTAGATAAATAATAAATAGGAGCTGTAGCGACATACAAATAACATACCAATCATACTAATACTGAGAAAAGTTGAAGTATTGGTGTAATCGGCATGATATTTAGTATCTTGCTACCGCTCTCAATAATATGGCAGTAAAAGATACGTTTGAGATAAAGGTGGGCGAAAAGCCCGTCATAATTAAGACTACAAACTGGACCGAGCAAGCCTCTGGTTCTTGTTTGGTTAGTTGCGGAGACACAGAGGTTTTGGTAACCGCTGTTTTGAGTCCATTTTCTAGACCAGAAATAGATTATTTTCCTTTAACTGTTGAATACGAGGAAAGGTTTTATGCAGCAGGAAAAATATTTGGCTCGCGCTTCATGAAGAGAGAATCCAGGCCAACAGAAGAGGCAATTTTAACCGCCAGAATGATTGATAGGGCAATTAGACCACTATTTCCTAAAGACTTTAAAAAAGAGGTTCAAGTTATTGTTACTTGCCTTGCTTGGGACGGAGAAAATGATCCTGACATTTTGGGGATGATTGGTGCGTCATTTGCTTTGGCAACTTCAAATATTCCATGGAATGGTCCAATGGGAGCAATAAGAGTTACAAAAGGGCCCGAGGGGCACCCCGGCGAATGGGTTTTTAACTCTAATTATGCTCAAAGAAAAGAAAGCACTATGGATTTAACTTTGGCAGCAATAGAAAGAGATGGAGAAGTTTTAGTTAACATGATTGAAATGGGAGCAAAAGAAGTTCAAGAAGCAGATGTTTTAGAGGCTTATGAGGTTGCAAAAAAAGAATTAAAAGAAATTATCGATGTTCAAATAAAAGCTGTTAAAAAAATTGGGAAAGAAAAAGATGAATTTCTACCTGCGGTTGAACTAGAAATTGCTGGGGAAATAAAAGAATTTTTGGGCGACAAATTAGAAAAAGCAATTAATGACGCTCCTAAAACAGAAAAAAATCTTGGAGCAACCGAAGTTCTAAAACAAGAGCTGGTAAAATATGTGGCAGAAAAACATCCTGGAGAAGGAAAAGAAAAACAGGTTTTAGCATATTTTGAAAAAGAAATTGAAAAAATAATTATCAAAAATATTATTGAAAAAGATTACAGACCCGACGGCAGAAATTCTAAAGAAATAAGAGCCTTATCTTGCGAAGTTGGAGTTTTACCAAGAGCGCATGGGTCTGCAGTATTTTTTAGGGGGTTAACAAGAGTACTTTCAATTTTAACTTTGGGAGGACCTGGCGACCAACAAATATTAGAAGGAATGGAAATTGTTGGTAAAAAAAGATTTTTACATCACTACAATTTCCCTCCATTCTCGTCTGGAGAAACAGCTCCAATGAGAGGGCCAAAAAGAAGAGAAATTGGCCATGGTGCCTTGGTTGAAAAAGCATTATTGCCAATGCTTCCCAATGTGGAAATATTTCCGTATACAATAAGAATTGTTTCTGAAGTTGTGTCTTCAAATGGATCGACCTCGCAAGCTTCTGTTTGTGCAGCCTGTATTGCCCTAATGGATGCAGGAGTTCCAATTAAAGAACCTGTTGCTGGAATTTCTGTTGGGTTAGCAAAAGATGAAAAATCAGGAAGTTATAAAGTATTAACAGATATTCAGGGCCCAGAAGACCACTATGGAGATATGGACTTTAAAGTGGCCGGAACCCGCAATGGAATTACTGCAATTCAAATGGATGTAAAAATAGATGGTATTGATAAAAGTATTATGGAAGAAGCAATGGACCGAGCAAAAGATGCAAGATTTAAAATACTTGATATAATAAAGAAAGAGATTCCAGAACCAAGGAAATCATTATCGCCTTATGCTCCTAAAATAGTTACTCTAAAAATAAACCCAGCTAAAATTGGTGAGGTTATAGGGCCTAAAGGAAAAATGATAAACCAGATAATAGAAGAGTGCGGAGTTACTGTGGATGTTGAAGATTCTGGAATGGTGTTTATTACCGGAACCGATGAAGCTGGAGTAAACAAGGCCGTTGACTGGATAAAAGGAATAACCAGAGAAGTGCAGGTGGGAGAAGTATTTCAAGGAAAAGTTGTGAAAATTATGGACTTTGGAGCTTTTGTGGAAATATTGCCTGGCACAGACGGAATGGTTCACATCTCAAAGTTCGTAAAAGAAAGAATAAACAAAGTTTCAGAAGTTGTGAAAGAAGGAGAGATAATTCCAGTTAAAGTAATGGCAATAGATGACTTGGGTAGAATAAATCTTTCAGCAGTTGACGCAGGGTTCCAGCCAAAAAAGTAGGACTCTAAGCCGACGTTAAGCCATTACTAAAAGCATAAACATAAATTATAGTGGTAAAAAACTTTCTAATTTCAAGTGAAAGGATAATAAATAAAATTTATATTATCCGAAATAGGAAGGTCATGATAGATCGCGATTTAGCGGAGCTTTACGGAGTAAAAACAATGGCGCTAAACCAAGCAGTGAAAAGAAATATCAAAAGGTTCCCTGCTGATTTTATGTTCCAACTTGATAAAAATGAGATGAAAAATTGGATATCACAAATTGTGATATCCAATTCAGAAAAAATGGGCTTGAGAAAACTACCGCTAGTTTTCACCGAGCAGGGTGTTGCAATGCTATCAAGCGTCTTAAACAGTGACAGGGCAATAAGTGTGAATATTCAAATCATAAGGACTTTCACAAAAATACGAGAACTGTTGGCCACCAATGAGGCCCTGCAAAGAAAAATGATAGAAATGGAAAAAAAATATGATGGAAAGATAAAAGAAATCTTTGACACGCTTGGATTTTTACTGGAAAATAAAATAAAGCCTAAAAAAGAAATAGGCTTCAAAAATTAGCTATTAAAAAATAATGGCGACACAAGTTGAAGAAGAACAAGCTAAAGAATTTCTGAAAAGGGCTGAAATAAAAACAATGAAAAAAGACCTAAGGGGCCTTCGCGAAGTTGACGCACTCAAAGAAAGAGATAAGATTGTGAAAATAAAGACATTAGAAGAACAGCAAGCAGAACAGGCAAAAAAGATGCAAATTAAGGAGGCCGCAAGGGTTGCCGAAGAAAAGGAAGGAGTGGAAGAAATTCTGCAAAAAAATGAAAAACAAGAAATAATAGCCGAAAAAGATTTAAAGGAATATGCCACAGAAGAAGAACGCCAGCAGATATTTTTGCTGGAATCTAATCGCTTTGAAATTGGGAAGCAAATTGATGAAATAGATAAAAAGAAGGACCCAGAATTAAAACTGCAAAAAAATAAATTATTATTACAGAAGCGCGACCAGCAAGTAAAATTAGATGCTATATTGGAAGAAGAGAAAAAACTGGAAACAGAACAAAAATTTATAACTGGAAAAGAACAAACGACAACTATTACTTCAGAAAGAAGGGGCTTTGAGCAAACAAGAGCCGATATGGAAAAAAAGATTGAAGAGGTTGAAAAAAAGAGATGGGCAGTTGAAAAACAAATTGAAGAAACAGATAAAGCTATTGGCGAAATAGATAGTTTATCGGAAAAAAATGTTACAGAAAAAAACGAATTAAGAAATAGAATCCTAGGCGTAGATAAATCGTTAAGAGAAATTTATTCTGTTGTTATGGCAAGAGAGGAAGAAAAACGAAGAGGGTTGGCACAAGATCAACTCGGCAGAAAAAAGACGGCGGAAGAATTAAGAGCCAAGGAAAACGAGCGCGTTCAAAGAAGACAATGGTCTGGAGGGGGCGTTAAAGACCAAGAAAATAAAGTGTTTTTAGCAGACGTTCCTGCGCCAGCAAGAAATCGGATTATCGAAGCCGGTAAAATGGAGGAAAACCAAAGAAAAAAGTTTGTACAAGATGTGGAAGATTGGGCGGAAACAGGAAGCAAACCATCTGTTGAAGAAGAATCGCCGACAAACGAAATTCCCGTACCAAAGAAAAAACAATAATTATAAAAACATGCCCGGCGTCCTCCTGTATTTTCTAAAAATATAGAAGAGCGCCGGAGTTTGTTAATAAAAATGGAAAAAGAATTATTAGAGGAATTGAACGAAAAATTAAAGGAACAAAAAAAATCTCTTCAAAAAGAATTAGAAAACTTTGCGACAGAGGATAAAAACCTTAAGGGTAATTGGGATGCAAAATACCCAAACAGGGAAGATGGGGATAAAGAAGAAGAAGCAGATGAAGTTCAAGAATATGATACCGCCCTTTCTTTAGAACACAGCCTAGAATTAAAATTGCGAGACGTAAATAACGCCCTAGAAAAAATTGAGAAGGGAAAATATGGCACTTGTGAAAAATGTGGGAAAGGAATTAACAAAGAAAGATTAAAAGTAGCGCCAGAGGCAAGACTTTGTATGGCGTGCAACAACAAATAGAGGTAATCCAGATAACCCTTTGCTTGTGCATAACTAATTGACTGGGCAGCTGTTTAATGGTAAATTAGACATAAATTGTTAAAAATATTTAGCAAAATTTTACTAGGGCTAAGACCGTCCCGAAGACGGAGGAAAACAGATTCAAGGGGATTTTTCAAAAACCCCTTGTTGTATTTTGGCGCGATTGCGTTCTTTTTATTTGGCTTAATATATACTTCGTGCGCCAACCCGGTTAGCGCCGGCGCGCTAGAAAAAAGTCACTTAGCCTTTTCTGCTTCTTTTCAAAATAGCTCAGATAATCCTGATACAAATGATTTGTTTTCCAGTAAAGTAAATGAGTTTTCTCTTGAAACCCCCGATTTAAAAATAATACAAAACAACGCAATTGGCGGAATTTCCGCTCCGTATATTGTATCTGGAAAAGTTTTGGGAGATGTTTTTGGAGGAAGCCCCGTGCAAAGTCAGAAAAAAGAAGTAATTGATTACGAGGTCCAGCCAGGAGACACATTGCAATCAATAGCAAACTCCTACGAAATATCTCTTAATACTCTTCTTTGGGCAAACGACATAACAAGCTCTTCTACACTTAAGGTTGGGCAAAATTTAACAATATTGCCAACAGACGGAATTCTGCACGTTATAAAATCAGGAGACACTGTTTCGGGTATATCTAAAACATATAATGCCGGCCAGAGCAACATAATTTCGTTTAATGGCCTTGCTAATGAAGATGATATTTATATTGGAGATATTTTAATTGTTCCAGGAGGAGTAATGCCTAAAAAAGCCACCCCCGTAGCAAAGCCCGCCCAAATCCCAATGGCCAGTAATTATTTTATATTCCCAACACAAGGAACAATTACTCAAGGCCTTCATTATTATAACGCTATTGATATTGCAAATAAGTGTGGAACTCCTGTTTATGCTGCCGCCGCGGGAACCGTCCAAAGAGCTGTTGGGAATGGTGGGTGGAATTCGGGAATGGGTAATCATATAACAATTTTACACGGTAACGGAACTGTTACTTATTACGGACACTTGTCCAGCGTTCTTGTAAAGCCAGGAGATAAGGTTAATGTTGGCGATAGAATTGGTTTGATAGGTAACACGGGGAAGGTAATTGGTGTAACTGGTTGCCATTTGCACTTTCAAGTAGTTGGAGCTAAAAACCCATTAGCCTCATACCGCGTTGGATCAAAAATAAGTTATAAATAGAAATATAAAAAACGGCCAGTATCGGGCCGTTTTTGTTTATATGCTACAACATTGTATAATAGTAAAATGGAATTAACTTCACCTAAAGAAATTAAAGGACTTCTCTCAAAATACGAAACCCGCCCGTCAAAAGGCTTGGGCCAAAATTTTTTAATAGACAAAAACATTTTACAAAAAATTGTTGATTCGGCAGATTTAAAATTAAGTAACACGGTTTTAGAAGTGGGGCCGGGCATTGGAACACTAACAAAAGAGTTAGCTCAAAAAGTGGGGAAGGTGATTGCGGTTGAAAAAGATAGCACAATGATTGGAATTTTAAAAGAAACACTAAAAGATTATAAGAATGTTGAGGTTATAAACGCCGACATATTAAACTACTCACCACAAACTACCAGCTATAAACTGGTTGCCAACATTCCATACTATTTAACTTCCCCCTTAATCAGAAAATTTTTAGAATTGCAAAACCCCCCGCAAGAAATTATTCTGATGATTCAAAAAGAAGTGGCTCAAAGAATTTGCGCAAAGCCGCCCAAGATGAGCCTGCTGGCTGTGTCTGTACAATTTTACGCTGACCCAAAAATTATTTCTTATGTTTCAAAAAGCTGTTTTCTCCCCGCTCCAAAAATTGACTCAGCCATAATAAAAATCACCCCTCATTTTACACGCGAAAGCCCGGCTTTCGCGGAAAAGTTTTTTAGTGTCGTTAAAGCCGGTTTTTCCCACCCAAGAAAACAACTCGCTGGTAATCTGTCAAAAGAATTGAAATTAGAAAAAACCCAAGCAGAAAATTGGCTTTTGAAAAACAATCTAAAACCATCTCAACGTGCCGAAACATTATCTATAGAAGACTGGGTAAACCTAACCAAAACCGCTTGCATATAAAATGTCCGACCGCTCACTTTATATGCAATAATAAGATTAATGGAAAAACCTAAAAAAACGAAGGTTAACTTCCCAACTAAAATTGTATTGGATTATTTAAAAGAAAAATCCAAGGATTTATTAGATTTAAATTTCAATATATTCTTTGATCCAGACAAACTAATGGCTGAAGCTGGATTTAGAGCAAAATACCCTTCTATAACATCTATGATCTGCAGATGGGCAGATAATTTAGATAAAAATACTTCATTTAAAAATTTAAATGGTAAAATTTATCTGACCGAGAAAGGGAGAGTAAAAATTATTAGAAGCGTCATTAAAGAAAAAAATCAACCCGGCAAATGGGACGGCAAGTGGAGGGCTATATGTTTTGATATCCCCGAACTTAATAAAAAAGAAAGAAGATTTCTAAGGACGGAATTAAAATGGATGCGCTTTAAAGAGTTGCAACATAGCGTTTGGATAACCCCATTTAATATAGAACAGGAATTATTTGCCTTATTAAAACTTTGGGATATAGATTTTAAGGGGAACATAAGGTTTCTAAAAATAGAGGAAATTAGGGAGGACAAAGATATTAAAAAATATTTCAAATTATAATTTGTTGTATATAAAGTGAGCGACCGGACATTTTATATACCGGGAAAAAAGAAGGGAGAGGAATAGGGATTTGTTTTGTTGAGGGGCGATTGGATAAACTTGGCAAAAAGTTTTTGTTAAGCCGGTTAGAACACGCTGTTTATGGTTGGGTGTTAATAACTTGACTGGTTTGAAATCCCAGTATGGTGTAAAATGAACTAATTTATATTTACTTGGGCTGGGCACTGCATTGGTTTATTTCAGCTCTACTGGTTTTAATTTTATGGCTACGCCAAAAAAGGATTTTCTTCTGACTATAATATCTTTTTTAATATTCTTACTTATAATTATTTTTACAGATAGCAAATTAATAGATATAAATACAACAAGTTTAATCGGCAATAAAAATAGCTGCACCTCTAATTGGCAATGTGATTCTTGGACCGTATGCGATTCTCAAGGTAAATCATATAGAAAATGCATAAACTTAAATAATTGTGAAGGCTTTACCCATCCCAGCACTAATCGTGACTGCACATTAACGCCAGAAATGCTATCTGAATATCAAAATGATTATGAAAAAAAACTTTTCTTTATTGGCGGGGATAAGTCTAAAATAAAAATTGATTTTACCAGAGGCATACCGGAACAAAATGACGAAAGTTGCCAATACATAAGCGGCGTAACGCCATCCTGTTATTATTTTAATCTTTCAGAAAATATATCTATCAAATTTTTAGATGACTCGATATCAGAAAATACTGCTTCTGGAAAAATGCTCTTCACAAAAGAGAATATAAGCAAAGAATTTATGGCAGGAATTGAATCTATAAAAGAGCTATTCA
>Ga0265594_1003114_pt1 | contig 11234 bp, 9 predicted proteins | sample saktaG_11_FD_190147 | JGI IMG/M metagenome (GOLD analysis project Ga0265594, IMG submission 190147) | Saline water microbial communities from Sakinaw Lake, British Columbia, Canada - sak_2011_5_24_80m | ecosystem: Environmental > Aquatic > Non-marine Saline and Alkaline > Saline ... | reverse complement strand
CTTTTATGTTTGGTCTGATTCAAAAAAATACCAATCAATGCCAAAATAAATGGACTATAAAAGTTGTTAGTTGAAGGTAATGCCATTGAACAATTAGAAAAATTGTTAATTAACATTCTTTCAAGTTGATTGAAAAGTTCATTTTCAATTGTAACAATATTTTGATTCTCAATTTCTAAATTCATAAAATTTCAAAAGTAATATAATTTCATTAGAGTTGAAAATTGCACTCTTTCGCAAGTTTTGGTTTGTGTAGTCGTGTTTGCACTACCTTTCAAGTAAATCTTCAATAAAAATATTATGCTCATAAAAATAATCCGGATTTTTATCTAATTTTCTGCTAATTATTTCAAACCCGCCATTTGCATATTCATCAATAATCTTAACAATTTCATTAGGATTTTTGAGAAGTTCAATTCCTTGTTCATTGTTACTTTCAAATTTACCAATAGCCATAATGATTAACGATTTTAAAATATCAGGTGCTTGATTGTTTATTACACTATATTTAAAAACATCTGTATCATATTTTTCAGTTAATGGAACTCGTTTATCATTGAGAAAACCTATAATTGTAGCCCATGCAAAAGGTTGCCAATATTGATTAAAAAATTTTCTATCACCACCTTCACTGGCTTGTTTTTTACTTAATTTTTCAATAATATTTTTTTTATATTCCTTCTTAATTTTAGGACTATATGTAGTTATTTCATTAATAATACTCATACTAAATAATTTTTGTTAATTTACTATATGAATTTGTTTCTGTTAGGTTTTCAGAAGCACCATCTTTTTCAACTAGATATACATTCTTAAAGTCAAGTTCTTTTAAAGAATCCTTCTCAATAATATTTTTACCGTCTTTATATGTAAATAAGTCTTTTGTCATAATAATACTTTGCTCAAATTCTTCATTAAGAACTTTATAGTATAGTTTGGTAGTTCCATCATCTAAAGCAGATGTTGGTGCATCAGCTATAAATGGATATGATTTATTCTTGTATTCATTAGATATAAGAACCATTGCATTTATTATACACATTTTCATTAATGTTATATGACCTGTATTAACATCTCTATTATCATTTTCATTGTCTAAATCAATTAGTTTTATATTATAGCTCTCACGGTCAATATGAATCTTACCATTAATAACTTTATTTGCTTGAGTAGTTTTTATTAAAATTTTATTCGCTTTATTTTCAATCTTTGTTATCAATTTGTCAAATTCGGTTTCTTTCGTTTTGAGATATATCTCATTTATGAAATATAGATAGGTAAGTATTTTTTCTTCTTTATATTCAATACTAGATTTTGTTGGTATTTTATTTAATTCATCTTTTTTTCGGTTTAAATCTTGTTTTAACTTGTAAATTTTTTCTTCCAAATGCTTAATTGTAAGGTTTATACTATCTCGTTCTTTAATATTATAATTAAATTTGTTTTTTTCTAACGAAAAATTATCTGTGATTTTATTGCCATGTTTTTCTTGTAATAATGTGATATTATTATCAATTTCTCTAATATTCTCTAATAATTCTGATTTATGATTATTTAAATTATTATTATTTTTTATATATTCATGAATATTAGATTTAATATTATTAACTTCTGTTAATAAAGTTGATTGGTATGAAAGAAGTTCAACTATTTTATTATTAAGTATAAGTTGCTCTCTGTTTTCCTGTTTGCATTCTTCAATTTTACCAGTTGCTATTTTTAATCTTTTTTCTATATTTTTATAAGCATTACTGTCTTTTTCAAATTTCTCTCCACAAATATAACATTCTAGATTATCTAACATTTCATTAAGAAAAACTGGAGAAGGAATATTATAAGGCAATCCAGTTGGATTGCTATTTTGTTTTTCTTCATACCATTTTTGGTATGATTGTATCTTATTAAAACCATCTTTTAATAATGGCTTTGTTCCTTGTAGAATCCAATATTTTGAAAAAAAATTACTTTTATTTTTATCTAAATTTTCAATTTGATTAAATATAGATTTGCGCTCAGCATCAATTTTCTCTTTCTTATTCTTTAGTTCAGTAAATTCAATAATATCATCAAGTATTTTGTCTATATCATCAATTACTTTCTCTACTTCTTTAAGTTCTTTATATTTATTTTTTAAATTTTTTTCAAAAGAAGGAAGTTCCCTTTCTAATCGTTCAATTTCGCTATTTATACTATTAAACTCTTTTTCATTAGAAGTGTCTCTCTTTTTCTCTCTTCTTAATGCTTTTTCTGTTTTATCTATTAGAATTTCTACAAGTTCAATGTTATTATCATAATAACCAATATAGGATATATAATTTATTGCATCTTTAAATGTTTTACCATTTCTTATGTCAATTAATTGATTTAATGTTTCTCCCTGAAACCAAATATATTTACTTATTTCTTTCGGCAATAGTTTTTTATCAATGTAATCCCGTGCTTCATAATGATTATCAATATTAATTCTGTTACCATCAGAATTATCAAAAGAAACAATTAATTCTTCATTTATAAATTTCCAATTTTTTTCTGATGTAAAATTATCATTGTTAATTTTTTGAATTTTAATATAATGTGAAACAATATAATCTTTATCGTTTTTAATATGCAATTCTACCTCTGCTTTTATACTTTCATTTTCTTCTGTTTCTTTTAAACTCATTTTATTAAAAACGGATAGGAAGTTTGAAGAATCAACTGATATCCAACCATCTTCTGTTTTATAAATTTCGCCAAAAAAGTTCCAAAAAAACGCATTAAATAATTTTGACTTACCTGCTCCAATTGTGCCTAAAATTAAATTAAGATTTTTTCCAAGATTTATTACACTTTTATCATAATATGATTGAAAATTTTCAACCATTATTTTTGTTAAATACATATGCTATTATTTTTTAATTAAATAAATCACAAATTTTATTTTCTATATAGTTTATTGCTTCTCTTTCAGATTTTTCCTTATCAGCAACTTTAACTGATTGATAAACTATTAACTTATTAATTTTGGAAATCAATTCTTCATCTAACTGACTTTCTTTAGTTTCAATTAATTTATTTATTTCCTTTATTATTTTTTCTTCAATTTCCATAACAGATATTATTTATTGGTTGCATAAATTGTCTAAATTCAAATTTTCTTCAATAAGCGAAATTAAATCAATATTGTATCGCATAGCAAGTTTTCCTAACTTACCATTTAACACTTGGTGCCTATTTTCAGCAGCATATAAAAAGTTAGCAACTCTTCTTAATTCATTTTGAAAAATCTTTATTTCCATTTCCCTTAAATCTATTGGGAGAGTGTTTATAAAACTTTCTTTGGGGGCTACAATAATATCATAAATATTTGCATAAGATTTTCCTTCCGTTTTTCTTAAAACTCTCCCCCTTCTTTGAATATATTGTCTCGGATTACCAGTGCTTGCACAAAAAACAGCATTTTTGGTTGCAGGAATATCAACACCTTCATCAAGTATTTTCATTGCAAGTAAAACATCAATCTTACCTTCAGCAAATTGATTTAATATTTTTTCACGATTTTGTGTATGTGATAATATTTGATGTGTTGAATAACCAAAATTTCTAATTGCTTCTCCATATTTGCTAATTAATTTTATGTCATCGTCTTCATAAAAATATGAATCCGAGTCAGAATAATCTACTTCTTTACCTTCTGGAACATAAACAAAAGTAAATTTCATTTTTTTTTCTTTTGAATGAACGTCTTTAAATATTTGTTTTAATACATTGATTTTATTTTCTGCTTTATTAATAATTTTTTTACGTTTTATAAGTAATTTTTTACCTGTTTCATTAAACTCCCCACTTTTAGAATCATAATTTAATAATAATATTTCTGTAATTTTTTTGTATTCTTTTAATTCTATTTCCGTTAAAGAAGTAAAGTAAGGATAGTAGTAATATTTTACTAAACTTGCAGGATCTGTATGAATTGCTTTAAACATTGAATATGAATAAGTATAGCAAGGTGGAAATGAATTAAAATATGCATAAATTTTTTGTGAACCAAAATCATCATAAATCCGTTCTGGTGTAGCAGAAAGCCCAATTCTTTTAGTTATTATTAAAGGTAAATTTTTCATTGTTTGCGAAGCTCCCATATTATGTGCTTCATCAGCAATTAGAATAAACTCCTTCCATCCATCTTTTTTCATTAATCTTTGAAATTTAACACCATTAAAACTTTGGTATGTAGAAATAAAAACGATGTTATTTACTATCCCTAATTGTCTATTTAAAAAATGATTACTTATAGTTTCAAACCAGTTTTTTTCTTGTGTTGAATGAATATTTTGATAATTAAACTTATTAGCTTCATTAATCCATTGTGATACTAATGCTCTTGTGGGAACAAGAATTAATACGTTATAATATTTGTCTTTAGTATATTCTCCAAGTACACAGTTTAAGGAAGTAATTGTTTTACCCGTACCTGTTGCCATTGCAAAAATCCCCTTATAATCATTTTTCTTCCAATTTTCATAGGCTTTTGCCTGATATTCACGAAGACCGGAAGGAAATGGGAAACGAGGTTCGTTTTCAATATTAGAATAAACTTTTTTTATTTTTTTATGAATGCGTTCTGACTTATATAAAAATTTTGTAACTAATGTTTTTTCTTCGTCAATTAATTGCTGAATATTATCAATAGGGAAAGTATCCTGAATATAGGATTTTACTTTTTCTATGGGAATAATTTTTATATTCTCTGATTTTCCTTGCCATGTTTTATTAAAAATATCCTCAAAATATGTTAAACGTTGCATTTCATCTTTACTATCTGCCCACGACTTATAACAACTTATTGATTCTATATTGTTGAGAAGTGCGTTTTTTGAGAAGTTTGCAGAACCATTGAACCCAACTTTGTTATTGTTCTCGTCTGTAAATATTCCATATTTGTTGTGTGCAATTCCCCCTTTTTTATTAGCCGGTATTGTTGCAATAAATTCAATGCGTTTTTGAGCAATCAAATAAGACAAACAATTAAAGAAATGCTCATCTTGTTTTGAAAGCGTTTTTGAAAGAATTTTAATATTATCAATTATTCCATCCTCAAAGTAACTATTAGCTTGATTTATACCATTTTTAATTGCATTCTTATCTTTTTGAGATAATACATCATTAATTATTATTCGCATTTTTCCACCTCTATGGATAAAATAGGCAAAACCTGCACTTAAAACGTTTATTCCTGTTGAACTAAAAAAACCAAGTCCTAAATCAAAACTTTTACTTTCCAATAAAGCATCAAAAAAGAACTCTATTGGTTCACTTTCACCAGTTGAATAAACTATCTTAAAAGGCACTTCGTTTAGCATAAGTTAAGCAATTTTTTTTAATCCATCATCAACTTTATCTATAATATATTCAAATCCATCTAAATTTGGATTGTTTTGTATTTCGCTGTTTATCAACTCTAATCCATCATCAATATGCATTTTAATATACTTTGGTATGTCTTTGTCTGTTTTATAAATGTTGTAATGTACACAAATTAAAGAAATATAAAACGGCAGATTATTTCCAAATAAAACAGATTTGCTATATTCTTTACCTTGAGAATCGCCAATTTCTGACAAATCGAATTTTCTATCTTCAGAAATAGAATATGCAAATGCAATTCGAGCAATATGGTTCTCAGTTCCAAGATTTAACTTTCTAGATAAGAATGATACAATTTCCTTATTATTTTTTTTTGTTTTAATATGCGTGAACATTATTTTTTTCTATTTCGTTAAACAATTGAGTTGCTTCATACTCCTTGATTGTCGATTTCCCTTCGCTGTTTTGAATTACAAATGTTTGTGCAATGTAAGGCGATAACATTGAATATTCGGTTTCTGTTAACTCTTTTTCAAGCAATGGTAATAATATCACTTGCTTTGATATTGACGGATAAAATTCTGTAATAATATTTTTCGAGTGTTGTTTGTCGAACTTTTGTAAAGGACTATCAATAAATACTGGAAATTGTATTCTAGATTCATCAACAAGCGACTTTAACAATGCAGTTGCGTAAAGTTGTTGTTCTCCTTTTGATAGTGTTTCTTTTTCAATTAAGTTTCTGTCTTTATCAAGTAAATTTATATCTATAATATCTTCCGTTAGTTCTATATCTACATTTTTAATATAGTTTTCTTTGTGCATTAATCGGTGTAACTCTCGCCTTAAACGTTCTTGAAGCGATTGCTTTTTCTCCGCTTTAAACCTGTATATAAACTCTGTTAATTCATTAATTAAACGCCCAGTTACTTTATCTTTTTTTCCGTCAATTTCGTCTAAACTAACTGTTTTCGCTAATTCTGAAATTACTTTTGTTTTTGTTGATAATTCTTGCTTATAAACTCCCAACTCTTCATGTAGCTTATTTTGTTCTGCATTTAATTTTTCTATATGCTTATCGGCTTTTGCTTTCTCTACTTTAAATTTTTTAGCTAAAATATCTGTATCTTTCGCTTCTGCATTTGATATTTTCCGTAGTGTTTTTGATAAAAAAATACGATTGTTTTTTTCTTCTTTAACAATTTGCTTAAACAGAATACTATATGAGTGTTTTATATTATCATATAATGCCTTAAATTCATTTGTTTGTTCCAAGGATAAATCAAGTAGTACTTTTTTAAGTGTATTATTTTGTTCCTCAAAATTTATATTAAAAGCCTCTGTCATTATTTCAAACAATTCTGTTTTAATATTATCTGCAATCTGTTTTTTTTGAATCTGAGTCTCTACTTTTTGTTTTATTCTACTAAATTTATCTTTTATGAATTCGTTGTCAATTTCTTTTTGTTTTCCATAAGATTCACTCTTTACTTGTTTTTTTAGTTCTTGTAGTTTATGACCAGCAATGGCAAAAGGAGCTAATTCGATAAGTTCTTTTAATTTTGCTTTAATTTCAATACCCTGTTCTCTTAATGTGTCTCGCAATTTTTTTTGTCTTACCATATCTTCAACAGACATGCTATTGCCTTCTCTGATAAGTTTTTCTTGATATTGCTCTGACGAATTCCTATTTCTATCAATCTCAGAAGCATTAGTCAGGATTTTTTCTTCGTTGTGCAAAATTAATTTCTCAAATCGTTTTGCTTCTTCTTGCAGTTTGTCCAACCGATTTCTATCTGCAATACTTGCAGATTTCTTGCGTAATTTAACTCGTAAATTTTCAAGATTTCGTTTGAGGGTTTCATATTTACTTATTCCTAAAATTTCAGAATATGCTTTACTTAAATTTCGTTTTTCTGCAATTGTTTTTATTTCTGCAAGCGAAACAATTTTTTCTGCATCAAATAAGAAAAATTTAGCAATTTCTCTGGGCAGTACAAAGTCATTAATAAAAATATCAGAACCAACCTCTTTTGTAAGTTCATTCTCAAAACCATCAATTAAAATAATGGTATTCTCTATCTCTTGTTTTGTATCGTATTCTCTTCTAATTATTATTTTACTACAAGGAACAGAAGGAATGTAAATATCATCAATTTCTATTTCAACGCTGAATTTTTTCTCTGATTTTTCATCCACTTTTTCGTCTCTATTTAAAATAGATTTTGCATATTTCTTATATCCACCGTATTCATAAATTTCTCTTTTGTATTTTTCGTCAACTTCTCCAATTAATTTACCATAAAATCCCCAAACTAATGCTGTAAGAAAAGTTGTTTTTCCAAATCCGTTTTGTCCTGCAATAATTGAGATATTTTTTTCGTGGTTTTTATGCTTAAAAACAATCTCATTCAAACCTCTGTATATTCTATAATTATTTATTGTTATTCTATTAATCCTCATGGCTTACCTCCTTTACAAAACTTTCAATTCTATTTTCTATATCATTTTGCAAACCATAATTAGTTAACAATAATGTTTTACTATGCTGTAATATCAAAAGATTATTTATAAGTTCATAATCCTTTTCGTTCTCTTTGCAAACAGTTTTCAGTAAACGTTTTTCTATTGAATTTTTAATATTTGCATTTTCCGTTTCAATATCTCTATCATAAATTCTTGCGAATATTTCACCAACCTTAAAGTCAAAAATACCATCTCTATACCAATAGACCTGAATTGCAATTAATTCTTGATTTGTTATTAGTTCAACAAATGGTTTTGTTTCCTGAATTTTTTTTTGCAATTCTAAAAGTTCTCTTAATTTTTTTGCTCGGTATTCTGGCGTATAATTCCCTTGATTGTGTCCATCTTCTGTTACTGCATGTTGTCCGTTTCTCCTCGTAGTAAGTCTATTTTCTGATATATTTCTTTCAGCTTCCAGTTTGTTTCTGAATTCTAATAATGGTTGCATCCATTTTTCTCCACTTTTTATCAATGCTGACATGGATTTGTCCTCTTTTACAACAGTACAAGTCCAACAACCAAAGCGACTTTGTCCACAAGAAGAATGGCTTTTATCAGTTACAACTGTAGGACATTCATAATCATCAGCACTAGCATTTGCATAAATTTGAAATAATTTTGAATTATCATATCCCCAAGGGGAAGGAAAGGTGTTTATGATATACCAAATTTCTTCTAACATTAACTCTTTTATTGGGGAATATACCATTGTATTATGATGATTCGGGTGTTTTGTTAATCGTTTTCCCTTAATCTCATGCCTTTTTATTGAACGTGATCTTGTTGCACTTTCTTCACTTCTTGTTCCAATAAGTATTATTGCTTCTCCATCTTTATTTACTTGTTCAGTTATAAAAGATGAAGTTGGTCGAATTTTTAATTTATCAGTACACCAGCGAAAAGCATTATTTGGGACAGGGTAACCTTTTCCAAGAACATTTACCCAAAATGTTGATTCAATTCTAGGAATTGTTTTTTGTACCAAAATTGGTAAATCTTGATTTCTTGCTGCTTGTTCAATTTTTATCAGAACATCATCAACATATTCTGTGATTATTGGATTTTCAACCATTGTGTCATTGCAAACAACATACACTGGTCGGCGTAGCTGAAATGGATATGGTAATTCTTGTCGGATTTTTTTCAAAGCCAACCATACTAAAGTTAATAGTACTGTTGAATCTTTTCCTCCACTAAAACCAATAATCCATGGCCTTTCACTTTGGTCCGCATAAGTGTATTGATCAACTAACTCGTTGATTATATTTTCGATTCGTTTGTTTTTCACACTAAAATATATTTATAACTCACAAAATTAATTAAAACATTTGTCTTTGTTGTTAAAATACTTAGTAAAATTGCACTCTTTTGCAAGTTTTAATTTGTAGGATTACATGAGGAGCTTACAAATGTGTGCAATATGCACTGGCTTCCCAATTGTCCCGAAGAGCAAAAGCGAGTAGAAAAAAACAAAATCTTTCCAGTCAACAATTTTTTTATTTATATTTTCAAAATCTTGTTTCATTTTTCGTGTTCGTTGTCTTTATTAGCCTTACAGGTAACTTTTTTATCCAATTACCATTTAACTCCCAAAGCCAACTCTTATTTTTACAAAAGTAATAAAAAAAAATCCAATACCTCCGAATAAAAATTATCTTTTTTATTTACAAAAAATACATAAATATAACTACATTTGCAAGTTATTGAGTTGAGCGAAGCCGAAACAGAATTATTACAGAATAAGTTATATATCCGTTATGTCTATTATCACATTAACAAGTGACTGGGGATTAAAAAGCCATTATATTGGTGCAGTAAAAGGAACTATTTTAAGTATTCTACCGGAAGTTACTATTGTAGATATTTCTCATGAAATTATTCCTTTTGATATAAACCATGCTTCTTATGTAATAAAAAATTGTTACAAAAATTTTCCCAAAGCCAGTGTTCATATTATAGGAATAAATACCGAGGCATCTATAAAGACACCTCATACTGCTGTATTAATAGATGGACATTATTTTGTTGGGGCTGATAATGGAATATTTTCATTAATATCTGAAGGCAAACCTGATAAGATTGTTGAACTAAACATTACTCAGGATTCGGATTATTTTACTTTTCCAAGCCGTGATGTGTTTGCAAAAGCTGCCTGTCATCTTGCCAAAGGTAGTAATATTGAAAAACTTGGTATTGTTAAAGATTCTTTGTGTCAGCAAATAATATATCCAAAACCTGTTGTTCAGAATAACTTAATTAAAGGTGCTGTTATATATATTGATTCTTATGAAAATGTAATTACCAATGTTTCAGAATCACTTTTTAAGGAAATAGGCAAAACAAGACCTTTTACAATTATTTTTAATACACAGGAATATAAAATAAAGACCATAAGCAAGTCATATTCTGACAAAAATATTCCTTTAGGAGAAATGCTTGCTTTGTTTGGCTCAACAGGTTATCTTGAAATAGCACAAAGAGAAGGTAATGCAAGTAGCCAGTTAGGACTAAAAATAAGTGACTCTGTAAGAATAGAATTTGAATAAAACTGTTAAATTGTTAATTGAAACTGGAAATTAAATAAAGCAACGAGACAAAAATTGATTATGGATGAATACCCGACAGGTTGTGTCCCTCCTGTTGGGTTGGAATTTAAAATTAGGAAAAAACTTTCTATATACACCAAAATTTCTAATTTCCAATTTCTAATTTTTGACAATAAGTTTTTCTAAAATTTAAACAACTAATAATCAGCTAATTACGAAAATATAAACTTATGAAAAAAATAATATTCTTTTTATTACTATGTTGCATTATAATTTCTGTAAATATATATGCACAATCAACGCCGGAAGAGGTGATAAATAAATTTTTTGAGATTTATGAAAAAGATACTGATGCAGCAGTTGATTATGTTTTTTCTACTAATAAATGGATGGATAAACAGCAGGAAGTAGAAAAAAATGTTAAAACACGATTAAAAAAAAATATAGGGCTGATAGGTAAATATTATGGAAATGAACTGATTTTAAAAAAAGGTGCCGGAAAAAGTTACCTGGAATGTGTATATATGGTGAGATATTCAAGACAACCTATAAAATTTACTTTCTTTTTGTATAAGCCGGATTCAGCATGGCAGATTCAAAATCTTAAATTTGGCGATGACCTGACCGAAGACCTGAAAGAATATGAAAGAAATGAACAGCAGCCGGTAGATAAATAGAAATGATGTTTATGCTTTTTTTGGTTTAATTAAAAAAACATGGTTGCTAAAACAGAGGTTTAAATCCTGTCATTCAAATAGTTAAAGTATGTTTTTTATTTTTGCAGATAAAAATGTATAAAAAAGTGTCCAAATTGTC